>Ga0209482_1000549_pt1 | contig 31498 bp, 27 predicted proteins | sample CoawatmetaG10DNA_FD_187512 | JGI IMG/M metagenome (GOLD analysis project Ga0209482, IMG submission 187512) | Marine microbial communities from the West Antarctic Peninsula - Coastal water metaG104-DNA (SPAdes) (version 2) | ecosystem: Environmental > Aquatic > Marine > Coastal ...
ACCCAAGGAGCTAATATTTTTGGCAAGCCTGCTAAACCTACATATCGAATTTTCCCTTGTTTTTTTAATTCTTCAGCCCAATACATTAATTCTTCTTTATCTATTAATAAAATATTTGGCTCATGCAAAAATAAAAAATCAACATAATCCCTATTAAGACGCTTAAGACTTACTTCAATACTCTTAGAAGCCCTCTTAAGACTCCAATCTACTTCGGCCTTTGAATAATTTGGATTAAATTTTCCTAAAAGTTTACGTGACAAAACATTTAGCACGCCTTGAGTAGCTCCTTTGGGTGGATACAAGCCTATTTTTGTTGAAACAGTTATATTTTCACGATACTTTCTTAACAACACTCCAAGATCTATTTCAGACAAGCCATAGCCATAATATGGTGATGTATCAAAATGAGTTACCCCCATTGAAGCTATAGCTTCTAGTAAATATCTACGCTTTTTTGAGCTTATTAGATGATGCAATGAAGCTGTTCCAAATGAAACTCTTGAAACGTTAATATTTGTATTTTTAATATTATTATATTGCACTAATTTTTACTAATTTAAATGAAATCTTCATAGAATTAGTTACTTAAAATCAATTTTAACCCATGGTGGAATTGATTCAGAATCATTACATAGCCACTGATATGTACTTGACATTTTTTCACCAACTTCATCCCAAGAAAATTCATTTTTCATCCATTCACGACCACAAGCACCCATACCTTCTAAATCAGAACTAGAAAGGTGAAGCGCATCCATCATACAATTAGATAATGATTCAATATTAGCATCGACCCACCATCCAGCTCCTTTTGATTGTAACTCACCCCAAGGCGCTCCTTTTGTTGTAATAACTGGAGTACCAGAGGATAGAGCTTCAGCCACTGTAACGCCAAAGTTTTCTGAATATGATGGCAAAATAAATAAGTTTGCATCACGATATGCCTGTAATTTTTCCTTACCATTCAATTCACCAACAAACTTAACACGCTGCAAATTTAATTGATAAGATAAATTTTGTAACTCTTCTAAGTATCCACTCTTTCCATAATAACCATTGTCACTTCCCACAATAATCAATTGCCAATCAGTAAATTTTGATTGAGTTTTTTGCCAAGCTGGTAGAAGCAGATCAAGGCCCTTAACATGATGAATGCGCCCAAGAAATAATAAAGTTTTCAAACTACCCACTTTTTTTTCAGTTAGCTTTGGGATGTCAATTCCATTTGGAATTATTGCAACTGGCTGCTTAAATCCAAGACGGCGAATATCTTGATATTCAGATTCAGATGTGGCATGAAAACATGTAGTGCATTTTAATGAAGGTTTTTGAAGAAAAAACCAAAATAAAAACTTTAATGAAGATCCATTTTTCATAGCCCATCTAGAAAACGTTCCTCTTGGAGAAGTTACTAGAGTAACCTTTATTTTTTTTGCAATCCATCCCGGATAGAGTGCATTTAGTTGCCACATTCCATGATTATGTAAAATATCTACTCTACTTAATTTGACATGCCTATATATCCATTTATATAATGATGGTGACCTACCGAGTCGTAATATTTTTCCTACTTTGAAAGTTTTTATAAAGTTAAGATTTGCTGGAAGTGTGCCCCAATCTAAAGCTACCAATTTAACATCTAACTTATTTCTAATCAGTGATTTACATAGACTAACAACTGAATAGGATGGGCCACTTGACTCTCTTGCAACTGAAGGAACAATATGGACTACAGATATATATTTTTTCATTTTAATAATCCTAACTCTGTAAACACTTTCCTAAAATGACCCTCCCAGGTATGCTCATGCCTAACCAATCTAGCTCCTTCTTTAATCTTGTTGATTTCATTAATATCATCTAATAAAGTCTTAATTTTAAAAATACATTCTGAAATATCATCATAAAATATCATTTGCTCTCCTTCTTTAAATATTTCATTTAACTCAGGATGATATGTTGTTATGTAGCAACCACCACTTGATATCACTTCAAAATCTCTTCCTTTTAACTCTCTAGTATTCCATGAATAACCAATACCGCCATGACCTAAAATTACCTTAGATTTATTCCATATCTCATTCATTTCTTTATTACTAGGAACGCCATTAGTGCTTCCATGCCCAAATACTGCAACATCAATACCAGCTGCTATCAATTTTTTTATTAATCTTTTCCTGAATCCATAAATTTGCCCAATAAAAACAACATCATATTTATATTTATTAACATTCAAGGGTTTAAAGATATTTGGATTTGCACCTTCAGGCATAAAAATAGCTCTACCTACTTCAGAAACATATTTTTTAATACTACTTTTAGAGCTAGTAAGATATAAATCTACCTCTGAAGAATTATTACGAGGACCAATATAATCTCCAAGTGAATTTTTTTGGTTGAACTTTATAGTATCATCAAGATTCATAAAAATTGTAATAATATTTTTATTATTTATTTTTATTACATTTTTTTTATCCAGGTACTGTTCAACACTTAAATCTGTAATAAAAATATTTGTACAATTTTTTTTAGTTTTTTTACTCAAAAAACTAAAAAAATCTTCTTGGGAGTTTAAGTTGTCAAATGTACAAACTGATGTATTGGCAATCAGCTCGAGTTGAGGGGGTAAATTAAAAAATTCCCAACCACTTTCACGAGGAATGTAAAGCATAATATTTAAAGTATCTGATACTATCTTTTTTCTAATTCTATTGAAAGCAAGGCGAATGTTTAAATCATGACTAATAAGGTCTTTATTTTTATATGAAAGTTTATAATAATCCTGTTCATCAGAAAAACATTTATCAATTTGTTTAGATTTATAATATTGGTAGAGTGGAACTTCTCTAATGAATGCCTTAAATGTTAAAGATATTTTATTAATTAAATGCTTAAACATGGACATTTTCAGCCTTGGTATTTCTTTCAGTTATTAGAACATAACCAAGAAACAATAAAAAAACTGTAGTATAAGCTATCAGAGTAGACAATGCCGCGCCATAAAGCCCATAAATTGGAATTAAGAAAAAATTACCTGCAATATTTAAAATTGCAGCAAAAAACCAAATTGGCACTAGTGCCTTAGTTTTCTTTAGTAGAATAAAGTAATTACTTATATAGTTTGCAAAAATTAATATCGTGATAGCAAGTAATATCGTTGACATCACAGCAAAATTTCCATCTTTAAAAATTACATTTTCAGATAATAACAATGTATACATAAAATCTGGAAGATTTACTGCCAGAAACGAGGTAATGATCAATAATATCAATATTATGAAACTATACTGCTTATATTTTTGAATAGTTTTATTTTTATTTACTGTGAATTCAGAAAGCAGTATGGGATTTATATACAGTGAAATAAAACCACCTATAATGAACATAGCTCCTCCAAATTGAGACAACAAAGAATACACTCCCACGGCAGAAGGAGATATCAACCAGTCAATAAAATAGCGGTCTGAAAAAGAGATTGTCCAACTACCCATTGAAGAAAGTACAAATGGATATGAATAGATAAAATACTTATTTAAGTTTGAATATTTAATTTTTAATAATGAAAAATTTATTTTTTTACTGAAAAGAAAGATTAATACTGAAGAAGAAGAAACACCTGCTGAGATGGCAAAAACTAACCCCTCAATTGTGGGCCAAATTTGAAAGATAAGTATAGGTAGAATTAAGTTAGAAAAAGTTTCAGCAATAATAAATAGTAAATAAACCCCCCTTTTTAAAGCTTGCAGAACCATTGACTTTGCCAATAATAGAACATTATAAAATAAAAAATAGCAAAACAGCATGGCTCCAATTAAAAAACTATAATCGTCATTCATGACAAAATATAGTATAAATAAAGGAAGAAATAAACAACTAAACAAAATTACTAATGCAACCTGCTCTCCAATAAATTGAGATTTGTCTTGAGCCTCATGATAAAAACGAACTGCAGAACTTTGCACCAATGTCATCCCAATTAGATTACACCCAGAAACAAAAATTAATAAAAGTACATACTTCCCATACAAATCTAGTGGAATATTATACGAAACATATCTCATGAAAAAAAGTTGGCATACTGCTGGAACTAGAGATGCTAATCCAGTTAATAATAAATCCTTATTTTTAAAAAAACGAGGCATTAATTGAATATTTGATTAATGACGTACTTCATTCTTGCTTCATGTGAATGGTTTGTCATGCATTTTTCATACCCACGATTCTTAATATCTAGAGACTGTTCAGAATTTTTTAAATAATATTGAATTTTTTTCAAACATTCTTTTTCATTACGAAAAAACTCGACCTCCTCACCTTCTTTAAAATATTGGGCAACAAAATCTGAATATTCACTAAGTAAAAAACCTCCCATAGCAGGAATTTCAAAAATTCTACTCGTATTAACATCTTCACTTATTTTTCGAAAAAAACTTAAAGTTATTTTTGACTGAGTGACTTCTTTTGGATATTCATTAGCAAATGTAGGTCTTTTAGCATTATTGATATTTTTATGAATAGGGAGGGCTTCCCAACCAGAACCATAAATAGTAATTAAAACTCCATTTTCGGCTAGAAAATGAATAATCTTGGCACGCTCCTTCTCGAAACTACCAATAAATAGAACATCATTAGACGGCTCTGAATTGTCGAACTCAAGTCGCTTGTGAACATTTGGATCAAAAGCCCTATTTATTTCAATAACATTGTGAGCACCCCTTTCTTTTATTTTTACTTTATTGTAGCCTCGTATCATAATGATTCCATCAATTAAACTGAGAAAACTAGAAACATATCGAGAGATGCAGTGATTTAAATTAGGGTTGTCATTCGTCATATAATAAATTTTAATTTCACTAAAATTAAGTCTGATTTTTTTAATAGTTGATGGCTTTACCATGGTTGCAGATTCCAACACAATCAAATCAAATTTACTGCTGACTATATCCAGTATCTTACTATTTATATCTCCAATATCTAAGGGAAGACCCATTTTATTAAATATGCGAAAAATTAAAGGCATTCGTAAAGCCTTTGGGTTACTCCAGTGGTAAATATATGGTACGGTATTAATTTTAACCACCTTATGACCAAGAGTCTCTAAAGAATCAGCCCTGGAACACGAATGCGCTCTCTCATTCAAATCACCCACAAATAAAATATTATAGGATAGCATTTAGTAATTCCCCTTAACACTTACAGCAACTTCTAATTGTTCCAACACTTCTTGATAGCTGAAATTCTGAATGATTTTACGACTATTAATTTTAAGGGCAGCTAAATTATTAAAATCATAAGAAATAGCTGTCATTTTCTTTACCAAATCGTTTAATAAGAATGGGTCAAAAGAGTATCCATTTTCACCCTCTTTTAATAAGTCATATGAAGACCCAACTAGCTTACTCACAAGGATTGCACACTCACAACACATTGCTTCATTTACCACAAGTCCCCATGTTTCATAATAAGAGGGGAGTATGAAAATATCAGCCATTGAATAGTATTCATGTATCTTAGATTGATTTACAAAACCAGTAAAAAATACATTTTTAACTTTATTTTCTAATTGGTAAGACATAAGGTTTTTTTTCATATCTCCATCACCAACAATAACTAGATGGCAAGGCAATATTTTTCTAACTATTTCAAAAGCCTTTAATAACATTTCTGGTTGTTTTCTATCTATTAACTTTCCACTAAATAAAAATACTGGATCATTATTTGTTATACCAATGGATTTTTTTATATTTTTTATATTATTATTTTTATGGCAATTGTAAAAATACTCATTATCTACAGTGTAAGGTGTGTGAAGCAATTTGTTTTTTTCAATATTGAACATTCTATAGAATAGGTAGTTCTGACGCCCTATATAGAAAAAAATATCCACCCTCTTAAACACTTGAGTTAAAATTATTTTACGTAATAATCCTTTTAGCCCTATTTTATTATGCTCATACATAGCAGGGGTTTCTGCACGTATAGAAAAATTATTACCATTATATTTTGCAGCTAGAAATACTAATAAATTACTAAACTGATGCCACCCATGTGTCATGACTAAGTCATACTTTTCATTCTTTAATGTTGAAAATATATCAAAATTGGTGAGGCCAAAATATCCATTAAATGGATGGCCTTTATAATTATTTTTTAAAAAAGTATATTTATAGCCTTTTAATAAAGGCATATCCCACTTATAAGAAACTCCAAAATCATCCAATCCACTCTCTCCTTGCTCCTCATCTACTCCATAATTTGAAAAATAATAGACATGCAGATCGATAATGCTCGAATTACTTGCAATGAATTCAAATAAAGGAGAGAAATACTGAATTGGATGACTTAAAAAAATGGCAATCTTCTTCAAAACCCTTCATCCTTAAGATATGTTATTACAGATTCTGGTTTTATTTTTTTCATGCAGATATTATTTGTACAAGTTTCACTAAAGCAATAACTGCAATGAATATTCTCAGCTTTAAAAACCTTGTCTGATTTATTTGGAGGATACCATTTTGTTCCACAATCACGTCCACTAAAAATAGCGACAACTGGAGTACCAAATGCATAGGCTAAGTGCATGGAGCCAGTATCATTAGATATTACAAGATTAGTTCTAGACATTATAAGGCCTGTTTGTATTGGTGAGGTTTTCCCAATGACGTTAAATGTTCCTTTAAGTTTAATAATCTGACTAGCATTATCTTCATCCCCCTTGCCGCCAACTAATAAAATCTTATACCCCCGTAAAATTAAATATTCTGCTACTTTCATAAAGTGCTCAATAGGCCAGATATTCATAGCTCTTTTTGCACCGACTACAAATGTAATAATTTTTTTATCTCCGTCTAAATTTAAATTATGAAGCATATTGTTTACAACATCATTATCGCTAGGTCCTATTTCAAAATCATAGCTAATATCAGCACTATTTATAATTAAACCTTCATCAGCTAAGACCTGATTTAATCTATTCGTTTCACTTGATATCAATTGACATTCTTCTTGCCATTTAGAAAGACTCTTTATGTTCTGAATGCACCACCCAAATGCATGAGGAATGCCAGTAAATCTAATAAAAAACATATTACGTAATTGCGTATATAAAGAATCATAATTTTGAGTTAACTCAATATACAAGTCATAGTTATTTTTTTGAATAATGTCATAAAAATCTTTAACATTCTGATAATAAATAACATTATATAAATTAGAATCTAATAAATAGCCTAAAGAGGTTTTGCTGTTTTTACTACTAGCATTAGTTATGATATCAATATTTGTATTTGGAAAACTTTTTCTTATTATGCTCAACGCTGGCATAGCGCAGACACCATCTCCCAAAGATCCTGTGCGCAAAATTAAAATCTTAGAACATTCAACAGGATGATCATAAGATGTAAATAGAATATTTCTTATAAAATCAATAATAAAGTTTTGAATATATAGAAGAAAATGTATAACTTTACATTTCATCTATTGGCATTCCGATAAATTTTTCAAGAACAAAGAGAGTCCAAACTTTTGACCAATGGACTTCATTCTTCTCAAATTTTTTCCAAAGATCATTAGATGATATTTTAAATTGCCTTGGATTACTTCTCATCCACTCTTCAAAAGGCAACTCGAAACCACTTTTTTTACGCCTAAATACCTCTTCAGGTAATAAATCACCAATAGAGTCAACTAACAATGGTTTGTTATATGTGCCAGGAATTTTATAATCTGATGGGGTAGATAAAATATAATCAACTAAATCATTATCCAAAAATGGCGTCCTAATCTCTAAAGAATGTGCCATTGAAAACTGATCAGAGTCCCTGAGAAGTTGATTTTTCATATAGTACTGAAGCTCGAACAATCCATTTTTATCATACGAGTTAATAAATTGATCATCTGAAAAAGAATTTTCATTATTCAAATTATCAATCAAGTTATAAAGATACAACTTTGAAACTCCTGTTAATTTAGAAACTTCTGAAGGAGTCAGCACGCCTCTAAGGGATAAATAGTTACCAATCTCACTATTACATTTAAGGAACTCTAGTTTTTTATATTTGTTAAAAAATTTAAAAATTGGAGCAATTATTTTGATACTTTTAAGGTATTTTTTTAATATATGATATCTAGAAAAAGTACCATAGCCATAAAATATTTCATCACTGCCAACCCCAGATAAAATTGCTTTCATTCCACTTTTGATGGCAAATTTTGAAGCTAGATATGTGTTAAAACCATCTACACTAGGCTGGTCCATTGATTTTATAAATAAGTTTAAATTATCAATAAACATACCTTCAGTTACTTTTAATTTATGGTTCTTGATTCCAAGATGTTTAGAGACAGAGTCTTGATACTTTTCTTCAGATACAGACTTATTGTCAAAATATAAAGATATAGCTTCAATTTTATTATTATATTTCTTTGCAACTGCAGAAATAACAGATGAATCTAATCCTCCAGATAAAAAAACACCGACAGGTGCATCACTATTCAAATGCCTTTTTACAGATGAAAAAATAAGACTCCTAGTTTTTGAAATAATATCATCATTATTCTCCCTTCCAGATGTTTCAAATTTATAAAAACTTGTGTAATTAAGTTTAAAATTTTCATAATACGCATAACTTCCAGCTGGAAATGCAACTACATCTTTATAAATTGTATTAGCTCCTGGAACCGATCCAAACATTAAATATAGCAAGGCTGAATCTTTGTTATATTTCTTTCCTTTTTGGGCTGAAAGAGAAGCTGCTTGAGAAGAAAATAATAGCGTTTTATTATTAATTCTAATATAAAGAGGCTTAATTCCATTTCTATCTCTAGCTAAAAATAATTTTTTGCTCTTAGTATCAAAAATTGCAAACGCAAACATTCCATTTAACTTTTCTATAAAATTTTCTTTATATCTGATAAACCCTTCTAAAATTACTTCAGTATCTGTCATAGAGTGAAAAGAGTGGCCTTTTTTCATTAACTCATTCCTAAGGGAATTACAATTATATATTTCTCCATTGTAAACTATAATAAACTGACCACAATTGCTAACCATAGGCTGGTGACCTTCTTCACTTAAATCTAGTATAGACAACCTAGTATGCCCAAAAGTACCCCAGCCCCCACTAACTTTTCCTTTATCATCTGGCCCTCTTGAAGTTAGAGAGTCAATATGATTATCTACAAAATTTTTAGATAGTTTTTCATTTCCCACACCGCCTAATATTCCACACATATATATATTTATTTTGTTAACATAATTTATAAAAATTTTATCATTGACGAACTGTAAACTCGAATTTTTTACTTAATATATAAAAAAATGTTTACACCTATATACTGAATTACCCATTAACTTGTAGAGTTTAAAAATTTATTATCTAAGACCTCCCCTCTACTTTTGTAATTTAAACCAGTCCCATGTTAATTCAATTGCTTTTTGAAGATTAGTAGAAGGGTAGAAACCAAGTAATTTATTTGCCTGAGTATAGTCTGCAAAATTTCTCTCAACTTCACCTATTCGCTTATCTAAATACTCAATTGGGTGGCTACTAACCTCAGAAACTTTACAAATTAACTCTGCTAATTCCACAATGGATGCCTCCTTACCACTAGATAGATGTATTGGATTAAAACCAACCAAGGGGGCTTGCAATGCTTGAGTTATCCCAAAACATAAATCATCAACATATATAAAATCTCGAGTAGCCTTTCCATCTCCATATATTGTAATTTTTTCATTATTCATAATGGCCTTCATAAAGACTGTCACAGCACCTTTTTTATGCCAACTAATAGGACCAATAACATTAGCAAACCTTAGTGCTGTAATATCCATACCATATGAAAATGAAAATGAAGAACAGTAAGCCTCAAAACAAAGCTTACTAGAGCCATATGGTGAAATTGGACGAGGTAGTGACATCTCATTGACAGGTGGCTCTGTATTGCCCATTAATGCGCCTCCTGTTGAAGAGAAAATAATTTTTTTCACCCCTAATTTTCTACATTCATTTAATACTGTAAGAGAGCCGCCAACATTAATATCAAAATTTTGAATAGGATTTATCACAGAATCCACAACTGAACCATAAGCCGCCAAATGCACAACACTAGAAACGCCCTCAAGTGCCTCTGAAACAATTTCCTGGTCCCTTATATCGCCAATAAAAACCTTTGCATTTGTTCCATCAACATACTCTAAACTGCCTTTAGATAAATTATCTAGTATATTAACTGAGTATCCCAAGCTTTCAAGTTTTTGAACAAGGTTTGCACCTATAAACCCGCAACCCCCAGTTACTAAAATCTTATCACTCATTTTCTTATTTTTACCTATTTTGGTTCGTTTTCTTTATTCCAATAGGAGACACAAAGTATCTTAGAGGTATCACAAGTGTGTGAATATTTTTTAGCAATATCATGAATCTCTCCAAGAAGAGCTTTATGTAAAGTAGTTGGTTTTAAGCCTAACTCAAGAAAACACTGATTCTCAACATTCAACTCATTTTTAGCAGCTTCATTTCTAGGGTTTTTGATATAACTAATATCTACTGAGGTCATCTTTGAAATCATAACTGCTAGGTCTTTAATGGTATGTGTCTCTGTCATTTGATTAAAAATTTTAACCCTTTCATCTATTGCAGGTGGATTTTTTAAAGCAATATCTATGCACTTAACAGTGTCATTAATATGAATAAAAGCCCTAGTTTGGCCACCTGTTCCATGTACTGTTAAAGGAAAGTTAATTGCAGCCTGCATTAGGAATCTATTAAGGACAGTACCATAATCTCCATCATAATCAAATCTATTAATTAGGCGCTCATCCAAACTGGTTTCATCTGTCTGTGTTCCCCAAACAATGCCTTGATGAAGGTCTGTAACCCTTATTTTATCATTCTGATTATAAAAAGAGAACATTATGGCATCTTGGGTTTTAGTCATATGATAGATACTGCCAGGACTTGGTGGATAAAGGATTTCTTGTTCAATATTAACTCCATCCTCATTTCGAATATTAATTTTTAAATAGCCCTCTGGTATTTTCATATCAGCAGTTCCATAACCATACACACCCATGGTTCCTAAATGAACAACATGAATATCTAATCCAGATTCAACAATAGCAGCCAATAAATTATTTGTTGCATTTAAATTATTGTTAACTGTATACCTTTTACCATTTGACCCTTTCATTGAATATGGTGCAGATCTTTGCTCAGCAAAGTGAACGATAGCATCTGGTTTTTCATTATTAATTAAGAGTAAAAATTTATCGTAATGAGATGAAATATCAATATTCTCAAACTTTATACTTTTACCACTTACTTCTTTCCACGCATTTAACCTTTCTTCAATAGTTGCTATAGGAGTCAAAGACTCAAGCCCTAACTCAAGATCGATTTTTCTACGAGATAAATTATCAACTATTATGACATCATGGCCATTATTGGATAAGTTAAGTGATGTTGGCCAACCACAAAATCCGTCGCCTCCTAGTATTAAAACTTTCATTATTTCTCCATTAAATTTTCATTTTATTACTTTGAAAATATTGATTTAATCATACTAAATTGACACCAAGATAAAGTGGTCAATTTGATATGGAACTTATTTTATATTTAAGTGCATAGTTCTATGATATTTTATATTAATATTTTCATATAAAAACAAAGACCAAAAAAATATCGAATATAAAATATAGTGTAAATTATAAGAATTTCCAAGAACCGAAAGTGATGAGTTAGAAATCAATAAAACTGAAGCAACAAGATATGCAAAATAGCTACCTTTTTTTAGTGCAAGCAAAATAATATGAATATAAACATAAATTTTCAATATACCAAGCAGACCATCAGATGCTAAAAATTTAGAATAAAGAGTCTCACCACCTCCAAGAGCTATCACATCATTAGGTAGAGTATCGCCAAGCTCCCAATCTAAAGTCTCACTATTTACTCCAAAAGCCATATTATTATAAAAAAGTTCAAAGTGATAAGACCATAACCACTCTCGACCTGATGAGAAATTATTTCCAATTCGTTCCACACCAATTAAATCATAAAGATAGCCAGAGTCAATTATAGAAAAGAAATCTTCTAAATAAAAGACTACTGCATAAGTCAAAACAAAAAACAAAAATGTGATAAAAAATCTAAATATATTGTTCTTGAAAGGCCTAAATCCCTCAAAAAACAAAGCACTAAATATAAATATTATGGAGTAAATCGATGTTCGACTCCCTGTAAGAATAACTAATATAGCTAAAAAAAACAGGACAATAATATGATTCAGATTAGTTGGAATTGATCTAATATTAAACGCATACAAATAAACTAAGAATAAAAATAAAAAACTTATTCCATAATAATGCACCCCTCCAACAAAAAGACGACTACTATCAAAGGAAAATGATACGTATTCTGGGTGTAAAAAAATTACAAAAACTAATAATAAAAACACGTATAGCATCATAATAATTTTTATATTTCCCCTGTTTAAAGGGAAAAATTTAGCAATTGTGTAAGTTATAAAAATACCAAAGAAAAAATTTATCTGATCCAGAATTCCTGATGAATCTTGAGCAAGGAAATCTTTAAAAATAAATATGAAAGCCACTAAAAAAAAAAAAATAAAATTTTTATGTATTTTTTTAGTTATAAGAAGTATTAGCGTGAGGGTTCCTAAAAATAATTGACTAGCAAAATATAAATAATATAAGTTATGGTTCAGATTTTCCAAAAAAGGAATTCCAACCATAAGCCATAGAAGCAAGACAAAGTATAGAATAAATATAATATTATTTTTAAAGAATGGAGAGCTTTGCATTATTTCCTTTTATAAAGCTCTGTAGTGCCCATTACCTTTGTCAATACAAATTTATTTTTTATATATTTAGATAGCACCTCAATATCTAAAAAACCTGGTGGTGATTGATGCTCAATTCTAAACCTTCTCTTAGATGAATTTAATGTAGAAACGACCCATTCAACTTTATTTTTTTGCAAATGCTCAATCTCTTTTTCTTGCCATACTATTCTTTTTTCCTTATCAATTGGTATTGTAATATTATACATTTGTGTCAAACCAGTATTCCACGAAGGCCTGTTAATCAAAGCCGCTAATATTCTCGCATTATCATCATACATTGCAATTTTGCCACTTTTATTTTTTAAATAATCAGCAACCTCAACAAGATTTTTAATATCTGCAAATGGAAGGTAAGTCTGATTTAACTTAATTGGATAGTACTCATATTCATTTGAATAGTTAATAAATTGCCCTTTACTGTCATTGAAATTTTTATATACGTAAGCAAGGGCTACACAAAAAAATATAGCAGTAACTATATATACATATTTAAATCTAATATTTTTAATGCGCCCATTTGCTAAAATATAGAAAATTAAGCTAACCATTGCTGGAAGGCCAAATACTGCCTGCATAAAATTCCTACCTACAATTGATGATGACATAATAGAAGATAAAACAATAAAATAACAAAATATAAACAATCTTTTGTTCTTATATACAAATTCCCTCTTTAAGTATAAAACTAAATACGTCACATATATTAAAGTAACTATTGATAGATAAAAAATTAATGCTCCAACATGCCTTCCATAAATGATATCAATAAAATTCATATGATATGGAATGAGGAATGATTCCAATATAAAAAATATTTTTTTATTATCCGAATGATCAGAATATTCCAAACTATTTAAGATAAATGACTGAAAAAAACTTAATATGTCTGAGTATATATAAATTAACAAAATACCAAGAATAATAGAGGTTAATCCTCCATAAATAATGATTAATATTTTTTTCCAGTCCTTTGCATAAATAAATAATATTGGCAATAATAAAGCAATTCCTGAAACAGCTCCAACAGTGGGTTTACTCCAGAATGAAATACCCAAAAGCACTCCAATAACAAATAATATATATTTATTTTTTACATCAAAAAAAACAAATAAAGAAGCTGATATTAAAGCAAAAAAATATGCTACATGATCATAATACCAACCTCCAACCTGTACAAAAAACCATACCGCAATTAACAACCCAGACATAAGAGAAAGCCTCATACTAGATGTTATTCCATATACAACCTTTGCCATAATTACTGCTATCAATGAATTTCCAAGTGCTGATAACAATATATATCCATAACCAACAGAAAATAGATTAATAAATAAGCTTAATATTTTTCCAGCAACAGGTGAATTATGAGAAGTGAAGTCTTGATATACAGTCTGCCCATTTTGAATCCTTATAGATTCAGTTAAAACTGTTAGTAAGTCCTCATGAAGACCGTTATAGACCACTAAACATTGCGCAATAAAAGCAAATATAAATAAAGCAATATAAACCATACGTATATCGGCTAAATCACTTACAAAAAATTTCTTGATATTTTTCATTATTTCCATCTATAAGTTATTGTAGATTTAAATCATCGACACAAAATCTTCTATATTTAATATTTCCTTTATACTCTATATTTTTCATTACTTTAATTAGAATAAAAATATCAACTATATTTTGATGGACTTTTTTAATCATATAATTTTTTGGCTTTCTTTTATCAAGGTACGGCATTGGTATTTCAGCAATTGAATATTGTTCTCTAAGGAATCTAAGGGTTAATTCCGTATCAAATTGACCCCTTCTCATCACACATTGATCAGCGATAAGTTGGGCAGGTTTCTGTTTCAACATTTTCATACCGTGTGTATCTGAAACCACCGAATCAAAAAAGAATGCAAGTAAAGAATTCAATCCAGAGCTAAGTATTTTTCTATAGTTGTCTTGCATATTGATTGTTGGATCAGCCCTCTTAGACCCAATAATAAGATCATATACATTTCTATTCTTCCAAGCCCATTTAAAATAACCTGTATCCCATAAATGATCAATATTCATTATCATTATATTTTCGCCTTGAGAGGCGGCAATTCCTTCCCTTAAGGCATTGCCATAATTAGCCTTCTTAAGAGTTACTAAAACTGATTCTTTATAAAGCTTTAAAAGTCCAGATATCACTTCTAATGAGTCATCTGTACTTCCATTTTCTACAAAAATAAATTGCCAATCACTAGGTCCAACATATTTTTCAAAGTAACTTGAAAATTCTTTACATGCTTCAAGCAATATTTCACTTTCATTAAATATTGGCATTACTACAGATAATTTCATTTATTGACCCCTATTAAAAATATTTTTTTTATAATATATAAAACCGAAATGCAACAGTAAATAATAAATAGTAATTACAAATGAAAATATAACAAAATCATTGGTAAATTGATCTATATTTTTCGCACTCAATATTGCGTAAAACACATAAATTAATAAAGGTATTGATATAAATAAAGGCTCCCTATCATTTCCTCTAGCTGAGGAGACACTAACTAAGGATCTTAAAAGCGTTAATGGTATAATTGATAAAGCTATTTTTGTAAAAATAGATATATCAGAATGTTTAATAGCGAGTAGACCTTCTGTAAATACATCACTAAATAAAAGCATTACAGATACTCCTATTGCCGCAATAAAAAACATCATGCTCATCATTTTAATTACAACTCTGCTCTTTGCATTCGTAAAGTTATGATCATTTTTATTGGCAATTATCGGATACAGTACTTTTGTCAATGGTAAAGTAAATAAAAGAAGGCCTTTAGGTAAAACAGATGACGCTGAATAGACACTTAACTCTTGAGGTGAAAGTACAAAATATGCCAAAATTATATCAATATACATAGTAATTGAAACTAATAAAAATGCAGACATAAACATATGTATATTTTTAAATTCTATTTTAAATTTTGGCGCAATCTTAGCTTTAATTCTTAAGTTATTTGAATAATAAAATAGGAAAAAAGTAATATAACCAGCGACCATAATTCCCAATATGCCTGACCATACATTACCACCAATTAACAGAAAAGTAATGCCAAATAAAAAACGAATCAAAAGCATTGAAAGAGTAAAAAAGCCTGTATAAATAATTCTGTTACTCGCTTCAAATACAGTTCTAAGTGATTCAGTCAAATAATTTGAATAAATAGTTAAAATTATTATCAATAACAATAGCGCTGTCTTTATTTCAAACAAGAAATTTAACATAAATAAGGTCACCGAAGAAAAGATGACAAAAATTGCCCCTAATTTTTTATAAATATTTATATAGTTAATAAACTCAACAACCTTGCTCTCTTTATTATTTTGTTTTGCAACATACCTAGAAAAATACATCCCCATGACTATAGATGGCAGGGTGGCAATATTTATGATTATAATAGACTCATAAAATATTCCAAAGGATTCTTTTTCTAGGATCCTGCTTGAAAAGTACTGAAACATATAATTCAAAGAAAATCCAAAAAATACTAGTATTAGAAAAAGTATAGATCTTCTAATAATTGAATATTTCAAGTTATTTTTAAATTTTATTTGAGTTAAATTACTTATCATATTTTTTGAACAACTAACAATTTAGATTAACTTAGTCGTATTTTGCTATCAGCCTATATCAGCAAATTTTTTTAGTGTTATCATACAAATAATCAAGAATTTGCCTATAACAGTTAGTATTTATAGCCTCCATTTTGGACTCTTTACAGTGTTTCTTAAGTCTATAACTACTTGTTCACCATTGGATAGAGCACTATAATCTTTAGTTGTATAGGATTTGAATTGATTATGAGCTACTGCTACAACAATAGCATCATATTTTTTATTTTCATTCAGTGGGTTTCTGATTATTCCATGCTCATACCAGTCGCATTCTTTTTTATGGTCAACCCATGGATCATATACATCAACATTAACATCAAGACTTTTTAATCCTTCAATAACTTCAATAACCTTAGTATTTCTCATATCAGGACAATTTTCTTTAAATGTCACACCTAACACTAAAACATTTGAATACTTGACTGCTTTACCAGCCTTAATCATCTCTTTAATAGTTTGATCAACAATATATTTACTCATATTATTATTGATTTCTCTTGCAGTAAGAATTAAATCTGGCCTGTGCCCAACCTCTTCTGCTTTAAAAGCAAGATAATATGGATCAACTCCAATACAATGCCCTCCTACTAGGCCTGGAGTTAGCTTAATAAAATTCCATTTTGTTGCAGCTGCTTCAATTACTTCGTTAGTATCAATCCCCATTTCATTGAAAATTAATGCTAGTTCGTTAATTAGTGCAATATTAACATCGCGCTGAGTATTTTCAACAACCTTTGATGCTTCTGCTACTTTAATACTCGATGCCATATAAGTTCCTGCAACAATAATTTTCTTATATAAACTATCTACATATTTAGCAACTTCAGGAGTAGATCCTGAAGTAACTTTTAAAATTTTAGTAACTGTATGACTTTTATCGCCAGGATTGATACGTTCCGGTGAGTATCCGCAAAAGAAATCTTGATTAAACACTAAGCCAGATGATTTTTCAAGCTCAGGCACACAAATATCTTCCGTTACACCTGGGTAAACGGTGGACTCATAAATAACAATATCATTCTGACTTAAAATCGTCCCAATAGCTTTTGATGATTCAATAAGTGGAGTTAAGTTTGGAGAATTATTTGTATCAACTGGTGTTGGAACTGTAACAATATAAATATCACAATCTTGTGCATCTTGAATGTTAGTTGTGTACATTAAATTATCTTTAACAAGATTCAATAATTTAACTTCGACCTCTAAAGTTCTATCATGACCAGACTTCAGCTCTTTAATTCGCAAATCACTAATATCAAAACCAACTACTTGAAATTTTTCTGCAAAAGCAACTGCCAATGGAAGTCCTACATAGCCCATTCCAATAATACAAATTTTATTATTATTTTTGATAAAAATCCTTATACCAAGCCGCAAAATTTTTCACACCCTGCTTAACACTCGTACTCGGCTTGTAGCCAAACTGGTCTACCAAATCATCTACATCTGCATAGGTATCTTTAACATCCCCCGGCTGGAGCGGTAAAAACTTTTTTTCTGCCGTCTTACCTAATGATGCTTCTAATGCTTCAATGTAATCCATAAGCTCTACTGGATTGTTATTACCAAGATTATAAACTCTATATGGCGCACTAGAGGTAGCTGGATCTGGATTGTTACTATCCCAGTCCGGGTTTGATGTCGCTGGTCTGTCAAGAATTCTAAGGATACCTTCAACAATATCGTCAATATATGTGAAGTCTCTTCGGTGTTTACCAAAGTTAAAAACCGTAATTGGCTCATCACTCATAATAGCTCTAGTAAACTTTTGTAAAGCCATATCTGGCCTATCATATGGGCCGTATACTGTAAAAAACCTTAATCCTGTAGTTGGTAAATCATAAAGATGTGAGTAAGTATGTGCCATCAGTTCATTAGCTTTTTTGGTGGCAGCATATAAACTTACTGGATGATTAACCGCCTCATGAGCAGAGAATGGTTGTTTAGTGTTAAGTCCATATGCAGAGCTTGATGAGGCGTATACAAGGTGTTTCACCTTGTTATGCCTACAACCTTCTAGTATGTGGGCAAAACCTACTAGGTTAGTATCTATATAAGCCAAAGGATTCTCGATAGAGTATCGAACCCCTGCCTGTGCCGCAAGATTAACCACACTATCAAATTGCTCATCTTTAAATAGCTTAACCATAGCTTCACGATCTTCGATATTCATTCTAAGATGGGTATAGTTTGAATGGGTAGCATGACGCGCAAGACGTGCTTCTTTTAAAGCTGGGTCATAATAGTTATTATGATTATCAATACCAACAACTTTAATGCCTGCATCAAGAAGTCTTATTGAGAGAGCAGAACCAATAAAGCCTGCGGAGCCTGTGACTAATACTTTCATTCTATTGACTGACTATATTTTTAATATAATGAATAATAGATTTTGTTTCCTTCCATCCAAGATCTTTTGTTTTTTTACACACAACAGTGCCTGACATTCTATTACCCTGTCTCTCAGGAAGCATTTTAATTTCAGATCCAAAGGCCTCTGCAATCTCAAAAACTGAAAAAGACTCAGAGCACCCTATTCCATAATTATCACCATACCCTTTTTCTCCAACCAAAATTAAGCCAGACACAATATCATCAATATGTGTAAAGTTTCTTTGTTGCTCCCCAGGAGCAACTATAGTTAAAGGTTGATTATTTTTATATTTTTCTACAAAAATAGCAATCAAAGTTGCATACTTACCTGTTGAAATTTCTCTACCGCCATAAACATTGTAAAAATAAGATATTACATAATTAATTCCAAACCAATTAGCATAGTTCTCGACTAGTTCTGTATTTGATGCTTTCGTCCATGCATAAGGACTCTGAGATCGACCAAGACCGCCATCACCAAATTTTGTACTACTGCCTGCATACACAATTTTTGCTTTTGTCTTTCTGCAAAATTGTAATACTGCAAAAATACCATCTTTATTAGAGCTCCAAACTTTTTCAATATCATGAAAACTCTGCTCAACTCTTGAGTATTCCCCAAGGTGGTAAATTATATCTGGGTAAAAAGACACTAACTTATCAATATCTTTTGTCTCTCCTTTAATATAAAGAACCTTGTTAACATGATTGTCTTTAGTTCCAGTTGAATAGTTGTCTAATGAGGTGACTGTATTATTATCACCTTGAATTAATTTTTCACAAAGATGACTGCCAATAAATCCTGCCCCTCCAGTTACTAATATATTCATTTAAAACCTTATTTTATTAATTACTATTAAATATGTCGCGTGTATAAACCTTATCTTTAAAATTTATTAACTCATCTGTCATCCTGTTGGCAATAATAATATCACTTATTTGTTTAAATTTTTCCAGATTTTTAATTACACTTGAGTTTAGGAATTTTTCATCTTCAATTTCTGGCTCATAGATCACTATTTCAATATTTTTAGCTTTAATACGTTTCATAATACTTTGAATAGAGGAGGCTCTAAAATTATCACTCCCACTCTTCATGATGAGACGATAAATACCAACTATCTTAGGATTCTTGCTAATAATTGAGTCTGCAATGAAATCTTTACGAATAGAGTTAGCGTCAACAATGGCACTAATAATAGCATTAGGAACATCTTTATAGTTAGCTTTAAGCTGCTTAGCGTCTTTAGGTAAACAATAACCTCCATAACCAAAGGATGGATTATTATAATGATTTCCAATTCTTGGGTCAAGACCGACACCCTGAATGATTTGCTTAGAGTCAAGATTATTCGCTTCTGCGTAAGAATCTAGTTCATTAAAGTATGAAACCCTCATAGCAAGGTAAGTATTGCTAAATAGTTTAACAGCCTCTGCTTCAGAAGAGTGGACAAATAAAACCTCAATATTTTCTTTTATAGCACCCTCTTTTAGAAGGTTTGCAAATACTTTGGCTCTGTCTGATATCTCACCAACCACAATGCGTGATGGGTATAGATTATCATGCAAAGCCGAACCCTCTCTTAAAAATTCTGGAGAGAAAATTATATTGTCAATGCCAAACCTTTTTTTTACAGCCTGTGTATAGCCAATCGGAACAGTTGACTTAATTATCATTATTGCATTAGAATTAATATTGATAACATCTTGTATAACTGTTTCTACTGAAGTGGTATCAAAGTAATTATCAGTAGTATTGTAATCAGTAGGTGTAGCAATGATGACAAAATCAGCATTTTTATAAGCCAGCTCTTTGTCAAGAGAAGCGGTCAAGTTAAGGTTTTTATTAGCTAGGAAATCTTCAATCTCAGCATCTGCTATGGGAGAGATTTTATTATTAAGTTGTCCAATCTTATCAGGGATAACATCAAGGGCAACCACTTCATGGTTTTGAGATAGAAGTATGGCATTAGAAAGACCCACATACCCAATTCCAGCAATTGCTACTTTCATTTCAATACTTCTCTTAAAAAATTAAGGTTACCTTCCAAATCAACCTGACTATTACCCACAAAAAAGCCATTATCATGCAAGTAATTGGCATTTTTAAGCTCATTATGGACACTATAGTCAAAGTATTTCATCACTTCATTTCTTGTAAAATTGCCAGTAACAATTGGTCTACATTCAATTTTACTATTTTGAAGTTGATTAATCACATCTTTTCTTTTTAGATTTGAGTTTGGTTTGATAATCAAAGAGAATCCGAACCATGAGCTATTATCAATATCTTTTTGAATTATAAAATTTTGATGATTTTTAAATAACTCAACAAACAAATTAGCATTTTTTCTTCTTTGTTTTAAAAATAATGGTAACTTTTTAAGCTGCTCAATTCCAATAGCACCGCTCATCTCAACAGGTCTTACATTGTAACCCGGCAACACAAATCTAAATGACTCCTCAAACCAATCATCACTTTTATTAGAAACATGATTATGTTGAGGAAGATTACGAGTCCACCCATGAGCCCTTAATGATAATAAAATATGATAAAGCTCTTCGTTATCCGTAGTGACAAGCCCACCCTCCATTGTAGCCATATGGTGCGAGAAAAAGGTTGAAAATGAACTCACAATACCAAATGTTCCAGTTTGTTTTCCTTTATATTCAGCACCCATTGATTCACAATTATCTTCAAAAATAATAATGTTTTTATCTTTAATAAGGCTAAAAATAACATCAAAATCATTCGGATTTCCAAGAAGATTTACCACCATAATCATCTTGGTATTAATTGTAATAGCAGACTCAAGTTCTTTTAGATCATAGTTCAATGTATCCAGATTAATATCAACAAATTTCAACTTCAATCCATATTGTTGCAATGGGAAGTAGGTAGTAGACCAAGAAACAGCTGGAACTATTATCTCATCACCTCTCTTGAGCATTGGGTTTTTTGTATAAAAAAGTGCTGCGGTTGCAATTAAATTAGCAGTTGATCCAGAGCTAGTCATGACACAGTATTTTCTATCAATAAACCCAGAAAAGTCTTGCTCAAATTGAGCAACACTATTGCTCATACTATAAATATCTTTATCTACAACTGACTGAATAGCTTGAAGTTCTTTATCATTCCAAGTACTAGTGGCTAAAGGATAATTACTCATTTACTAATCTCATTTAAAAAATAATCATAGGTATTTTTAATACCTTGTTCTAGTGAAGTTTGAGGCTGCCACCCAAATTCTTTCAACTTAGTATCATCAACTAATTTTTGTTGCATGCCAGTTGGCCGAGATAAATCATAAGTAAACTTACCTTTGTAATCAACTATCTTAGCTATCTTTTGATAATATTGATTTATTGTATAATCATGACCAAGACCAACATTAATATTTTGTGGCATCGATTCAAAATGATCAATAGCGTAATATATAAAATCAGAAAAATCAGCTGCATACATAAATTCTCTTCTCGCTAGGCCATCACCCCAAATATCAATTGACTCTAAATTTTTATCCTTAGCATCATTGATTTTTCTAATTACCGCAGGAATCATATGAGAGTTTTCAGCATTGAACTTATCATGTTGACCATATAAATTACAAGGAATAACTGTCTTATACAGATAAGATTCGTCCTCTCTATTTATATACTCACAAAGCCTTGTACTAGCTACCTTAGCAATAGCATAACCTTCATTAGTAGGCTCTAATTCACCCTTTAAAATTAAATCTTCAGATAATGGATTTGCAGCATCTCTCGGATACATACAGGAGCTACTAAGATTCATAAACTTCTTAATGTTGTTAGCCTTAGCTGACATAAGAATATTTAAACCTATTTGCATATTATCAACCAAAAATTTTATAGGATGAGCCATATTCGCTTGAATACCGCCAACAATCCCAGCAGCATGTATTACCATATCTGGTTTATTTTCACTGATATAATTTTTTACACTCTCAGCGACTAGTAAATTTAACTCTGAACTAGTGGGTGATAATATCTCATGATTATGAGCACTAGAATGTCCGAGAATATTTCGACCAACCATCCCATTTGAGCCTGTTAAAAGAATTCTCATATTAACAAGTAATCTTAGCTATTATTTAATAATTTACAATTCATGGTCATACTTTTTTAACAGTAAATTACGCTTTACATCCTTAAGATCTTCACGAACCATTTCAGCACAAATCTCCTGTACAGTGATTTCTGCTGACCAGCCTAACTCATCTTCCGCTTTTTTTGAACTACCTAAAAGTGCTTCAACCTCTGCTGGTCTAAAGTATTGCTTTTCCACTCTAAAAATAACATCACCAACTTTTAATGCGGGTGCATCATTACCCTTAATAGATTCTACGATACCTATCTCATCCAGCCCTTCGCCTTCAAAACAAATAGTAATTCCAAGCTCTAGTGCAGACCATTGCATGAACTGACGAACAGAGTGCTGGACTCCAGTAGCTATACAAAAATCATCTGGTTTATCTTGTTGTAACATCATCCACTGCATTCGAACATAATCCTTGGCATGACCCCAATCACGCAGCGCATTAATATTACCCAGATATAAGCATTTTTCCAAGCCTTGAGCAATACTCGCGAGTCCTCTTGTAATTTTACGAGTAACAAAGGTTTCGCCACGTCTAGGAGACTCATGATTAAATAAAATACCATTACAAGCATATATTCCATAAGATTCACGGTAGTTAATAGTAATCCAATACGCATACATCTTAGCTACAGCATAAGGTGATCTCGGATGGAATGGAGTAGTTTCAGTCTGAGGGCTTTCTTGCACCTTTCCAAAAAGCTCAGAAGTTGATGCCTGATAAAAACGAGTTTTCTTTTCAAGACCCAAAAAACGGATTGCCTCAAGTAATCTTAACGTGCCATTTGCAACCACATCTGCAGTATATTCTGGTGATTCAAAACTTACCGCAACATGCGATTGTGCAGCTAAGTTATATACCTCATCAGGCTCTATTTCTTTCAGTATTCGAGTTAGATTAGAGCTATCTGTTAAATCACCGTAGTGCAAAAATAAATTTACATTTTTATTATGCGGATCTTTATAGATATGATCAATACGTTGAGTATTAAATGATGAGGCTCTTCGCTTTATACCATGAACCTCATAACCTTTTTCCAATAAAAACTCCGCCAGGTATGATCCGTCTTGTCCAGTAATACCAGTTATTAATGCTACTTTTTTATTTGTCATGTTAACCTTTGAAATAATTCTTTACATACTTATGTACTTGTTTACTTATTAATAACTCATCAATACTGAACCATCGGTATTCGCTGTGTTGTTCGGTTGGAAGATTAAGTGTCACTTCTATCTCAATCTCGTAAGCCAAATTAACATAGTGTGAAGATACATCTTGATAAATACTATCATCATAAAAATGTTCAAATACGCCTATAAATCTAGGTGTTGATTTTAACTCAATATTGAGTTCATTTTTAGCTATACGAACCATTGCAAAGTTAATTGTTTCGTTTTTATAAATTCTACCGCCAATTGAGAAGAGATAGCCCTGTGCGGGTTTATTTATTCGCCTACCCAATAGAATTTTATTATCTTTTTTAACGAGCAGGTCAATTGAGATTAGTGGGGTTGAGTTTGTGACCATTTTAAAGGTTTGGTTATTTAGCATCAATCTTTAACTCTACCGTATACATCTTCAAATCTGACTATATCATCCTCACCTAGATAGGTGCCACTCTGAACCTCGATAATCTCTAGTGGCTCGTTAGCTTGGTTATATAGGGCGTGCGTAATACCTTTTGGAATGTAAGTGGATTCACCCTTATTAAGATCGAATATTTGCTCGCCCTTAGTTACTGTGGCTATGCCACTCACTACCACCCAATGCTCAGCTCGCTTATGGTGCATCTGAAGTGAAAGTTTAGCGCCTGGCTTAACACTTAATCTTTTTACCTGGAAATGTTCACCTGATTCAATAGAATCATACCAGCCCCAAGGACGGTATACTTTCCGATGAGTACTACTCTCGCGCCGACCACTAGCTTCTAAGGATTCAACAATATTCTTTACTTCTTGGGCTTTGTCTTGGGTCGCAATATAAGTTGCATCAGGTGTGTCTATAATAATTAAATTATCTACACCTATAGCTGCGACCAAGTGATAATCAGCGTTAATGTAGGTGTTAGTGGTGTCTTGAGAAATAACATCACCTTTGATGACGTTACCCTGGCTATCTTTTGTACCAATATCATATAGTGCCGGCCAAGCTCCAATATCATTCCATTTTGCATCTAGTGGAACAACCACGACATTGTTAGATTTTTCCATGAGGACGAAGTCGATAGAGTCTGATGGGGATGACTCAAAGGCTTGCTTCTCTAGGCGAATAAAGTCTAAATCTTGTTTTGCATTATTAACAGCATTATTAACTGATGAAACGATATTAGGTGCGTGAGTTGTTAGCTCGTCAATGAAAGTGCGCGCTTGAAACATGAACATGCCTGAGTTCCATAGATAGTTGCCTTGCTCTAAGTAAAATTCTGCAGTTTTTAGATCTGGCTTTTCAATAAATTCTTTAACCCTGTGTGCACCATTATGACACTCTTTAGATGCTTTAAGATAACCATAACCAACATTAGCACTGGTTGGTACAATGCCAAAAGTAACCAGCTTAAAACTTTTCGATTGATTTCTTGCTATGTTAATTGCTTTATGGAATGCATCAACATCTTGAATATCATGGTCAGCTGATAAAACCAGAAGTGTCGAATCGTCTGAATCTTTTAATGATTGTAATGCTGCTGCTGCTATCGCAGGGGCTGTGTTCCTGCCAATAGGCTCTAATAATATTATCGGGTTCTTAATTCCGATTTTTTGACATTGCTCTGCGACCAAGAAACGATGATCTACATTGCAAATGATAATAGGATCTGAAAGGCCACTTAGTCCGTTAAGACGCAGAATAGTTTCTTGCAGCATGGTTTTATTTCCAACCAAGGGTAAGTATTGTTTAGGATATTTCTTGCGCGAGAGTGGCCAAAGGCGCTTACCTGAACCACCTGAGAGGATAACTGGGGTTATTTTAGTCAATAGCTACTCTGGAATTAGTTTTTTTCATAAAGTAGTTTACCATGTCTAGATAAACCCCAATCTCACTTGAAAGCCCTCTTTGAGGATATTTAGGCTTTGACAACAACTTTCGAAGCATATTAGGATGTATATCTTAAATACTAATTAGTAGTAGGAAAATTAAAAAAATTTAAAGAAGCAATCATATTAAAGCAGTCTTGCAAAAAAAATTGAACATGAAATTTGTCTAATTTGTATATTATTCTATTATATCTATTTTTAGTATTCAGCCAATGAGTAAACTTTATTTATTTGAAGAAGTAATTATAAATATACTTATTACTAATGCTTTGTTTTTTATGTTTTTTTAAAATATATACTATTTCACGATACTTTATAATTGAACAAAACATAATAGACTTTGATGATTAACAAAATAGACTTTAACAATAAAACTATACTTATCACCGGTGGTGCAGGCTTTATAGGTAGTAGTTTGGCTTTTTACTTTCAGGAAAACTTCCCGAAATCTAAAATTGCTGTTTTTGATTGCTTCAGAAATCAAGAAAAATTTCATAATGGAAATTTAAAAAGCTTTGGTCATTACAAAAACTTAATCGGTTTTAGGGGTGATATTATCTGTGGGAATATTAATAACAAAGATAATTTATCTTTATTGGATGACTATAAGTTTGATTTCATCTTTCATCATGCTGCAATTTCAGACACGCGGATATATGATCAAGAAATCATAATGAAGACGAATGTTAACTCATTTTATGATTTATTGGCAATAGCAAAAAAAAATCAATCTACACTTGTCTATGCAAGCTCAGCAGCAACCTATGGGAGTCTCCCTTCACCACAAACTGAAGGCAAAGAAAATCCTGAAAATCCTTATGGATATAGTAAATATGTAATGGACCAGATTGCAATTCGATATGCAATGGAAAATCCAGATTTGATAATAGTTGGACTAAGATTTTTTAATGTCTATGGCCCTAGAGAATATTACAAAGCCAAAACATCGTCTATGATAATCCAACTTGCTCATCAAATTTTAGATGGCAATGCGCCACGTCTATTTGAAAATTCATCACAAATATTCCGAGACTTTGTCTATATTGATGATGTAGTACAAGCAAATATCAAGGCTTGTAGTCCTAAAAAAAATGGAACTTATAATATTGGTACAGGTATTCCAAGGAGCTTCCAAGAGGTTGCTAATATTTTACAAAAAGAATTAAAAACTGAACTAAGTACAGAGTATTTCCATAACCCGTTCAACGGATATCAAATGCATACTCAGGCAAATATTAATGCAGCTAAAGATAATTTAGGCTTCGATTCAAAGGTTTCATTAGAGCAAGGAATTAAATCTTATATTCCTGAAATTAAACGACTATATGGCTCTGAAAATTTATGATTTCTTTACCAAAAACTAATCCTAAGATTTTAGTTATTGGCGACCTAATGATAGATCAATATCTCTGGGGTTCATGCGAGCGAATATCTCCAGAGGCTCCAGTACAAGTTATTAATATTGCTAGTGAAAGTGCTACATTGGGTGGAGCTGGAAATGTAATAAACAATCTTTACTCACTAGGAGCTGCAGTTGATATTATTAGTGTAGTTGGAGATTGTGAAACATCAAAAGAGCTAAAAGAGCTACTATTAGCTATTAATATTGACACTAAATACTTAATTACTCAAAAGAATCGAGTTACGAGCAAAAAAAGTAGGGTTATCGCTGCACAACAGCAAGTAGTTCGTTTCGATCGTGAAAGTACTTCAGAAATTAGTAATAAATCACAAACTACTATTCTTGATATCTTTAAAAAGATTGTTAATAATTATGATGTTATCCTACTTTCTGACTATGGTAAAGGCCTACTGACCTTTGATCTAACACAGTCATTAATTTCCATTGCTAATAAAAATAAAAAGAAAATTTTGGTGGATCCAAAAGGTCTAGATTATTCAAAATATAAGGGCGCTTATCTATTAACTCCTAATAAAAAAGAGGCCAGCGAAGCGACAAACATTTTAATTAAAGACAATGATAGTATTGCCAAGGCCCTATTGAGCCTTAAAAAGCAATGTAATTTGACCTACTCACTTATTACATTAAGTGAGCAAGGTGTGGCAATTTTTGATAAAGAGTTACGAATTCACCCTACTGTTGCGAAAGAAATATTTGACGTAACTGGTGCTGGCGATACTGTACTTGCCTCTCTGGGATTTGCATTATCATCCAATAATGATATTGATGAGGCAATCAAGTTTGCCAACCTAGCATCAGGCGTAGTAGTTGGGAAAATTGGTTCAGCAACAGCCTCACTTAATGAAATTATTGACTATGAATCAAGTCTTTATAACTCTTCCAGTCATGGACATATCAAAACCTGGATCCAAATATCCTCTATTGTAAGAGAGCTCAAAAATAAAGGTAAAAAAATTATCTTTACTAATGGTTGTTTTGATATATTGCATATTGGACATATAAAATATTTAGAAAAAACAAAAGTTTTTGGAGATATTTTAATTGTAGGCCTTAATGCTGATGAATCAGTACGAAGACTCAAAGGCAAAAATCGACCGATAAACTCCCAAGTTGATCGCGCCTATGTTCTTGCCTCAATAAAAGTAATAGACTATGTAGTAATATTTGATGATGACACCCCTTTAGATTTAATTAAGCTCATCAAACCAGATGTTCTGGTTAAGGGTGGTGACTATGAAGACAAAGAAGTGATCGGGCAAGAGATCGTCAAAGAAGTAAAGCTTGTGCAATTTATTGACGACAAAAGTACATCTAAAACCATCAAAAGGATACAGAAATTATGAAAGAAATTATCCAAAATGAATTTAATGAGCACATAAAAACTGCCAATTTACTTCACACCCTTACTGATGCTGTAGCTAATTCTGCTCAATTATGCATTGACTGTTTAAAGAATGATGGAAAGATTTTAATATTTGGTAATGGTGGAAGTGCTTCTGATGCCCAACATATTGCTGCAGAGCTAGTTGGAAGATATAAAGTCAACCGAAAAGGCTTACCAGTTATTGCCTTAACTACTGATAGCTCTGCACTTACCTCAATTGCAAATGACTTTGGTTATGCCTCTGTATTTGAACGGCAAGTTGAAGCATTAGCAAATAAGGGGGATGTGGTAATTGGAATCAGTACAAGCGGTAAGAGTAATAATGTTATTAGTGCTCTTAAAGTGGCATCAAAATTAAAGTGCAAAACTATCGGATTTAGTGGTGAGACTGGTTCAATAATGAATAAAATTTGTGATATTACTCTAGCTGCACCTTCAAAAGATACGCCACGGATTCAAGAAATTCATATCATTATTGGCCATACAATTTGCCACTTAATTGATCTTAAATTTAAGAATTAACTGAACCTTATAACTATCATACTTTTTGCATTAATTCATTGATATGAGCTTTCAGAGTTAGTTTTACTAAAAATTACAACCATTGGAACTTTAAATGATATTTTTATCTAAGTTAGCTCTTCGAAGCTTCAGAGTCCTATAGAATAACTACTACAAAATTGAATGAAGCCTCCACCTTAACTGATGACTATAAAAACTATTTTTCTTGATAGAGATGGTGTAATTAATAAAGAGAAGGGTTACTTACATAAAATAAAAGACTTTGAATTTATTAGCGGTGTATTTGAAACTTGTCGTTATCTTCAAGGCCTAAATTATAAAATAATTATAATTACCAATCAATCTGGAATTTCTCGAGGTCTCTATACTGAAAATGATTTTCAAATTATAAATAATTGGATGATATCTGAGTTTAAAAAAAATGATATAAACATATTAGATGTATTCCATTGCCCTCATTCGCCTGAATCAAATTGTAATTGCAGAAAACCCAAGCCTGGAATGCTTATAAAGGCAAAAAACAAGTATAAAATAGACATGCAAAATTCTTGGATGTTAGGAGATAAGGAAAGTGATATTATTGCAGCAAATAACTCAGGCATAACTAATACTATCATTGTCAGAAGTGGGCACCCAATTAATGAGATTGACTCAAATGCTAAGTTCATAATCAATTCAATTAATCAAACAAAAAATCTTTTTTAAAAAATCTATAGCGGCATAAATATAATTTTTGAGTCTTGAGTTAATATCTTATAATAAATATTAATCATTTTTTTTGTTTCTTAATTATGTTTAATTAATGATGCTTTATAATTAAACCATATTTATTAATAAATTCAGATGAACAGCACTATCAGCTTTAACACAAAAAATTTACTATTAAGTATTTCTGTAAGTTTTACTATTAATAACTTCTATTTTAGCGAAGGGAACCTAATCTCAATTCAGCTATGAATATTATTTGCATGAAATGGGGGGATAAGTTCCCAGCATACTATGTAAATCGTCTATATGCAATGGTATCAAAAAATCTAGACTCTAAATTTAGATTTGTATGCTTCACTGAAAATAGTGAAGGCATTCGGTCCGAAGTAGAGATACAAGGACTCCCAGAGCTGGAGCTTACTACTGGATCGCCTGAGCGCGGGTGGAGGAAGCTCACTGTATTTAAAAAAGATTTTGGCGGACTATCTGGGCCAACACTTTTTCTTGACCTAGATGTTGTAATTGTTGGAAAATTGAATATATTCTTTACTCAACCAGGTGATTTTTTCATTGCACATGACAAAAAGAATTTAAAGAAAAGAGAGGGAAACTCCTCAGTATTTCGATTTGAGATTGGACAATACCCACAAATACTTGAGCACTTTGAGAAGAACTCTGAACAGGTAAAAAATGAGGTACGCCATGAACAGGCCTATCTGTCACGCGAAATTGATAAACTTGGTAAACTAGAGTTTTGGCCAGATGACTGGGTCCCGAGCTTTAAGTATAAATGCTGTCCTTCCTGGCTTAAATCTTGGCTTGTTGCGCCATCAATACCTTTAGGGGCTAGAATTATTTTGTTTCATGGCCTACCCAATCCGCCTGAGGCAATTATAGGGCGCAGCGGAAAATGGTATCGACACATCCAGCCATCTCCTTGGATTAAAGACTATTGGACAACTAATGAGTAAAACAAACAAATCTGCAATGAAAGGAATTATCCTGGCTGGTGGTTCTGGCACTCGGCTATATCCCATCACTAAAACCATATCTAAGCAATTAATGCCTATTTATGATAAGCCGATGATTTATTATCCATTGTCGGTTTTAATGCTGGCTGGAATTCAAGAAGTTTTGATTATCTCTACCCCTGAAGATTTGCCAAAATTTGAGCAACTCCTAGGCAGTGGTAGTGATATTGGCATGAAATTTAGCTATAAAGCTCAGCCTAGTCCTGATGGAATTGCTCAAGCATTTATCTTAGGAAGAGACTTTATTGGCGATGAAGATGTGTGCCTAATTCTTGGTGATAATATATATTTTGGACATGAATTACCAGAGTTACTTTATAGGGCTATTGATAATGCTTCAAACAATAATGCCACTGTATTTGGATACCATGTTAACG
>Ga0209482_1000556_pt1 | contig 31165 bp, 38 predicted proteins | sample CoawatmetaG10DNA_FD_187512 | JGI IMG/M metagenome (GOLD analysis project Ga0209482, IMG submission 187512) | Marine microbial communities from the West Antarctic Peninsula - Coastal water metaG104-DNA (SPAdes) (version 2) | ecosystem: Environmental > Aquatic > Marine > Coastal ...
TTTGTATTTTAATAATCATATCCTCTAATTGGTCATTTCTTTTTTCCATCTGAGCAGTTAAAGTACTTAAGGCTTCATTCTTTTTAGTTAATTTATTAACCTCATCAGGCTGTTGCCCTATAATGGTGTAGACTACAATGCCTAAAGAAGAAACAAGCGTCCCAACTATAGCTACAAATAAATCTTTGTTAACAGGAGGAACTTCTACAAAACTTAAAAAAACTAACAATGTTATTATCAACATAAAAATCCCTGCGGCTCCCATGTAATGACGAAAAGCTTTGTTTTCTTCTTTCATATTTAGTTCTTTGATTATTAATAAATATCTTTGTACAAATTTACTAAATTTAATTTAATGAAATCTGACTACCTAAAATACTGGAGGGTTATACGATACTTTATAAATGCTAAATACGGATTGAATACTCAAGAACTTGATATTCTTCTATTTTTAAATTCAGAGCAATACTTTGATAAAGGTAAATTCAAGGAGTTTGACAACTTATTAAGCTGGGACAATAATAGATTTTATAAATTACTAAAGGAAGGCTGGATAGAAAAATTTCGTAAAGGGAAAAACGGAATGCGAACCGTATATTGTCTTTCTTACAAAACAAAAAGAGTAATTAAATCTATTTATAATAAATTAGAAGGAGAAGAAATTCCTACCTCTCAAACTTCTAATCCTATGTTTGCAAAAAATGTATCTTACTCAGATAAAATATATCGCAACATGATAATAGAAATGAACAAGTTTATAAAACAACAACGACATCGTTCTGAGAAATGATTGTATAAGGTTCATTGTTTATAATCATTGTATATCCAGCTCTCTTGTCGTAATATATTTTATCACCTTCATTTATTACAGTAACATCTGTACCTGGTTTTACTATAATTCCTTTTTTGTATCTTAGTTGGTTAGCATCGTCTGAAGACAATAATAATCCTGAAGAACTTTTTATTTCTTCTTCAATTGTTTTAATGACAATATTTAATCCTATTGGTTTCATTTAAAATTTTTTTATTTAAACACTCGCTTGAATATTTCCCATATAATAATTATAGTAACTATTTCTTGCCAAGACATTACTTAATCTGTATTAAAATCAAGTTTTCTTAGCTTATTTGTTCTTACGATTGCTTTAAGTACAATTTTTTTTACATCAAGATAAACACTGTTTGCTTGCATTACTCCAATGTCGTTGTTTTTAAATAATTCTTTTGAAAACTTTTCTGCCACCTTATCGGCTCTTTGTTCTTCTTGGTAATTTTCTAGTTTCATATTATTTATTTTTGTTCATATGTTCGTGCCATAGTTACTATAGCGTCAGTAGATAAAATAGTTATAGCAACAGAGACTGCATTTTGAAGTGCCGATTTAGTAACCTTCATAGGGTCTATGATTCCCATTTTAATCATATCTCCGTAACACTCGTTTTTTACATCGTATCCATTTATTCCTAAAACAATATTTTCGGAAGGATATATTTTTGTTTCTTTTAATCCTGCATTAGCTAATATTTGAACTAGTGGAGAACGAAGTGCGTCAGCTAAAATTGCGTAAGCAATTTTTTTAGATTTATTTTTATTACTTATATTTTGATTAATTATTTTTTCTTTTAATTTTTTATGAAAAAAGTAAAGAGCCAATCCTCCTCCAGGAAGAATCCCTTCTAATAAAGCCGAGCGCACCGCACAGACCGCATCATCAACTCTATCAAAGAGCTCTTTTTGCTCAAGGTCAGTGTTACCGCCAACATATATAACACCAATCCCGCCTGTAAGCGATGCGATTCTCGACAATATAAAGTCTTTATCTAGTTTTTTGTTGGCAAGCTTATGCGCTCCCCACAACTCTTCCACTCTTGTATCTATTGTTTTTGACTTTTTATTTTTATCTTTAATGACAATACACGAGTCTTGGTTTATAATAACCTTAGATGCATGACCTAAGTCTTTAAACTCTATAATACTCAAATCATCACCTGTCTTTTCTGAAAAATAAGTAGCACCAACAGCAAGAGCTATATCTTGCATAAGTTCATGTTGTTTGTAGCCAAAGGAGGGTGGAGTGATGCTACAAATTTTCAAGCTATTCTTCATCACATTTGCCGCTAGGGTATTTATGACATTACTAGAACAGGGTGCTACTATTAATAATTTTTTATTTTCCTGGATAATAGGTTTTAATACGTTCTCTATGGTAAGTAGGTTAGATATCTCTGCATCGGATACTAATATATATACATCCTCCAGTATACACTCATCTTTTTTCTGGTTATTTATAAATAAATTAGAGCTATAACCTCTATCTATCTTTAACCCATCTGTAGTTTCACTATAAGTGTCTGAGGTTTGTGAACGTTCTACCGTCACTATCCCGTTTTCGCCCACCTTATTATAAGTGTCGGCAATAATTTTTCCTATAGCATTGTCATTATTAGCTGATATGGAGGCCACATCACTTAACATTTTTTTATTTACAGGCTTACTCATCTCGCCAAGCTTCTTAATAACACTTTTCGTCTCCGTTAAAAGCTCTCGTAGTATCTCTGTTTTGTTGTCACCCTTCTTTATGTTCTTTATTCCCGACAAAACTAAGGCTTCTGTAAGAACTATCGCAGTAGTTGTACCATCGCCCGCAAGGGTCGCCGTTCGGTCAGCCGCTTCTCTCATCATCCGCACTGCTAAATTTTCTACCGGGTCTATAAGTGCAATTGACTTAGCAACAGTTACCCCGTCTTTAGTTACAGTGATTCCATGAGTGTGGTCTGGTGACTCAATAATAACAGTATTACCCATTGGACCTAATGTGCTCTTAACAGCACTAGCCATTTTATTAATACCCTCTATAAGTTTGATTTGTCCCTCCTGAGCAAAATGTAATTCCTTTGGTGTGTATCCTCCTTGTTCCATGATTGAATTTAATTTACATCAAAGGTATACTAATTTCAATTAAATACAAAATGTTAAAAATAAATTTCCCCTATATATATATATATATATTATATTATTATTATTATTATTATTATTATAATTAATAAATATAATTAACATTTTCAACAGCGGTCTGATAGTCAGTAAGTTAACCAACACAAAATCGACACAGTATCAACACCGTGAGTAGTAAAACAACACTTTCTATAGGGTTATAGTTAGTAGGATGTAGATTCAAGGTGTCTCCTACAGTAGCGGAAATAGAAAAGGTAGCCGAAGCTACCCTATCATCTATCAACATAAAACTAAATATCTAGAGTAATCCTCTAAATTCTTTCATAGATTCCGCTCTTTCGATTCCATCTGCAATTACTTTAATCTTGCGGTCCTCTGTTATAATTCTTTTAATATTAGCAGCTTGCTCAATACCAGACATTCCATCAGGTCTATCGTTTATAAGTCTACCATTTTTTATTGTTAGTCCGTTCATCTTAATACATTATTTTAATACTTATTAGTCCTAAATAAATAGTCACCTCAGAATAATTATACTCAATGTCTTGTGAGTAATAAGACCAGCCTAATGCAAAGCCTATTTTTAGTCTGTTGTGGATTTCCATTTCCATATACAAAGGTAATAAAAATTATTAGATATATATAGTGTTTGGGTTCTCTGTGCGCATGGGGCCAACCCGTGGCGACCCGAACCGATTATTTTTTTACCCCTAGGGGTCTGATTATCAACCTTTTATGTCAAATCTTTTAGCTTTTTATAAGCTACATCTACCATGTACACTAGCTACACTAGTCATCACTACTAACACCTGTCACATTATACGTTTAGGTTAACCAGTCACAAGATGATGGTTAATACCTGTCGCATTGAGTTGTAGCTGAAACAAAACTAGTAGTAAGTACAGTATCAAATCCTTTTGTCACATAGTGTTAGCGCATATGCTACACAAAAGATTGCATTTGCACTATCATTATAGTATTAATGGTCAATAATTCATTAGCTTGCAGTAAGATTGCACATAAGGTGCAGTATTAATTAACACTAAAATTAAATTATAATGAGAAATTTATTAGAAATTGAGACAGGTCTCTTGGGCTCAGATGCAGTCACAGAAGGCTTGCAGTTAAATAGGGTAAAATCCTTACAACAGGCAATTAAATCTGCTGAACGAACAAAATTCCGAAAGCAATTAGAAATGGCTAGTCTAATGAGACAGGGAAAAGATTGGTTCGATAAACCCGAAACGCAGTTACTCTTTACACAGGACGGTGTTGTGTGGACGACAGTAGAATTAGCTGATAAAGTATTCGAATTATCACAATCAAGAATGTACCGGTGTATCAAGGCTTCAAATGTACCTTTGATGTTGGTAAACATTTTTGAATCACAATGTAAGGTTTTACAGAATGCTGGCGAAAAAGTAGAAATATCTATTGATTCATTAAACCAATTTGCAAAAGCTTATGCCGAGGATGATAATGTTAGCGTTTGGGATTTACAATCTACCGATAATGATACTGTCGTTAACGACAGTGAACAAGAGACCGATGAAGATAGTAACACTGAATCTAGTGCTGACACCATCTTTACAATGTATTATAGGCTGAATGCTAGTCAAAATATAGCTGTAAGATACTCAGCTATTGATGGCTTAGTTACTACCAATAGCGCATCCGAGATTAGACATGCAATAGATTTTTTAACTGAACAATTATAAATTAACCTACAATAACTTCAAACATTATGGAAAAAGGTATTACATATAAAACGACAGGTGAGCGTTCCCGCTCACGATTAAATAATTACCATCGCAAGCCTATGGTATTAGACCATAGCTATGGTGCAATAGATAGCGATGTTAAAACCATCAAAAATAAAGTAACTGAGACAGGTCAAGGAAGCATCAAAAACTATCGAAGTAACTATACAATAGGATTTGAGATAGAGAAAGCTAGATTTGGCGATGGTCAGCGAAAAGAATACGCATTAATACAGGGATACGAAACAGATGGTTCATGTGGTGTAGAGGCAGTTACAAATATTCTACCACTACTACCACCATCACAATGGCGTAACAAAATCTTCGATATGGTTTATAAAGCAAAAGGTATTATGGATGATGATGTGAGCCCTAGTAACTTTGATTGTGGAGGTCATATAACTATTGGAGTGACTGGTTTGTTTGGGCGTGACTTACAAGATAAGATTAGACTTAATTCTTCTATCTTATTATCATTGTTCCGAAAGCGATTAAAAAACACTTATGTTAAGCACAATCTAAGAATGGAACCATATTCTGATATTAACCACGAAAGGATTAGTCATTATAACGGATGGGATAGAAAGTATCAAGCAGCTTTAGTTAAGGAAAAATGTCTTGAGTATAGATTACCTACTCGTATTACTAGCTACAAGCAGATGTTTAGAAGATATGAATTGATGTATGAAATTGTAGATTTTACTATCACTAAACCTAATGGTAGATTCAGTAGTTTACTTAATAAAGTAAAGCCTATCCTACTATCAATGTATGAGGGCGATGTAGAGAAGGTAGAAATGCTTATGTTACTATCAAAGGATTTCCGTAAGTTTATTAGAAGCGGAACTATTACTCCTAATATCCTAGAATTTGTGATGTGATGTAGTATCAAGGGATACTGTCGTTAACGACAGTATCCTCTGTTCACAGATGTGTATCTGTGCTGATGAGACCAAAAGGTCGAAACAGAAATTTTAATTTAATTCAAACAATTATGACACAGTTAGAACAAATTATTTCTTTAAAACCACATACCATCGTAGAGTTTGATGGAACAGAATGGTCAAATGTATCTGTAAATATAGATACCCATGAAGATAGCGATGAGTTGTTTTTTACCTTTGGTAAAAACGGAAGAAGGAACAAGTGGAGTTGTGATTTGGAAACGATTCAAACAGTTATATCCGAAACAGAAACCATTAACTTCATGATATGTGATGAACAAAAGGTTCTTCTATTTGAGAGGTCTGTTAGAGAATCTTCTTTTGACCATAACATTTAACATTAAAACGAACAATTATGAAAATTATATTTACAGTAAAAGATATTTTAGAGATATCACAGAACCATATAGATGGCAACTCAGACATTTTCACTAAGGGACTGAATGAGGAAGATGCAAAACAACTTTTGCAGAGCATAGAATCGACTATTAACCAGGAAGTATCAAACATAGTCAATGAAACAGTCTATGATGATTTAATGGTTATCAATGACCATAATTAATTTTAATTTAATTCAAACAAAATGGAAAACGTAAAAACAAATTATCCTTATGTAGCTATAGCTTCATCTAAACGAGTAAAGATGCCGATAGGATGGGCAGTGTATAGGTACACAAGAAAAGGTATTTACCTTTGTAAGACCAAGAGACCCAAAACTTATTGCGGAGTATCTACGGACTTCTCTAAAGCCATGACAAACATTCGCAATTGGTATAGTATCAACTTACCAACAAACGGATGGTCAGATAAGAAGAGCATGAAAGTTTTCAAAGGGGAAACCATTGAAGATTTACTATTAAGAATTAAAAAACAATAATTATGAGCAATAAAGAAAGATTTAACAGAAGCATCTCCCTTACAAAAAAACAAGGGAGGTTAGACAGAGCGCACAAACCATTGCACTCTAGACTTACTCAATACGAGATAAACGCAAAGCTTAAAAAAATTGCTGAATTTGAAGAAGCCTATGGTAATGACCATGGGCAATCATCTGTGAATGCAATGAAGAAGTACTGTACTGATGCGGAATATCGCAAGAGAGTACACGATTTCAACAGAGCAATAGTTGATGTGTTTAAAGCGAATAAGCACAGTTATAAAATTACTAAAGAAAAATACTAACTTGCACAACTTATTCCCTAAGCATTTGGGTTAAAATAAAATGCCTAACCAATTTTTTAATTATGGATTTTAATACAGATTATGTACGCCAACAGGTCAAAGATGAAACACTCCAAGATTTGCTAATCAAATCAAGAACTAAGAATGTTTACACTCCTGTTCGTTATGAAGGGAAGACATACTGGTGTTTAGATGATTTAACACAAGATACAGAAACAAAAGCCAGAGCCAGAGCCATACGTGATATGAGCATAGCAATGATAATAGCAATGATTTCTGTTATGGGATTACTATATATCTCAGCACAGTATATCTTATAAAAGATTTACGCCATAGTAGAAAGGGAATTTCCGAAAGGTTGTTCCCTTTTTTTATACAAAAATTTTTTTAATTACACAAGGGGATAGGGGGGATAGTTGGGGGTATACCCCTGTATCTTTTTGGGTACGATACTGTGTCGGTACGATGCAGGTAGGATGGATGTAGGTAATACTATATTGTAATACTATGGTAATACTATGGTAATACTATGGTAATACTTGGTTGTGTTTTTTATGTGTGCAAAACGTGTTTTTTACGTGTTCTCCCATGGTAACACCATGGTGACACCAATAGTCAAGAGGTCGAGAAAACATGGCGATACTATGGTGATAGTATGGGGATACTATGGTGATACTATGGCGATACTGTCGTCAACGACAGTCTGAATTTGTCGTTAAACGACACAAGTTTTGAACACTTTGGTGGAAGGAGTGTAAACTTAGTGCAATTAAAAAAACATGCAATCAACTGATAATCAGACATATAAAAATAAACGGCAAGCGACCCGTGCGTATTTCGGGACAAATAGCAAGTTTGGCGGTAACCTGTTACAGAATGAAAACAATTAGTCACGGATTATAAACTAAATCATAAAAATGCCTATAAATAAAGACAGGGCAACTGAGTTTTATACACTTATCCTTTGTTGTGTGCGAATAATGTGTTATCTTTGTAGTATCAATCGAGGTCAGAGGCTTGTGTCTCTCCTCACAAACATAAAACTATGTGTATTATAATTATTAAACAAAAACTCAATACCATCCCGATGGAAATCCTAAAAAACTCAGCAAGGATTAATCCACATGGGCTCGGTATTGTTTGGTTAGACACCTATAAGGTTTCTTATCACAACTCTAAAGAATATAATCTCCTTAAAACAGACAGACCATTTATTGCGCACTTTAGGTACGCAACAGTAGGAGCGGTCAACAGAGAGAACACCCATCCTTTTGTGTGCGGTAATAACTCTGATGAACTTCTGATGATGAATGGAACTATCTCTGGGATAGGTAATGCTAAGATGTGCGACAGTAAAGTATTGGCAAATGCACTTGGCAAAGTATCAAGACAGACTTGGAAAGAAGAACTGTCTAAATACACCTGTAGGTTTGTTACGATAAATACTAGAACTCGTTCGTTTCAGATTTACAACAAGAATCTATACACCCATAAAGATGGTGTATGGTACTCTAAGACAAACGTGTTACAAGACAATCTTGTGGCGGTTTACGGAACCCTAAAGAAGGGATACTCAAATTATCAATCATACCTACGCTCATCAAATCACATCGCTAGCGGTGTAACTGCTAAGAAATATCCTCTTATCATCAAAGGACTTCCATATCTCATCGAGGAAGAAGGAGTGGGATACAATGTTAAGGTAGACATCTTTAGTGTTTCTAATGACACGCTAAAGGACTTAGATAGCCTAGAGGGACATCCTACCTTTTACAAGCGAAAGAAAACGGAGGTGGTAACTAAGGGTAAACGATATACTTGTTGGATATACTTTAATCAAACCCATACAAGCGATAGGGAACTATATCACGAGGCATATATTCAAGAACCTTTACGTTCTTATTTGTTTCATAAAGAAGAAGAGGTATTGCCATCATGCAATGAATTTAGCTTTGATGATATACCTTTGGAGGATGAATCTCCTATATGTATTGATTGCTATCATGACTTAAAGTTTGATGGCTTTAACAACTATCACTGCACAGGATGTGGAGGATGGTTTGCAGAAAACCAAGTAACACACTTTAATAAATTTTAATTATGACAACTACACACATAATGTTAAGCAGTGGAATTCTGTTTATTTTAATTTTAATCTTTTTAAGCGAATCAAAATGAAAAAAATAATAATAGTAGGATTGGCGTTTGCCAATGTAATGTACTCACAAGGTGATAAAAGCGCAGAGGTAAATGAACCTACTTGGATAGCTAAAATGGTTCTTCAGATAGATGCATTTAACGGACAGGGACTTGAAGAGCAAGCGATTTGGAACTTAGCCATAGATGAGTACAGTAAAAGATACAATGGTAAAGCGCCCGACTCTATATACTACGACAGAATGTTTCGTGTGTATGGGTTGGAGTATCAATTCAAAGACTCTATTGTTGTAATAGAGGTTGAGAAATCAATAATCGAATATAAACTAAAACTTTAATTATGGACAAGAAAATATGTAATTTAATAAGACAGAATTATAAAGTATGGCAAAATAAAACCGATGACTTTATAATTAACTATTGTGGATTTTACCCAAGAATAGTATACTTAATTTCTAACAAAGGATTTCCTTTAAACAAAAATATTTTTAATTATGCCTAATCACGTTTACAGTACATTGTATTCAACAGGGAAGCCCCGCACAATGGAAAGACTATACGAGGCTTCTATAAATCTTGGTGGCGGACTTGCAGAAGTTTTAATACCAAGACCCCGAGACCAAGAAGATAATTGGTACGAATGGAACATAAACAACTGGGGAACTAAATGGGGGTGTTACGACCAAGAAATTGAATCAGACCTAATGCACTTTACAACTGCATGGAACAGGATAAATACAGAACTTTTAGATAAAATAGCAGTACACTTCCCTGAATTTATATTTGAGTATGAAGAGGAGACAGGATGGGGAGGTATAATCCATTATAAAGGTGGAATTAACATTCATAGCGATACATATGAGGCAATGGAATGGGATGCTAAAGGTGAGACAAAACCCGATGGTTCTATTGTATATAGACTTGAAAAAGACTATACAAAATATGGGGAAATATTTTTAAAGGGTTGGTACTATGACCGAGACACTTCAGACCCTGTATCTTCTTTAGAAAAAATTAGGATTACCGAAGAGTATTAGTTATATTTGATGTATTCGATTACAGCCAATAGATGAAAGCTTCAAGCCAATTTCGTTGGCTCATATGTATTTGTTTGTTTGAAGTTGAGAGAAGAGAGGCAGAAATGCTTCTCTTTTTTTTTGTTATAAATTAGGATTAGTGTAAACATTGTGCTATATTTGAGTAACATTAAAACTAAATAATATGGAAAATATGTTTCTAAAATTTCTTGATGATGATTATCAGTCAAAAGAATTTCAATCACGAGAAAGAAAAAATAAGCCCTTTAAAACAATCAAGATTCAGTATGGTAGCAAAAGCTATAAGATACTCAACAGTCTTGTTCATTACGATGAAATTAAGCCAATAGTAAATAAAATATTCTTAGGATGAACAATCACATCTTCCAATCTTATATAGATAACATAACTCAGTATTACGGAATAACTCAAAAAGTTTTATTTTCTCCTCGTAGAGATTACGAAAGTTTAGAGAAGAGGAGACTTTTCTTTTATCTATGTAACAAAAAAGGAATACCCGTTGTTAGAATTCAAAAGTTTTTACAAAAACAAGGATATGAAATACATCATTCTAATATTGTTAGAGGTATAAAAAAAATGAATACAGTGATACAATCTAATGAAGATTATCAAAAGATAATTAAAAGATTAGAAAAGATAACTGTATATGCATAGTGAACTTCATCAAATATTTGAGGATGCTTTAAGTGATAACAACATTGCCAATTTAGATGGGGATGGTTATTTATCAAGGCTATCTCATGGAATAAAAATAGTAAAGTATGATGATGACAACTCTGTTGTCATGTACAATACTGGTAAAGGTGGAGATTATTATAGTGAACTCAACGAAAAAGAATATCAAATATTTTTTGAGCATGGGTGGAAAATGGGTGTACTAACTATTGGGTTAGAAAGATACACAGACAAACTAAAACTTGTTGAGGTTAAAATAAAAGAAGAGATAAATGGCAGAAACAATGCTCGTTATCTTGAATTTTTAAAAAATACTAGAAAAGAAACCTTAAACAAATATTATAAAATAACTCAAAAACTAAATCAACATGACAAATAAACTAAATACTATTAAAGTACAAGGCGGAAAAGAATACGCTGAAGTACACACTAGAGTGAATTACTTCCGTTCAACGGAACAGTATAAGGATTGGGGACAAGACTGTGATATTATACATCAGACAGAAACTTCTACCACAATGAAAGCTACGATTTATTATCCCGATGGTAGGGTCGCTTCAACAGGTCACGCCAAAGAAGATATGGATGGCGCTAGGATAAACCAAAGAAATCATATTGAAAACTGTGAGACATCAGCGGTAGGTCGTGCATTAGGTTTCTTGGGCATAGGTATTAGTCAAGGAAGTATTGCTTCATATGAAGAGGTGGCTAACGCTATTGCGAACAAAGAAAAAGACAATACTCCCGCAGAAACTCCTAAAGAGTACATACTCGACACGGACAACTGGGCGAAAGCCTTGAGATACATAGCATCTAAAAAAGATACCATGACCCTAGAGCAAATCATCAAAACCTTTGAAGACCAAAAGTATGGTACGCTTAGAGTAAAAGACAAAACTTCTGTAAAGAAAGCTTATGAAGGAAAATAAACTTATAGAAATGCAGAACAAGGTAGAATCTCAGAATCGTGTGATGCAACAAATTATAAACGAACTAGGACAGACACGAAATATTGTGGTTAGTTTACTAGAGATAGTCAAGAGACTAAAAGAATATGAACCCATCGTAAAAAAACTACAAGATGAACGAGAAGCAGATACTAAAGAAGCTAAAAAATGATGAGGAGTATTATAATGGTATAGGTAAGAATTACCTATCCAACTCTAATATTCAAGCACTAACAACTGAACCAAGGCAATTTCAAGCCCCACAGAAGGATGGAGAGGCATTTGTTAAGGGTAGGTACTTCCATCAGCTTATCCTAGAAGAGGAGAAGGCTAAGGATTTTCACGTAGTAGGCGCTCCTTCCAGAAGTACTAAGTTATATAAGGAATATGTGGCTGATAACAAATTAGACTACGCCTTACTTACTAAGGATGCTGACCATATAAAAGACATGGTAGACTATACCTTAGAGAGTATTCCCTTTTTTGATTTAATAAAAGACCCAACCGCAAAATACGAAGTGCCCGCAATAGGAGAAATAATGGGAACTATGTGGAAGGGGAAGGCGGATATTCTCACTAAGGACTATTGCATAGATTTAAAAACTTCGGGAGATGTGTTTAAGTTTGTAAGAAATGCTCCTTATTATTTTTATCACACTCAATCCTATATCTACCAACAACTTTTTGGAAAGCCTGTAATATTTTTAGTAACAGGTAAGACTAAGAAGTATGACAAAGAAGGAAAAAGATACTATGACCTTGGAATATTTCCAACAAGCAAAGACTCAATGGGTTTTGCTGAAGAGAAGGTAGGACAAGCAGTAGCAAGTTATAACAAATGGTTTGCTCCTGACTCACAAGATAATATAGATAGCTATATTATAAACACCCCAATTTAATTTTAAATTTTAATTATGACTGAACAAAAAGAAAAAGTATTTGCAGATGGATTAATCAGCAAAAGAAATCCTAATGCTCCTGACTTTGTGATTGTAAGCCAATCATATAAAGTAGAAGAATTTATTAAATTTCTACAATCAAATTCAAAAAACGGATGGGTAAATACCCAAACAAAAATTGCTAAGTCTGGAAAGTATTACACTGAACTGGATACATTCGAACCTAAACCAAAACACACAAGTCAACCAGTAAAGGATGATTTAGCGTTTTAGTTTTGTTACCTCAAACAAGGGGAGTTTACACCTCCCCTTTTTTTGGCTCTAGTATTATGCTGAAATTAAAAATCTCTATTATATATATATATTTTTTTATTTTATAATTTATTATTCTTATATATATAAAGAAATAATCAACATTATCAACAAGGCTTTACTGTGAAAGGCTTAACTCAACATAAAAACAACATACTTATGACACACACCATCACAATATTTAAAAACATAAAAGATACGGACACTCCTTTCCACAGAGATGTGGACTTTGTACTTGACAGAATAAGAGATGGCAAGTCTAAAGAACTCGTAACGTCTATTAGAAAAGAAAAAAATAAAACAGAGCGCAATGAACTAAAGAAAAATTTGCCATCCGTGTGTTTTAGCGGAAAGTTTTCTAAACGAGCAGACAATTCTCTACTTCAGCACAGTGGACTCATATGTTTGGACTTCGATGGATATCCAAAACAAAAGGATATGATTCAGGATAAAGAAAAGATGATGAAGGATAAATATACCTTCAGTGTTTTTATATCTCCATCTGGAAATGGCTTAAAGGTTTTAGTAAAAATACCAAACGATGCCGAGAACCATGTGAAATACTTTCAGTCTTTAGAAAAATATTTCAATTCAAATTACTTTGATACTACAAGTAAAAATTTAAGTAGAGTATGTTATGAGTCTTATGACCCATTAATTTATATCAATAATAAATCAACCTTATGGGAAACTTTAGAGGAGACAGAGTACAGAGAAGTATCTGTGATGAAAGACCAACCGACCATACCAATCACAGATGAAAATAAAATTGTAGATATACTTGTTAAGTGGTGGACTAAAAAATATCCAATGGTTGAGGGACAGAGAAATCATAATGTTTATGTTCTTGCTATGGCATTTAACGACTATGGTATAAATAAAAACTTAGCACTTTATATTTGTAATCAATATCAATCAAGTGATTTTACAGTAGCAGAGATTGACCAAACAATCGTGTCGGCTTATCAGAACACTACTAACTTTAACTCTAAATACTATGAGGATGAGGAGGCTATATCTCAGATAAAACAAAAACTAAAACGTGGAGTAACTAAATCTGAAATAAGAGCGACTCTTACAAGGCAAGATTTTGATGATGATATTATAGATTCAGTTTTAGTAAGAGCGGATGAAGAGAACAAGGAGATGAAGTTTTGGAATAAAAGCGAGAAGGGTGTTATTAAAATTATACACTTTATCTTTAAAGAATTTTTAGAAGATAATGGTTTTTATAAGTATTGTCCAGAGGGAAGTAAAAATTATGTATTTGTCAAGGTAACAAACAACTTGATAGACCATACGAGTGACAAGGAAATAAAAGATTTTATACTTGAGCACTTAAAGTCTTATGATGATATAAGTGTGTACAATTACTTTGCTGACCAAACAAGATTTTTTAAAGAAGACTTTCTTACACTTCTAGGGACTATTGATATATTATTTATTGAAGACACGAGCACTACAAGTTATTTATATTATAATAACTGCGCTGTAAGAGTAACTAAAAACGAGGTAAAATCTATAGACTACTTGGATTTAGGAGGCTATGTTTGGAAAGACCATATTATTGACAGGAATTTTAAAACAGAAGCCATAAATAAGTGTGATTATAAAACTTTTATTAATAACATATCCTATAAAGACAGTAGTAGAACTAAGTCAATGGAATCTACAATAGGATTTTTGTTGCACGCACATAAAAACATGTCATACTGCCCAGCCGTAATTCTAAATGATGAGATTATTTCCGATAATCCTGAAGGCGGAACAGGTAAAGGAGTTTTTAGCAAGGCTCTTGGACATATGAAAAAACTAATTACCATTGATGGTAAAGCTTTTGTATTTGAAAGAGCGTTTGCATATCAGCTTGTATCAGCAGACACACAGATTATAACTTTTGATGATGTAAAAAAATATTTTGATTTTGAGAGACTGTTTTCAGTTGTCACAGAGGGACTAACGCTTGAGAAAAAAAATAAAGATGCCATCACAATACCTTTCAGTAAGTCTCCTAAGATATTAATAACTACTAATTATGCTATTAAAGGAGCTGGTAATTCTTTTGCTAGAAGAAAGTGGGAACTTGAACTACATCAGCATTATAACGAAGGATATGTTCCAGTTGATGAATTCGGAAAAAACTTTTTTAATGACTGGGATACAGAAGAGTGGTCTCAGTTTGATAATTATATGATTATATGTTTACAGTTGTACTTAGAAAAAGGATTAATAAAAAGTAAGTTTGTAAACTTAAAGGTAAGGCAGTTGTCGGCAGAGACATCACATGATTTTATAGAATGGTGCGGTCTTATCTCTGGAGCAGTACCAAACAGAACATTAGCTGAGGGTGGGAGACTCAGTATGCAGACTCTGTATGAGGAATTTGTTATTGAATATCCAGACTACGGACCTAGAGCAAAATTTTCAATATCTAGAACAAGGTTTTATAGGTGGTTAATCTCCTATTGTATATATAAAGATGGTCAAACCCCGCAAAACGGGAGAGATTCATCTGGTAAGTGGATTATTCTTAAACCCATAGAGGAAATTCCTCCACAACATACTCTTGAGTTTTGAAATTCAATATAGACATAGCTATGAATAATTCTTATGATTTAATATTTAATAAATTATCATTAGAAGATTTTAACAACATATATACCAGTTATTTTATGCATAATCCAGAAGAAAAGGTAACTGACAGTGTGCTCATTGATATGTATGAGTATTTCAAATCTAAAAAACAGTGGAACAAAATAGTTAAGATTACAAGATTAAGAATTAAAATCAAATATTATGATAAAATTAAGAGACTATCAAGAATCTATAGCAAATAAGGCTACGGAAGTTGTAAGACAATGTGGGTTTGTATATCTCGCAATGGAGGTTCGTACAGGAAAAACATTAACATCTTTATCTATAGCGGAAAAACTAAATGCTAAAAAGATTTTGTTTATAACAAAGAAAAAAGCAATCTCTTCCATCGAGGAGGACTATGAAAATTTAAACCCATCGTTCTATATGCACACCATAAACTATGAGAGCTTACACAAGGTCTCTTATAATTTACATTGGGATGTTATAATAGCCGATGAAGCTCATTCTATGGGAGCATTTCCAAAGCCAAGTAAAAGAGCAAGAGATGTTAAAATGAGAATTTTAAAAAGCAACGCTAAAGTTATACTGCTCTCTGGAACACCCACACCAGAATCATACAGTCAAATGTATCATCAGGTGTACGGAATTCAATCGAATCCGTTTTCAGATATGGTTAATTTTTATAAGTTTGCTCACAAGCACGTTAGTATAACAGAGCGTATGATAAATAGCTTACGAATAAGGGACTACTCAAAGGGGCTTCCAAGTATAATGCAAAGCATGAAACCATATATCATTTCTTACTCACAAAAAGAAGCGGGGTTTAAGGTTAAAACTACTGAGAATATACTAGAGGTAGAAATGGAGAAAACAACTTATGATTTAGCTAAACGCCTAAAAAAAACTTTAGTGATTGAGGGTAAGAACGAAGTAATTCTGGCGGATACACCAGTAAAGTTAATGACAAAATTACATCAGTTATATTCAGGTACTATTAAATTTGAGAGTGGAAAGTCAGATGTACTCGACTATTCAAAAGCTCGCTTTATACGCTCTAAGTTTAGAGCAATGAAGATAGGTATCTTTTATAAGTTTAAAGAGGAACTGAACGCTTTAAAGCACATATATAAGGACGACATAACCACAGACTTGAGTGTTTTTAAAGACACCAACAAAAGTATAGCCTTGCAGATTGTCAGCGGGAGAGAGGGTATTAGTCTTAAAGAAGCAAGGTGCTTGGTGTATTATAACATTGACTTTAGTGCGACTAGCTACTGGCAGAGCAGAGACAGAATGACAACTAAAGATAGACTGGAAAACGATGTGTATTGGATATTTAGCAAAAGAGGTATAGAGAAAAAAATATACAAGGCAGTGACAAACAAAAAAGACTATACGTTGTCGCATTTCAAAAAAGATTTATTAAATTTATAATCATGGGACTAATAAGAAATAGTAATCTAACAAGACAAGGTGTAAATTTTGAAGGTTTACAATGGGGAAAGATTCACCCGTCTGATATTGATTTTGTTTTAGAGTTTAAGAACGAAGTTTTGATACTTGGCGAAGTAAAGTACAAGGGTAGTGAGATGTTAACAGGTCAAAGACTTATGTTGGAGCGAATCTGTGATAGCTGGCACACAGGAAAATCTTTTATTATCTTTGCTCATCATGAGCACGATGACGAAACCACAGACATACCTGCGGATAAATGTGAAGTTTATAAACTTTATTATCAAAAAAATTGGTATAATAGGAGCGGTTCTGTGAAAGATAAGATTGACGATATATTGAAGAACTTTAAAATAGAGTTATGACTGAGCAACAGATTCAGTCGAAAAGAATTAAAGAGTTAGAGGCGGAAGGATATTATGTTCTGAAGCTAATTAAAACAAATAAAAATGGTATACCAGATATAATTGCTATACCTCCAAAATGTAATGTAATCTTTAGTGAAGTAAAAACAAAAAAAGGTAAGGTCTCTCCTTTGCAAGAGTACCGATTAAAAGAATTAAAAGAACATGGATTTATTACAGAAGTATACAGAGGATGATATGTTTTACGAACTTGATGAAGCCGTTATTGAAGTAATACACGAACTTTCTCCAACGATAGCATCTAAACTAGTAAAAGAAATACAAAAATCTATTCCTTTTTTAAAAAGGAAAAACCACCGCTCTCATACAATTGGTGGAGTATTAAAAAGCAAAACTCCTGTGTTTTTTGCTTTGAGATATATCTACGAAGAAGATGAAGCACCTTACTTTTTCCAGCTGTTAGAAATAACATCTGATGAATACCTAGACTTATATAACTTAAATAAAATCATATGACTAAAAAAGAAGAAAACATTATTGAAGCAGTGGTAACAATAATGAAAGAACAATTTGACTGTAAAGTTTTAAAAAACCCTAGCTATAGAGGGAGAGACCTTGTAGATTACAGGGCAATATCCATGAAACTAATTAGAGATACTACAAACTTAAACCTAAGTGATATAGGAAAGTTATGGGCAGGACCTAAGTATAAAGGAAAGGACCATTCTTCAGTACTTCATAATTGCAAATCAGCAGATATCTTAGTAAAAACAGACGCTAATTTCTCACAAAAATATAACAAAGCTTTAGAAGAATTAAGAAAAATAATTCCACACTTAAAGCCAGACCAAACAATATATCAAGAGCTTACTTTTTTAAAAGCACAAAACAAAACTTTAATAGAAAGAGATAGGGAAAGAAGAGATTTGATGCTTAAAATACATAGAGGAGTATTGAAAATTCCAGACCAATACAATGAAAAAATAATTAAGTTATTTGTAGCTGAAAAAATTTATACTCTTGAAGACCAAAACATTTTTGTCTGATTCTTAACAACTTACGGATTTTTTTTTATAACTTTATAACATTATGAATTACAACATAGAAGATATAGAAAAGATTTTAGGCTTTACGTCTTGGAGTATTAAGAGAAAAATTGATACTTTTTTAGAGATAGATGCTGATATGTATTGTAACATGGGGAAAGAAACCCCTAAGACACATAAAGAAGAAACTAAAAAAAAATCTAAAAAAATATACCACGCCATCAAAAAAGTAGACAGTAAATTAGGGGAAAAACTCCTATACCACATGGACTAATAAAAATGGCATGAAATATTTTGAGAGTAAAAGAGTACAGAATATTAATTTTATAATGAATGATATTCATAACTCTTCCGACCAAATCTATGAACACTTAATAGATGAGGAATTTCCTGAGTTAAAACAAGAGATTAATAAATTAATAAAAAATTTAAAGTTAATACTAGAATCTGTTCAAGATGAGATTTAAAGATTTTAGACCCAGACTTAAAGGCGATAAGAAAATAGCCTACGACAATCTAAACACGGATGAGAGGCGTATTCTTGTAATTGGAGACATCCACGCCCCGTTTGAACTGGAAGGATACTTGGAGTTTTGCCAAGAGACTTACTCTAAATACTTATGCAATCAAGTAATATACATAGGAGATATAATAGACAACCATTATACGAGCTATCATGAGACATCTAGTGATGCGATGGGCGGTTTAGATGAGCTTGAATATGCGATTAGAGCCGTTAAAAGTTGGAGTGATGCATTCCCTGTGGCAGATGTACTGATTGGAAATCACGATAGAATGGTGATGCGTAAGGCACAAACATCAGACATTCCTAGTGCTTGGATTAAATCATACAATGAAGTACTGGGGACTAATTGGAACTGGACTGAGCGTGTTGTTTATGACAATGTTCAATATGTCCACGGGGAAGGCGGCACAGCTAGCACAAAATCGAAGAATGATATGATGAGTACTGTTCAAGGACATATCCATACTCAATGTTACACAATGTGGTCGGTTGGAAGAAATTTCAAGGTCTTCGGAATGCAGGTGGGCTGCGGCGTGGACGGAAGCTCGTACGCAACAGCATACGCAAAGAACTTCAAAAAGCAAGCAATTGGCTGCGGGGTAATACTAGGCGGACATACTGCGATAAATTGTTTAATGGAATTATGATATTTGAAAAAAACCAAGATATAAAAAAAGAAAAAAAAGCCGTAGAGTTATATCTAAGAAGGCTCGGAGGTAGCTATAAAAAGTTAAGCCCGGATGATGTCGACTTTAGAATAACAGGAGATAACGGAGGTGTAATAGGATATGCAGAAGTAAAAGTCCTGGAGACAGAGATGAAAGATTCTTACCCTTTAACTGTAGAAGCTCGTAAAATTATAAAATTACGAGACAAAAGACTAAACGCAGTTATGATATGGTCATGTATAGATGGCATCTATTATTTACCCATTGAAGGATTAATAGGTAAAACTAAATGGTCAGAAGAGGGAGAGCTGTTGCTTTCTTTTGATAATAAAAAACTTTTTAAGTATGTCCGACCCTAAATATGATTTTGCAATAGCCTTAATGCTAAATATTCTTTTTTGTTATTTTATTTACAGAATTTTATAATTTAATCAATAGTTGATTTTTTTCTTTTTGGAGGTTTTCTTGTGGTAGGTCTATATGATTTAGTTATACCTGTCACATCATATAATTCTTCTTCATCAGCTTCCATGTCTTTAAAGAAATTTATAAGTCCAACAGCGGGGTCTATTTGAACTCCTAATATTATTTCAACAATTCCCTTTCCCGCATTAATTAAAGTAGGGTTTTTTATAAATCTATTTAACTTATACCATAAAGACATAAATGGATTAACAAGACTATCAAATTTTTGGACTTTTTTACGAAGTCCTAATCCTACTTCAGCTGTTTGTATCCCCATTTCAGCAGCAGCTCCAAATAAAGGAAGTTGATAAAGTAAATTTAAACCAATCCCTGCTTCTGCTATAGCTAAAGCAACTTCTCTTTTGTCTTCATCATCACCAGCCCATAACTTTGCTACGTTTGATGTTGCTACAAAAAGCATATTGGCAATTGATAAGTTTAAGGTTAAATCTCTAATATCTTTTGTGAGAGGAACTTTACCTTTCATTAAGTGTTTAGCAAAAATATTTCTTTGCGCTATTGCCACTTTATTCATTTGTAAAAATAACGTGCTTCCAAAGCCAGTAAATACTCTAGTATATCCCCCAGCTCTTTGAATAGGACTTTTGTCTGTATTTCTTCTACTTTGTTGAGTGGCGTTATAATCATTAAATACTTTTAAAGCTTCTTTCTCACTCATTCCGTTTTTAATATTTCTATTATAATTTGCAACATAACCCATAATTCCAAATACATCTCCTAATACTGTTGGAGAAGCAGCAGCTTTTTTAAAGTTTTTTCTTATTCTTTTGCCTTTAGCGCTTGTTTCTGGAACATATTGCAATATACCTCCAGATTCTAAAGAATAAATATCGCCTTCCATTCCTTTCTCCAGTCTATATCTAAAAGTTGCAGAAACTTCTTTCATTTTTTTTAAGTTAGTTCTGAAATTAGCAATAGTTAAAGCATAATCAACCATAAATCCTAAAGTGTCTACAACTGGAGTATACTTTCCTTTTCTAAATTGATATTCAGTATATGCGTTAACAAATGACGTTGCTTGTTTTCCTATTTGAATAAGTTTAAAGCTCAAAACATAAGAGGTAAACCAATTCATAAATTGACCAACATTGTCTTTGGTTTTATTTTCTAGTCCATAAGTGGGGTTTATTTCAGAATTAATACCAATTTTTATTAATTTATCTACACCTAAAACTGAGTTACTAGTCAACAAATTAAGCGCAGGAGTTTTAAAAATAGTGTTTAATTCTCGTGTACCTTGAGCGTAGGACTTGTATCTTTCCATAGAGCTTATATAATTCTCTAAAGTGTAACTAAATCCAAAATTTAATTCTAATTCTTTCTTTTTTGCATTTCTTTCTTTAAGAGAAGATGCGTTTTCCAATCCTAAAACAGAATTAAAATCTCCAGTCTCTATGGAGTTGGTTTCTAAATCAGATATACTTTTTGTAGGAAAATAATTTTCTACATAGCCTAAATTTGTGTCATTAACATCTGAATAAACATCGTTTAAACCTTCAAAATAATCATTACTTAAATACTCTACTATCTTATCCGTAAAAGAAACAAGCTCTGGACCTAGTATGTCTTTTATCTCTTCTATATTTTTTATACCCTCATCATTTAATCGTTGTCTTTGCAAATCATTAAGACTTAATGCATACATCCTCATTATCTGGTCTGATGTATACTCTACCTTTCTTTTTCCTTTAGTTATTTCTTTTACTCCTATTTTTTCTAGTATTTTTAATATACCCGAATAACCTCCTTCTACTCCCTCAATGCTATCAGCTATAGAGTCTATTATTTGTTGTTGATAATAATTACCTCTAATAGAATTTTCACTCATTATGTTTAATCTATCGTAAATTTGTTTTTGAAAAAATCCTGTTGTAGAATAATTATCTAAAATTCTACTTAAAGAACCTAAATGAGCTATTTTATTTTTAAAAAAAGAAGAAATACTTTTACCTACTGTAAAATCATAATTTTCATACACCTTCTTTAAACCTTGCCAGATTTTTAATTTAGCAAAACTTTTATTAATTTCTTTAATATCATCCTGAACCTCATTATTCGATTTTAATACTTTTTTACTATTTTGAACTTGTATAAACAACATTGGAAAATCTTTTTCAATCTGAGAAGTTGCTTCTTCTTTTAATTTAGCATCAGCGTAAGCTTTTCTTATTCTTTTTTCTTTAATAACTTGCTTTGAATCCTTTGCTCCTGACTGTAAATCTTCAAATAAAACCTGCAAATCTTCTAATGACTTGTCTTTTATATCTGCAAACATTTCAAAAGCAATAGACTTGTCTAAAAACTTAGAGTCTTTTATACTAAGCTTTTCCCCTCTGGCTTCTTTTGCAATAATTTCATTATATCTTTCAATATCGGAAAGTTCATTTGCTATAACCGCCATTTTATCTATAGACCCAGAACCTAAAGCGGCTTTTAATATTGCATTTACTTGTGCAAAAAACTGCTGTCCTTGAGCATCAAGACCTTTTGATTTTCTTCTTTTTGAACCCGTAGATATAACCTTGGATTTAGAGGATACAAAATTTTTAAGCTTTGTTATTAATGATTTCTTTTTTCTTTCTCTGGCTGCCTCTACTTTTTTAATAACCTTTTCAACTGCTGCTGGAAAATCTTTTTTAGATTTTATATTAGTAACAAGCGCAACCGTATCAGCTATATCATTTTGAGAGTATCCCTGAGACACAGGTAAAGCGTTACGAATAAAATTTTTAAGTTCAATCTGTGCGAGTCGTAAATCTTTTACCCCTTTCTTATAACCTCGAATTATATTTTTAATTCTAGTTATTTCTTTTTGAACTGTTCTGTTAGCCCTGGTCTCTAGAGTTTTATCTAATGCAACTGAAAGCTCGTTCTTTTCAAACTCAGATAAAGATTTATATACATCTGTATTTTTTAAAATATCTTGAGCTAAAGCCCTAATCTCACCCTTGTTTACTTTATTTTTTTTCTTAAAATCATTTATTTTTTTCTGTATACCTCTAAAAAGTTTTAGTCCTTTATCGACTCCACCTTCTATATTTTGAAATGCAAAAGGAAGAATCTCTCCTTTTTTAAGTGCCAACTCCATAGCTGGATTTATGTCAGCGGCTTTAAATCCTCTTCCTTGTAGTACAGCTTTGATAGCAGCATCAGAAAAACCATCAGACCTTCCAGTTTGTATTATTTGTTCCATTGTTAGCTCAGGTCCTCCAATAGATTCCATAAGCTCAAATCTAGCTTTAGCGGAGCTCTCCGAAGTTTTAGCATCAAACTTTCCGTTTATAAGTTCTCCTGCAAATAAATCCGCTAGACCTGTATTGATAAAGTCCTCTAAGGTTAAATCTTTTATGTTTTGGGATTTTATATCAGCAGACTTAGTAAAAGTCTCTTTTATATATTTAAAAAATCCATTAAGCCATTCTTTAAATTTAGACTTTTTAGCCGCATTTGCTATGGACTCTCCTTTAGTCCCCATAAGCTCTACTAAAGCCTCTTCTCTAGCAACTTGATTGTCTCCATATTTTTCTATAGCTTTTTTCAAAGCACTTGTTCCCTCCACAAGTTTTAAACCTTGATTTAGAAGCTTTGTACCTTTTGTATTAGAGGTGTCTGAACGTAAATAATCAATCCATATATGACCAAACTCATGTATGGGAGTGGCTAAAGATTCAACGGCTGGGTTTAGATATATTTTTCCGTTTAAAGTTATACCAAGTATAGTCTTCCCTTTAGTTTTTCTAGTTCTAACCCCAGGCTGTTCAAGTATGGCATCAAACTCTTCTTGTGTTGTTGCTACACTTACTCCAGGAAAAGACAGTCTTAATAATCCTATAATGTTATCTAAATCAGACATTTCTCCAAATTTAACCCGAGCTCCTATGAAAGCTTTTAGGTTAGCAAAAGCTCCCATAGAATCAGCTCCAATTTGTTTTTCTCCAGGGAATTTACCCTCTTTTACTGGCTCACCCTCTTTTTGTTTAGGTTTTGTTTTTTTAAACATTGCAGCAGCTCTAGCATTCCACTCTGGAAAAACATCTATACCATGTGCGGGGTTTGTGATAAGAGCTATAGCTTGACCTTTAGTTCCGTATCCATAGTTGGGATGATTAGCTTTTTGTACACCACCGTTTAAAACATCTATTCCAACAATAGACAATACCTCTCCTTTGCTGGCGGTTTTAACTGATGGCTCTCCTACAGCTTCGTATATTGTGTCTGATAAAAATAATTCATTTTTATTTTCAACTCCTTCAAATAAAGCCTCTACCGTTTTTGATGTATTAGTTTTAACACCTGGCTCAGAAAATATAACATCATAAATTAAGGCTCTTACATTAAGAGGTATGGTATTTTTTGTGTCTCCATTGGCTCTATTATTAGCGTCTTTAATTATAAAATTAAATAACTCATTTAAACCTTTAATGTTATTGTCTTGTATAGCATTTGTTATTTTATCAATAGACTTCTGTGGCTTTTTGCTTTTTTTTAGGGTTTTTAAAAACTCTTGTAAAGCCTTTTGATTATTAAGAGTGGGCAATGATTCTAAAGTTGGCAGAATATACCTAAAAACCGCCTCATTAGAGTGTAAAGCATTGTCTGCCATACGCATAATAGCCATAGGAATGTGTCCATTAGGAATCTTTCCATCAGCCCATAGCTTATCAAATAATTCTTTATTGTTGTTATATAAAGAAACAGCATTATTATACTGTTCTTTAGCATCTGACTCTAAAACATTTGCCCAGGCTAAACCTTTGTTTTTACCCAACACATTATATAAAATACCCCCTTCAACCTCCATAGGGTTACCCTGTGAATCCGTAATGTTACCTGCCGCCAACATATCTGTTATACCAGTAAGCATTGGAATACCATTAAAATATTCAATTGGTTTGCTTAATTGCTCTACCTCTTCGTTGGGTATTTTAGTTGTAGAATTACTTTCTTCAACGGGGTTTACTGGAGCTTTTTCTTTACTAAGATTAGGAGTAGTATAACTAAGCTCTTGCTCTTCAAATTTATTCATGGTAGACTCCATCTGTTCAGTGTCTATATCAGATGTTTCTTCTTCCGCTAATCTAAACTTAGGTTTTTTACCATCAGGAACACCTATTATGTACTCTAAATCTTTTACCTCATCTTTCTGTTCCTCAGTAAGCTCGGTAGTCTCTTCTTTTGATTTATTAATTAATTTATCTAATTCTGCTTTAGCTTTATCAATTTCTTTCCTGGCTTCATCAAAAAGCATAATACTTGGACTACCTGGTCCGTCCTCTACTATTTGTGATTCTAAATCTCTAAAAGCTTTTTGTTTTTGTTTTAAATTTTTTAACGCCTGTTCCTTAGTAAGCTGGGTAGTCTCTTCTTCTGAAACTTGGGAATTTTTATCTTCTTTGGGTGTAAGCGGTCCGGCAACTCCTTCGATGGTGTCTCCTTCTCCCAATTCTTCGCCATCTCTGGCTTGTTCTTGTACATCCACGCCCTCTGGGCTTTGCTTAGAAATGGCATCTTCTTCGGTTTTTATTGTTTCTGATATAGTCGTTAACTTTGCTAGCTCAATATTTATTTTATCTACTCTTTCTTGTTCCTCTATAGATAGACTTTTTTCATCAATAATTGTTATTTTTTCTACTAAAGCTTTTTTTTCTTTTAATAGATTTATAGCTTTTACTTTTTGTTCTGTGCTTAAGTTTTTAGGCTCTAACCTAGCCTTATAAATGCTGGTTTCAAAAAAGTTTTGCTGTATTCTATCAGATTCTTCTTTTGTCATTTCACCAGAATCAACTCTTCTCTTTAATTCATTGGTTAATATTTCATCAGCTCTTTTAGTTTGTGCTAAGTCAAACTGTAATTCAGTTATATCTTGTGTTTCAAATGCTTCAATAATATCTGAGTACTGAGATTTTTTAATTTTGTTTTTTATTTTCCATTTTGCTACACCTTCATTGGCATACTTTGTAGCTTGTATCGCTGTAATAGGAGCTCCGTAAACTCCACCACTCGCAAAACCCGTTACTGCAGCATCAGGTACACCTTGAAAAACAGGCTTTCCTTCAATAAGGTTTTGAGTTATTTGCGTTGCTACTTCATCAATAGCTTCAGCAGCTCCTGCTGCAATAGGACCAAACTTTTTTAATGCAGTTTCATATCCAGCAATAATAATATTTTTAAAGGCTTTTGCTCCTTCTTTTTTTCCTTGTTTAAATATAATGTCTTTATAAACTTTAGCTAAAGTACCTTGACTAATAGTGCTAAATACCATTTCAGCGCCAGCCATTCCAACAGCTTTTAAAACACTCAAGGCTTTAGTTTGGTCGGGGTTATTTTCTAATTGTCTTCTTAGCTCAGGACCCGTCATTAAAGCAGTAGCTCCGGTAGCTAAAGGAATTAATCCTACGCCAGAAGCTGATGCAGCCATTATACCTAAGCTTATTGGTGCACTTTGAACTATTGCGCTTGCTAATAGCTTAACACCTTTTTTATTATTCCCCTCCTGAAAGGCTTCAACAATACCACCCTCTAATCCTTTTTCTTTTCTATATAATGCATCTTGTTTTTCTCTATACTCTTGTTCTTTTACTAACCCCTCTATAATTGATTTTGTTCCTATTAACTCTTTAAAGGCTTCTACGTCTGTTTCTGGTAAACCAAACATTTTATTTATTGGGTCTGAAAATGCAGCCCCTACAAATTCATATATAGAACTGGGCAACGTTGCAACCATTTCACCTAAACTTACATCTGCAATTTTAAAAGAATTTGTTAACCAATCTGTAAAATCACTATCGACAACAGCTTGTTTTTTATCTTTTGCTTCTTTTAAAAATTCAGAAGGAGATAAATTATACTTCGATGCCATCTCAGTAATAACCTGTTGACCTTCTTCGTTAAGTTCTTCAAAATCAAATGTGGGTAATTGAAGTGCTAGGTCTAGAACTTCCATCTTGCGCTCTTTTAAAAGAGCTTCTTTTTCCTCTTCTTGTGATATAATTTCTATACGCTCTAAATCTGACTCACGAGTTTGAGCTCTAATACTTATGGGTTCTTCAGGAACTTCAGAAGGAACGCTTATCTCTGGTTCGTATTCAGCTCTTTCTAAATCGCCTTCTCTAACCTGTGCTCTTACGCTAGTTTCAAGAGGTTGTTCTGGTTGCTCCGAAAAACCATCCTCCAATAGTAATTCCGAATCTTTTTTTTTTAAGTCTCTTTCTCGAACATCAGCTCTAGTGCTTGTTACAGGTTCTTGTTCTACTCCAAATCCTATGTCCGATAAAAAAACTTCTGCTTCAGGCATATCAAAATATTGAGTTAAATTTTCTCTAAATTCTAGAGCTGTTTCTTCCTTTTGCATATCAACTTTAAAAGTTTCAAAGTCTGGTAATGAGAAGTGTTTCTTTGCGTTAGCGTATAGTTGATTTAATATTTCTTCGTTCATGTTGGGTCTTTTGTGTATCCTCGAGGTTTAGAGCCTTTTTTTGGCGGGGTAGAGACTTTTTTTGGCGGGGTATCTTGACTATCTAATTCATTTAAAAACTCATCAATTTTATCTTCTGAAATTTTTAAAGATTCATCAAACTGACCTATGTTATTTCTTAAAAAGGCTTCTATATCCTCTTTGACATTGCCTTTAAGTATATCAAACTTTCTGCTTATTTTAGGGGTTATAGCAATTTTAATTTCTTTACCAAAGAAATTACTTGAGCTTGTTACTTCTATTCCCGTTCCTAAAGCCTCAAGTGAAGTTTGCAAATTTTGTGCAGTTACAACAGAATTTGATTTATCAATTTTAAGTTTTCCAGATACATAATCAGTAAATTTAGATGTTAGGCCTTGTTGTTTTGCTATTTCATATTTATACCCGCTTTTTTTCGTGCCTTGTTCATCTTTTCCAAAATCAATATTTCTTTTTAAAGGATTTCCTTCAGAATCTTTAGGCAAAGATTTCATTGCGGCTTTTACTACTGCATCTAAATCAGAACCTTTAGCTCCTAATTCAGAGGCAATAGACGTTATATAAGCTTCAAAATCATCTCCTCTAGGAATCGGTGGGAGGGGGTATCTTCTTCCTTTTCTTTTTGTTCTCCCGTCAGTATCTATTTTTGTTAAAATAATCTGGTCTGGTTGAATGTCATATTCAACAATATCTTGATTTCCAGTTAAACTTTTTATAAAGTTAATGCCTTCTTCTATTTGCTTTACATTTCCATACCATGTTTTAGCCAGAGCTTCTCCTTGCTGTGTTGCAAGTTTCATGTCTTTAGATTCCGTATAAGATGGGTCACGTGGATTAAACCTAGGAGCAGCAGTTTCTATATAATCTGTTTGACTTTCTATTCTTTCTATTAATAATTCTTTTATTGTAGATTTTTGTGCCTTTGTGGGTATAGGTTTAACCATTCCAGCTCCTTTTTGAAGGGTATCTAATCCTATAAATATTACACCTTCTTTATCTGCCAAAGCCTGGTCTCGATATTTTTCATCATGGTTATATTTAAAAATGCCAAAGGCATCTGTCCCCATGCTTCCTGCATTGAAATCATCTATCATTGCCGACTCTACCCAGTTATCTAATTGTTTTTGATATTCTGGTTTGGCTGTAACGTCACTTACTGTAGCTGCACCACCAATCATTTTTGCTTTCACAAACTTACCCATTTTAGCAGCCACATCTTTAGTAAACTTGTCAATTTGAAACTTAGGAGCTCTTTGTTGCATCCTGTTTTTTAAAGAACTAATCTGTCTAAAGTCATTAGGATTTGAGCTTAACTCATACTGGCCTGTTTCCTCGTTAAGGACTCTTTTACCCAAACTAATTCTACCATCAGTAGGGTTAGCCCATGTTCTATAATTAGTAAAATCAGCAAATCCTTGAACGTTAGCTAAATTAGCATAATCAAACTCACTCGCATTGGGGTCGTTTTTTACAGCCTCCCATTTAGCATTAAATCCCTTAACCAATCCTATCAACTCGTTAGAACCATCAGTTATATTTTGTCTTTGAGAAATATAGTCTTTGTATTTTAACTTTCCGCTTTTAAGAAGCTGGTCTTGCATTCTCCTGGTCTCTTGAATGGAATTAGCACCATCTAACCAAAAATCACTTAGCCCTTGATGAGAGCTACCCTCTGCATTTGTAAGAACTTCTCCAAATTCTCTAGAAGCTTTATCTATGTCAGCTTTTTTGGTTTCTCTTCTTTTGCCTTCAGCTGAAAGCATATCGTTCATGCTCTTTGTAATAGCAGCCCAATTCGTTTCGTTTTCTACATCTCTTTTAACGTAGCCGTAATATGATTTTGCCATAGTTTAATTATTATACTACTCCTGTGCTTGTAACTCCGGGCACTGAATATAAATCCATTGGTAAAAAGTCCATATTAGGATTAAAAGGGGAGGTAGGTTGACTCAAAGAAGGGGGATTAAAAGGGGGGGTAGGTTGCTGAAATGAGTTTTCTAAACCAGCTCCACTTTTCATAACAGAATTCATTTGATTATTAATTTTAAATTTATCTAAAGGAGATAACATAGATTGATTCCCTGCTTTTTTATACAAGGGATTAATAGCTTCATTTCCCAATACACTCATTCCTATTTGTCCGGCTTGTTGAGCCGCCTGTGCAAGAGATTGTTGCTGAGACCTTGTTGCATCTGATACCGCCTGTTGAGCTCCCTGAACGCCGCCTAATTCTATTCCTAAGCGTTGATTTTGAAGAACAACATCTTGCTGTGCAGCTTGTCTCATATTGTCTGTTATCAATTGCTCTTGAGAAGCAGCAACTCTACGAGCCGCCTTACCCTGAGCCTGGTTTACTGCACCCGCAACCGCTGATACACCACGTTGTGAGCCTTCTACTCCCGCCGAAAGAGCCTGAGCTCCTCCACTTAAAATAGAATCTCTTTCTAATTCATAAGCTTCTTTAGGCAATGGCAATCCTTCCATATAATTTACCTCAATTACTTTTTTTGCTTTCACCATAGCGGCTTCACCTGCAGCTTCTGCTTGTCCTATAAGTTTTTTTTGTTTTGAAGCGTTAGATAGATTCATCGCCATACCACCTGCTGACATTACAAGACCTGATATTCCAATTGCTAATCCAGACATAATTTTTTTATTTTATTAATAATTTTTTTTGGTAAATCTTTATAGTCATTAGTATAAACATCAGCCTCTGCTTGTTCGAATGTTTTTTCTTTTGTTTTATATACGCAACACCATTGAGTGTCCTCGTGTATATAAAGAACTCTTTGAGCTCCTGCCTTGGTAAATATGGTCTTAGGCGCTACGATAGTATTAACCGACCCATCATCTCCCAAATAAGAGACCTTGCCTCGAAGTAAAAAAGATGGATGGTTTTGTTTATGAATCATACTTACTACAAAAGACCCTTTAGTCAAAAACATTTCACGAGTATATAAGCCACCTTCTATGTGTTGCTTCAAAGGAAAAAAATCTTTCATTTCTTTAGACTGAACATCTCCAGCTTTGTGCTTTAAAACACCTGAGACCTGTTCTAGTTTTTTAGAAAACTCTGCAATCTTATCCCACATTAAACCTCTATAGGAAGTAATGTTACTTATTATCTCGATAGGAGAAGCTTCTACACTCATTTACTTACAAAGATACTAATTTTACGGATAGCTTTTCATTACTTCTGACTCTACTGCAAACAGTTCGGTAGCCGTAGTGTCTGTATTTGTTATTGTAAATAAACAGTAATGTCCCAATGTACCATTAGATTCAGCTTGTTGATTTTTTATATACATAAAATAAGCGTCCTGTATTGGAATAGGAGTGTTTGAACCGACAAATGTATTATCAATTACAATACTATTAACATTGTTTTGTAGTTCTATATTAATAGCGGAAACTCTCCCAGCCATTTCAATTGTATTATAAGGAGGAAGTGCATAATATAAAACATCACCTACGCTTATATCGTTGCCAATCGAAATAAGAGGACTAGTAGAGAAGTTTACAATAGTACTTGTACCAACTACACTTACCGAACTGCTTCTACCTACTCCATTTACTGAGCGTAAAGGATATTCTGTAGCCTGAGCTGGGTTTGTTCCGTTGTCTCTAACATAAGCAAACCATGCGCCTTCTTTCTTTTCAAACCATGTACTATCAATTGTTG
>Ga0209482_1000558_pt1 | contig 31152 bp, 30 predicted proteins | sample CoawatmetaG10DNA_FD_187512 | JGI IMG/M metagenome (GOLD analysis project Ga0209482, IMG submission 187512) | Marine microbial communities from the West Antarctic Peninsula - Coastal water metaG104-DNA (SPAdes) (version 2) | ecosystem: Environmental > Aquatic > Marine > Coastal ...
GCTCTGGTGGAACTGTTAAAGTAGGTGTTAGTAAAGATAAGATTGCCTTAACAATCAGTTAATGAGAATTCTTATAAGTAATGATGATGGCTACCAGGCTAAGGGCATCAAGCAGCTTACAAAATCTCTGAGTGAAATTGCAGAAGTTATTGTTGTTGCTCCAAGTGAGAATAAGTCTGCAGCAAGTAGCTCATTAACTCTTGGAAGGTCATTAAGGCCAATTCAGATTGAGAAAAATATTTATGCAATCGATGCAACGCCTACTGATTGTGTTCATCTGGCATTGTGTGGCTTCATAAAGGAGTCAATTGATTTAGTAGTAACCGGTATTAATTTTGGAGCAAACCTGGGGGACGATACCATCTATTCTGGAACTGTTGCTGGGGCTATTGAAGGGCGATTTTTGGGACTTCCATCAATTGCAATATCCCTAGCTAGTTGGGAGTGCAATCACTTCGAGACAGCGGGAGAAATTGCTAAGAGATTAGTTACCCAAATTGATAAATCTGAACTAACTTACAACACTATTATTAATGTTAATGTTCCAGATATTCCTCTTAGTGAAATTAAAGGTATTAAGAGCACTCGCCTAGGAAGCAGGCATAAGTCTGAACCAAGTATTAAGGATAAAGAGGATACATCTCTTTATTGGATTGGTGAAAATGGGAAGGAAGCTGACAATTCAGAGGGTACAGACTTTCATGCAATTTCTAATAACTTTGTTTCAGTCACTCCTCTCCAGATTGATACAACTAAGCATGCTGAAATAAAGCGCGTGAATGACTGGCTTCAAAAAATGGATTATTGATTCCAGGTGTCTCTGAGCCCAACTGTTTTATTAAATACAAGTCCTTCAGACTCACTATCCCTGCAAAAGTAACCTTCTCGTTCAAACTGGTATGCTTTTTCGGCTTTTGCGTTTGATAAATTTGGCTCTATAAATCCATTTTTTATCTCAAGGGAGTTTGGGTTAATTGAAGATGATAAATCATCAAATTTAGCTGGATTTGAGTCTAGAAAAAGGCGGTCATATATTCTAAATTCAGCGCTAATAGCATTGCTGGATTCAACATAATGAATAACGCCTTTAACCTTTCTTCCATCAGATGGGTTTTTACCTAAAGTGTCAGGATCGTAAGTGCAGTAGACGGTTTTGATATTACCTTCATTGTCAGTATCAAAATGAGTTGCTTTAACAACATAGGAGTTTCTAAGGCGAACCTCTTTATTAATTGCCAGTCGTTTATATTTATTATTTGGAGCCACTTCTAAAAAGTCTTCTTTATCAATGAATATATCACGACTAAAGAAAATTTTCCTAGTTCCCATTTCTTCATTTTGAGGATGAACTGGAACTGTGAGGGATTCCATTTCACCTTTAGGATAATTTTCAATCACTAGCTTTATTGGATTAATTACCGCCATTGATCTTGGAGCAGTTGCATTTAGATCATCTCTAATTGAAGATTCTAAAATTGAAACATCCGTAAAGCTATTAACTTTTGAAACTCCAACACGTTCTGTAAAGTCTCTTATTGAAGCTGGAGTATATCCTCTTCTACGAAGTCCTGAAATAGTCGGCATTCTAGGGTCATTCCAGCTTGTAACATGATTATTATCTACTAAGAGCTTAAGTTTTCTTTTCGATGTTGTTGCGTACTCTAAGTTCAAGCGAGAAAATTCGTATTGGTGTGGGCGATCGATTTTATTGAATTCATCTAAGTGTTCTAATAGCCAGTCATAGATTCGACGGTTATCTTGAAATTCCAAGGTGCAAATTGAGTGTGTTACCCCTTCAATAGCGTCACCAATACAATGTGCAAAATCATACATTGGGTAAATACACCAATCATCATTTGTCTGGTGATGCGTCTCAAAACGAATTCGATAAAGAGTTGGATCACGCATACACATAAAGCTAGAAGACATATCAATTTTGGCGCGCAACACGCATTCACCTTCTTTTAATTCACCAGCTTTCATTTTCTTAAAGAAAACTTGATTATGCTCAATAGTAGTATCACGATAAGGGCTATTTAAGCCAGGATTTTTTAGAGTTCCTCTATGTTCTCGAGTTTCATCAGCACTTAAGAAGCAGACATATGCTAGCCCCTTAGCAATAAGCTCTTCAGCACATTTATAAAAGATATCAAAATAACTTGAGCTGTATTTGACTTCACCATTCCAATCAAAGCCAAGCCACTTTATATCTTTTTTTATTGAGTTAACATACTCAATATCCTCTTTAGCCGGATTTGTATCATCGAACCTTAGATTGCACAATCCATCGAAGTCTTTGGCTGTTCCAAAGTTAATGCATATTGATTTTGCATGACCAATGTGAAGGTGCCCATTTGGTTCTGGTGGGAAGCGTGTTATAACAGAGCTGTGAAGCCCAGAGTTTAAATCTGTATTAATTTGATTACGAATAAAATTCGTTGGCTTTTTTAGCGGAATGGTGTCGCTCATCGATACATCATTTACATGTAAAATTATCTGAATATTATATCATTAAACATTAGCAGTCCATGATGGAGCAATCATAAGAAATGAAACACTCATTACAAAGAGTGGTTTTTTATTCTAGAAATCTAATAAAAAAAGGAAAATAGTATGAGTATTTGTGCAGTGATTATAGTAGGAGAATCTGGTACTCGATTGAGGTCATTATCAAGAGCTTCGCATCCAAAACAGTTTTTGTCACTTCATGACAACGTGTCTATGCTTCAGTGTACTGTTCAAAGTAAACTAAATGATTGAAAAACAAAAAATTTATGTTGCTGGACACCTTGGTATGATTGGTTCAGCTATTGTTCGAAAGCTTAAAAGTCTTGGCTACAACAACATATTGACGCGTTCACATGACGAGCTAGATCTAACAAATCAGGCTCAAGTACAAAAATTTTTTGAAGCTGAGAAACCAGATCAGGTGTATTTGTGTGCTGCAAAAGTTGGTGGCGTTCATGCAAACAATACTTTTCCTGCTGAATTTATATATGATAATCTAATGATTGAGTCCAATGTTATCCATAATGCTTGGAAGGTTGGGGTTAAAAAACTTATATTTTTAGGTTCAAGCTGCATCTACCCAAAACTCCCTAATCAGCTGATTAAAGAAAATGCAATGCTAGGTGGTCAGGTGGAGGAAACTAATGAGCCTTATGCGATTGCAAAAATTGCGGGTATCAAATTATGTGAAAGTTATAATCGCCAATACCGAAAAAGTCATGGGACTGACTATCGCACTGTCATACCTGCGAGTCTTTATGGCCCTGGCGATAATTATCACTCGGAAAATAGTCATGTAATTCCAGCTTTAATACGTAAGATTCATGATGCTAAGGCTAATCAACTTTCTGAAGTTGTGGTTTGGGGTTCAGGCCAACCTAGAAGGGAGTTTGTATATATTGATGATATGTCAGAAGCAATTATTCATATTATGAATCTGGATTTAATTCAATACATGGAGCATACGAAGGATATGGTTAGTCATATTAATATTGGATTTGGGAGTGATGTAACTATAGAAGAGCTTGCTAAACAATTAGTAAAAATAGTAGGGTATGAAGGTAGAATAGTTTTTGACTCAAATAAGCCAGATGGCGTATTTCGCAAATTACTGGACAGCTCACTCATTGAATCTCTTGGTTGGAAGGCTTGTGTAAGCTTAGAAGATGGACTTGCTCTTACTTATAATGATTATTTAAAAAATAAAAACTCATTGAGGTCAGATTAGTTTTATAGAATTGGAAGTTATGAATAATAAAAAGAAAATTGCATTAATCACAGGTATCACTGGACAAGATGGCTCTTATTTAGCAGAGCTACTATTGGAGAAGGGGTATGAAGTTCATGGTATCAAGCGTCGCTCAAGTTCATTCAATACGCAACGCCTTGATCACATTTATCAGGACCCTCATGAAGATAATTTAAACTTAAAATTACATTATGGAGACTTAACCGATTCAAGTAACCTGACTCGTATTATTCAAGAAGTAAGGCCTGACGAAATATATAATTTAGGTGCCCAGAGTCATGTGGCTGTTAGTTTTGATAGTCCAGAATATACCGCTGATGTAGATGCTTTGGGCGCGCTCCGAATTCTGGAGGCAATTAGAATCCTTGGTCTTGAAAAAAAGACAAGATATTATCAAGCTTCAACTTCTGAGTTATATGGTGGAGTTAAAGAATCTCCTCAAACAGAAAAAACACCCTTTAATCCTCAAAGTCCATATGCAGTTGCTAAGCTATACGCCTTTTGGATAGTTGAAAACTATAGAAAGGCCTATGGAATATATGCATGTAATGGAATTCTTTTTAATCACGAAAGCCCTAGGCGAGGTGAAACTTTTGTTACAAGAAAGATAACTCGTGGGTTAACAAATATTGCGGTGGGCCTTGAAAAGTGCTTGTATATGGGTAATTTAGATGCACTTCGTGACTGGGGACATGCTCGTGATTATGTTCGCATGCAGTGGATGATGTTGCAGCAGGATTATCCAGAAGACTTTGTGGTTGCAACGGGTATTCAATATAGCGTTCGTGATTTTATACTGTGGTCTGCAAAAGAATTAGGATTAATAATAGAGTTTGAAGGCCAAGGTTTAAATGAGTTAGGAGTTGTTAGAAAAATCCAAGGTAATAAATGTCCATCTTTATCGGTTGGAGATGTAATTATAAAAATTGACGAGAGGTACTTTAGACCTCTTGAGGTGGAAACGTTGCTTGGAGATCCGACAAAGGCAGAAAAAGTTCTTGGGTGGAGGCCACAAGTTTCAGCTCAAGAGATGTGCGCTGAAATGGTGGCATCAGACCTCCAGTTAGCTAAGAAGGCTTTCATACTATTAGAAAATGGTTTCTCAGTTTAAGATGAAAATTACTATATTCATCATGAATCCAGATAAGAATTACGAGAGAAGAGAAGTATTAACTGAGTTACTTAAACAAACGCCATTCCAATTTCAATTTATGTCTATTAATGATGATATTGATTTAGCTCCTGGTGCAATTTCAAAGAGTCATGATATAAAAAAAACGAAAGACTCTTTGGGTAGAGACTTTACTAGAGGAGAGCTTGCAAGTACATTAAATCATCTGCTTTGTTATAGAAAGTTTTTAGAGTCAGAAAATGATATTGCAATTATTTTAGAAGATGATGCTGACTTTATTGTTGATAAATTTAACTATGTAGTAAGCTTGCTCATAAATATAATTAATGAAAACAAGCCCTATGTATATTTATTAACGCCAGTAATTTCATATTTGAATAATAACTCTCAAAGGTTGAGCGCAGATTACAAAGTTGTGGAAGTAGTTCAATCTTTGGATAGTTCAGGTTATATTCTTACCCGAGAAGCGGCAGAGAAAATGATTATTGCGAATTCCAAAGCATGGTTTATTGCCGATGAATGGGTTAAGTATAGAAGACATGCAAATATCAACATTTTTAGTGTGATTCCGCCAATTATTATCCAAAATATAGGCGTGTTTGGCTCAAATTTGCAGAATTCTAGAGCTAAAGCAGTTAAAAGTAGAACTTTAAAGTATATTTTATCTAGGATGGGCTATAAATTTGTTGCTGATGCAAAAAAATACCTATGGCTAGTGCCCTTTAAGGGTTATATTAGAAATAAAGGTGTATGAGATTTAGATGTTTTGCTAATAAATAGAAATTTTAAATTTAAGAAAAAAATATGAGCTGTACTTTATGTCGTTGTGACGACTTTAAACTTATCTCTGAAAAAGACTCGAAGAGCAAAGGCGAGCTGATAGTGTGTTTTTGTAATATTTGCTCAATGGTTTCACAAAATCCTATCCCGACTGAAAAACAGGTGGAGAAGTATTATGCATTGGAATATCGACAGGATTACAAGCAAGTATTTGAGCCAAAACTAAAACATGTTTATAGAGCGGGAAACTTAGCAGTAGAACGTTTAGGATTTTTGACCAAAAATAATGTGGTATCTGGAAAACTGTTAGATGTTGGTGCGGGTGGTGGTGAGTTTACTTATGTTTCAAGTCAGTTAGGTTTTGAATCTATGGGTATAGAACCAAATATTGGCTATTCTAATTATGCAAAAGATCAATATGAAGCTAAAATCAAAACTGGGCAGTTAGCTGACGTTGATGGTAAGTTTGATGTTATTACTATGTTTCATGTCATGGAGCATATTCCAGATCCAGTAAAAACATTTAAAAAATTATATGATCTTTTAAACGAAGATGGCTCTTTGTTTATCGAAGTGCCAAATATTGAATCGTTTAGTCAGTCACCAAATAATACATTTTTTAAAGCTCATATTCATTATTTTAGTGCCTCAACTTTAATTGCTTGCGCAAGTCAGTATTTTTCTAGTGTTGAGCTGAATAATTCTGAAAATATTCTTCGCATCCTCTTTAATAGAAGATCCTCTATTAATGAGTTTGAATTACCGACAAAGTCAGATATAGAGTGCTCAAAGAAACTAGTAACTCAGATGAGTTGGTTTAATTATGTTTTTAAAGGCAAAGCGTATGTGAAAGCTCTTAATAGAGTAAGAGTTATTATTAAAGATGCGCAACTCATTAAGCAAGAGCCTAGGGCAATATTAGATAGTATTGTTAGTAAAGAGAGAAAAATATCTTAATAAAAATGAATAACCACTCAAACAGCGATAGATATTCATATTTTGTTAATACGATGTTGTTTTTATTTGCACTATTTGTAAATATTCATAACACTTTAGCAGATATAGCTCTGTTTGGCATTTCTATGGCTGGTGTATATATATTAAAAAAGAATAATATTAATCCATTTAAGGATAGCAAGTTAAGAATGGTGCTATTAATTACAGCAGGATATTATTTTATTAATTTAATTGTGTTTTTTATTAATGGAACAAATTTTGCTAAATATCTACAAACTGATATATATTTTTTACTAGCAGTATTTGTTGCTGCTGGACTCCTTTATGCAAAAGTAAATATGAGCTTATTTTTTACAGGAATTAGGTTGGCACTATTGTATCTAGGAGTGTATCACTTTTTATCATTTGAATACATTGATAAGGGCATACTTGACTACACTAATATTTATGTAAGTATATTTTCAACAGTTACAGTTCTAATGATGTTTTTATCGATTACAACCTTTGCTAAAGATAATTTAATAAATAAGTTACTTGGACTGACTGCCTTTATATTTGGACTTATAATTATCTTAGATACTTCAATAAGACTCTCTTGGCTAGTGTTTATAGTTCTGACAATTGTAGTGACATATTTTGTAATATTCAAAAAAATAGCAGTAAATAAGTTTTCACTTTTAGTATTCCTTCTATTCTTAAGTATGTTTATTTCTATAATTAGTAGCAATAATAAGATAAATGATCGCATCTCATCTATATACCACGACATAATTGTTTGGAGTAGTGGTGATAATTTAGAAACTTCTATTGGGCTTAGACTAGAAATGTACAAGTCTGGATTTGAGGCATTTAAAGAGAAACCATTCTTTGGACATGGTTATCTAAATGGAACAAAGGAGGCTTCAAAATATGCAGATCTTAGAGCCAGTGATACTATTTATAATTTTGTTCAGCTGCATAGTGAATATATTACTACTATGGTAGAAAAAGGACTTTTTGGTTTATTATCTTTGGGTTTATTGCTGTTAATACCTATCCTAATTATTGTGAGAAATTACTCTAAGAATGATATTTATATTAGGATTGGGATAATTTCATGCATCTCGTTCGTCATGTTTGGGCTGTTTAATGCTAGTTTTGGGGACACCACTATTAAGGCATTTTATGTACTACTGATTTGCTTATTTTTACCGAAAATATATAAAGAAAAATCTAACTGAAATTTGTTCATAAAAGTTATTGAGATGCGTTACTGATATTTCTTTTGTACCCCTTAAAAATAACGTTATTTTTTTATAATATAAAGTCTCTAAGATTTTTTTAATAAATCTTAATGCCAGAGGCTATTATCAAAAATCTTCTGAGCTAATATTTATAAAGCGCATAGATGTCTTTCTATTTAACATTTTAGCAACGTGAAAACCTGTTTTTAGCTGTGAAGAAAGTCTCTTTATTTGAAAATAGAAAGGTTTTTTTGAGTTTTTAATGCCACTAATTGTTGAGCTGGAAAGTTCTTTGGAATATGAGCCTTTCACATTATAATCATTACACTGGTCAAGTTGAATGATAACTGCTGGATCAACTTGATAGCTTTTTATACTGTAACAAGTAGCAATATGTGCATCAGCTAATCCAATACCATTTAAGCGCTCGTGCTCAAGCAACTTTTTAGCTCCAGATGGCCATAATACATATCCAGCAGCACCTGTTCGATCTTGATAAAGACGATAAAGTGAATGTGTAGAAGAAATTATGAGTCCTTGATTTTTCATTAACTTTTTCCGCCCACGAGCCTCTAGTTGAATCAAGTCAGCATTAGAAAGTTCATTTATAGAATTTAGAATTTCAGGCGTGTGCTTAGATAAAAGTGCATCATCTTCTATAATTAACCCAGGAACGTTGTTATCTATTATTTTCTGCCATGCAGATCGATGAGAAAAATAGCAAGCAACTTCAGTATTCCTGAGTGGTCTTTGCCAATCCTTATAATGCTTGGCATAGGTTTCACTACTAATATCGTGAATTGATATTGCTTTTAAGATTTCATAATCCAAGGAGAGTTTGGACAACTGTTTTTGTTGAAACTTCCGACGTTCAATTGCATTGGGTAAATTAATAATAAATATTTTCAATTACCACCAGCCTGTTTTATCACGAGCATGCCTATCTTTGGAGCGCTTATAAATTGTATCAAACTGTTGTAAACGTAAAAAAATTTCAAGTAATATTTCACCTACTATATTTAATTGAGCTGCTTTATCGATTCTCCAGCGCATATTTCTAAGTGTGTCATCAGTTCCAAATTTAAAGACAGATGTACCATCAAAAAGAGGAATCCTCTCTTCATTATCTAGTCTGTCTATTTTGTCTTTGTCACTACTGCAAGAATCTGCATTCGTGATAAAGCGTTCGGACTCTTGCATTTTGACAGTATTAAGTAAGCATGAGCATGCCACCGAGAGACTTTTAACTGTGTCATCATCTGAAAAATCTGCAAAGGTATCGGTTGCCGAGATAAGCCAACGCATGTTTAAGTTTTTTAATAAATAATCTTTTTCTTCTCTCCAGAGCTTCTCAAAGATAGTGAAATGATTTTTTGCTTCAAAGTCTCGCCTAATAAGCACAATAATTTTTGCGTGCGTATAGCAAAGTTCACTTTGATCAACAAACTCATCTCTCAGGGCAATAAAATGCTCTTCTAAATTATCAGAGCTACCATGAGTGTAGTTAATTTCACTTCCATTGATTATTATTTTTTTCTGTTGGAAAAAGTCAGTTGTTATTTGATTTGAAAGTTTTATCGCTCCAGAGCGCCTTTTATGCCTACTTAATGAGAACCATTTTTCGAATCTAGTTTTATCTCTACGACTCATTATTTTTCAACCTTTTGCTTTTCCAATTCCAGCGAATCAATACGCTTAGATAATACTTAATAATTGCGATAAGAGTAAATAGGTTTGCTTTAGAGAAGTCTTTCCAGAAGAAAGGCAAAGTTATTATTGTACGGAGTAACCACGATGCTAAAGTATTAACCATAATTAAAAGATGCAAGGCTAGCCTATTAACACCTGAAGAGTGTATATGGATAAAAACATGACTAGAAGTAACAACCTCTGATTTTGTAATAGCAGTAGTTTTAGGATTTCTTCTAGATGACCCACCATGCATATGTTTGAGTTCAACATCTCTGAGTAGGGCAATTTCACCTCCATTATTACTAGCTTTTAAACATATATCTGGATCTTCAGAGTACATCCAAAATTTATTTTCACTCCACTTTCCAATTTTCTTGAAAAAATCTTTTTGTATTAAAACTACTGAGCCTGCAACCCATTCTGGATGCCAAATATCTTTATTTTCTGGAAAATTAATGGCTATTTTACGAGATAAAGCTAATTTATAAAGTGCGCGAAGCCAGCCTATGGTTAGCCATGGGCTTAGAAATGCAATCTCTCTTTCTCGTTTACCATTTGAATAAAGAGTTCTACAAGAAGTGATTCCTACATTCGGGTTTAATTTTGCAAAATTGAACATAGTGTCTATAGCAGGGCTATTAGTAAGAGTTACATCTGGATTTAAGAAGAGTAAGAACTCGCCTTTAGCATTCTCAGCTCCTAGATTACACCCACTAGAAAAACCATAATTACCCTTATTGGCAATAAGCTTTATTTCATTAAATTGTTGCTGAAAGCTATTAAATTTATCATCTTGGGAATCATTATCTACAACGATAATTTCATAATTTGTATGCGGCTTGTATCTATTAAACGACTCTATACACCTGGTGAGAGCATCCCAACATTTATAGTTGACAATAATTATTGATAAATCTATTTTACTCAATTGCGTTTGCATTAGTATTTTATAAGTTGTATCTTCACTTGGCCAACAAACTAAATTTTATATTTAAGTAGAGGGGAAGATTAATCATGAATAACATCATTTTTGATTGCTTGAAACTCCCAAATTAAATGGCTTTTTTAATAAAATAGATAGTATAGAAGATATTTTTAAGTGTCTTTATAAACCGTATGTCATTTCTAGTTTCTTGAGTCAATTTAATCCACTTGACTTTTCTAATAATTTTAAATTTTCCTTTAAAGCCATACATACGAGCTTTGTATTTTGGACTGGTGAAATAAGTATGAGTTTTTTTAGTTATAAAGTTAACATGAGTTGGATCTACAAAAGCCTCATTTCTTGGATATCCATGGGTAATAGCATAAAATATTCCACCCAGTTTTAATACTCTATAAATTTCATTCATGACATGTATAAATGGAAATACACCAGCATCACCAATAGAAGCAGTTCTTGGTATATGCTCTAAAAAATCATAGGCTGATACTGATTCAAAACTTGCATCGGAAAAAGGCAATGCATCAAGTATTACGTTACATTTTTGATAGTTAAATTCATTTGTTTCTAGATCAATTATATCTACCCTATATAGTTTAGAACTGTTAAAGGGATTTCTGGGGTTTGAGTTACAACCAATATCTAAGTGACTAGTATGTTGCATAATTTTCTTCATTGGGAATTTATACCTTGCAGTAAAGTTTTGGAAATTTTATCGATATCTTCAAAGCTTAAGTGCAAGTGAAGTGGTAAAGTCAATATATGTTTAGAAAAGAAGTCTGATTTTGGTAATCTTGATTTAGTATAAAAAGCTTTATAGTCGGTATTTTGACGATAGTGTACACCTGGAAAAATCTGGTTAGCTGTTAAGTAATCTATCAGTTGCTCTCGGCAATCGACTACTACTTGAAAGATGTGTCTTGATGTTTGGTTTGAGTCATGCTTAATATAATCAACTTTGCCACTTAAGTTTGTAATGTAGCGACTTGCCAAATTTCTCCTATACTGATTATCCTCATCTAAATATCTTAAACCAACTATTCCAAGAGCTGCCATTATTGAGTTTCCATGATATTTATAGCCTACATGGCTAACGTTGTAGTCCCATTTATAAGAGCCTGTGCTACTTCGAGCAAAAGTGTCTTTATTAATCCCAAGCCAAGATAATTCTCTAGCTTTCTTATCTTCTTCTTCATTATTAAAGCAAATCATACCGCTATCAGCTGTTGGTAGGTTTTTTACTGCCTGAAAAGAAAAAATACTTACATCAACATCAAACCCAACATGCTTACTATCAATATAACTTCCAGCCATATGCGCAGCATCAAGAATAATTTTTAAGTTATTCTCTCTGGCAATATTTATGATTTCAATCAAATTTTTCGTATTTCCTCCCATCCCAACAAAAATAATAGCCTTAGTTTTATTATTTATTTTCTCTCTGACTGATTGAGGATTTAAATTTAATGAATCATCGATATCTGCAAAACAAGGCTTAAGATTTTCATACAGAATAGGGTGATTAGTAGATACAAATGTAAATGAGGTTGTAATAATTTCATCATCATCTTGCCAATCATATTTTTCTTTTAATATCTTAACTGCAAGGTGCAAGCCTGAAGAGGCAGAGTTTAAAAAATGTGCATTATTTAAGCCAGTATAAATTTTCCATTGACTTTCGAACTCAATAGTTTTGTACCCCATCCCTGTCCAGCCAAGATCAAGGCACTCTTTAATTTCAGAAAGGCATTCATCTACTCTGAATTTTGGTTTTAACACCTGAATATTTTTCATATATTTTTTTAATTAAAAATAAGTTTTTTTCACCTAATAGAGACAACTAACTATTTTTTTCTAATGATTATTTATCCAATGATCTTGAATCCAGGGTGATGGCTGAATATGTCGATACCACTTTCCACTTCTACCTATGATTGCTTCAGGTGGATTTGGTAAGCCATGAAATAAAATGACCCGAGCTCCTTTGGGTATTGAAGGAGCTTCAAACCAAGATTTAAACCAAGAAGGGCAGCATTTATATTTAAAGCTAGGAACCCAAGAGTCTTTCCAAAATTCTAGTTTATTTAGCTTATCAAGTTCACGTGACAGATATGCCTGCTCATGGCGTACCTCATTTTTTACTTGTTCAGAGTTCCTCTCAAAGTAGCTCAAGATGTTTGGATATTGTCCAATTTCAAATCGAAATACTGAGGAGTTGCCCTCCCTTTTCTTTGAATTCTTTTTATCGTGTGCAATTAAAAAATCACCTGGTTGATTAAAAAATGCATCTAGATTACCAACTATTACTACATCTAAGTCAAGAAAAAGTGTTGGTCCAGAAAGACCACCAAATCCTTTTTTAAATACAGTAAGCTTCCTCCAGCCTCGCTCAGGTGACCCAGTCGGAAGCTCTAGTTCTGGGAGTTCTTGTATCTCTACTTCGGGCCTAATGCCAAAACTACTCTCAGTAAAACAGACAAATCTAAACTTTGCATTCATATTGTTTGAGACCATTGAATATAGACGGTTTACATAGTCTACTGGGAACTTATCGCCCCATTTCATGCAAATAATATTCATAGAGTTAATGTTGAGAGCAATAAATTGTAAAAGAATTATTGCAACTTAAACATTCATTAGGAGCAATTCTTTTTTTATTTAAGTCGAGATTGATATTCATTTGAGTGCGATGAAAAATTATGTTTTAATTATATATCAACATTAATTAAGACATAAATAAAAAAGAAAAACTATTAGTAATCCTTATTAAAAACATATCCACTAATTAATTAAGATTAGAGTATTTTATTAATTGAACACCCATGATATTTTAAGTGTTCATAATTTATGTAATTATTTAACTTTATTGCGCCTGATGAATAATATAAATATATCTTGATATATTATGTAACTTATAATTAATCCGTAAATAAACTCAAAAAGAACTTTCCAGCTTGGTTATTAGGACGCTCTTAAAATAAACCATTGCATGAGGAAAATTACTGAAATAGAGGGTAAGTAAAGTTGCTAAGCTTTGGTATTTGTTTAGATATAAAGGCTTAATATTTATTTATTTGCATCTTGCGGTATAAAGTAAATAATAAGGCTTGTCACTTAATTTCAATTTTTTTTGTGGATATCCAATAGTTATATAGCTCATAAAGCGAGTTAAATATTGTAAAATACTGAAAACTTTTAGTAGAGTAAACATTGTCTAAAATTATCCCAGTTATTCTTTCAGGTGGTTCAGGATCTCGCCTTTGGCCACTTTCGCGCAAAGAATATCCTAAGCAATATTTGTCGTTAGTGGGGGATAAAACTATGCTGCAAGAAACCATTCTTCGGCTTAATGGGCTAAATAACTTTTCAGATCCAATTATCATTTGTAATACAGACCATCGTTTCTTGGCATTGGAGCAATGTCAGAAAATTGGTATCAAAAACCCAACAATATTATTAGAGCCTATTGGAAGAAATACTGCGCCTGCAATTGCTGCTGCAGCTATGCATTTACTAAAAGATTCAGAAGACTCAAAAAATTTGACACTATTAGTATTATCAGCCGATCATGTCATTAAAGATATTGAGGCTTTTCATAAGGCTATTAATATTTCAAACCAACAGGCTCTGATAGGTAAGCTTGTTACTTTTGGTATTGTGCCAACTGATGCAAATACTGATTATGGTTATATTAAAACATCAAAAGTTAATAGTAATGGAGTGCATAAAGTTGAAGAGTTTTCTGAAAAGCCAGATCTAAAAACTGCAAAATCTTATTTAATGCAGGGTAACTATTTATGGAATTCTGGTATGTTCATGTTCAATGCTCAAACCTTTGTTGACGAGCTTAAAATATATGCACCAAATATTGTTTCATCAGTTAATAACGCTGTTAACAATTCCTCAAAAGATTTAGACTTCACTCGCTTAGAGCCGAAAGCTTTTGAATCATCTCCATCGGATTCTATCGACTTCGCCCTCATGGAGAAATCCAACAATGTTGTGGTTGTTCCTCTCGATGCAGAGTGGAATGATGTTGGTGCTTGGACAGCACTTTATGATATAGGGAAAAAAAATAGCCAAGGTAACGTTATCAAAGGTGACGTCATAACTAGAGATACAACTAATTCGTATATCAACTCTGACAACCGCATGGTCACAGCTATAGGCGTGGATAAATTAATTATTATAGATACACCTGATGTACTTTTTATTGCCACCCAAGATAAAGCCCGAGAAGTAAAGAGCATTGTTGAGTCCTTGCAAGCCTCTGGTCGTTATGAGAGTAGTGCGCACCGCAAAGTTTATCGTCCATGGGGTTGGTATGACTCAATTGAATCAGGTGAGTACTTCCAAGTTAAAAGGCTGTGTGTTAAGCCTGGCGCTAAACTCTCATTACAAATGCATCATAAACGCACTGAGCACTGGGTGGTTGTTAATGGGACAGCTACGGTAACTAATGGTGACCAAATACTCATTCTTAAAAAAGGAGAGTCTACCGTAATCCCACTAGGCGTTACCCATGCTCTAGAAAACCAAACCAATGAGTTATTAGAAGTCATTGAAGTGCAAAGTGGTAACTATTTAGGCGAAGATGATATTGTTAGATTTGAAGATATTTATGGCAGAGTTGATAATAAAAAATAGAAAATGCTAGATATTCAAACTTTTAAAATAATCATGAGTTCAACCACGCTAATTACAATTAATTTAATAGTTAAAAAATAACAAAATCTTATTAGATAATCGCATAAATAATTCTGCAAAAGTCTATTTATTCTCAGCTGATAATGGGTTTTATAAAAAATGAAAAGATTAATTATGTAATGACACGTATATCTCAAAAAAAACCCAATATATTGAGTTAAAATCAATATATTGGGTTGTGGGTATTTTTAAGCATTTATATGATGACAGTATTTATCAAGATGTATTTACATACTTCGTTAATTTGGCTTACGAGATTGAAATATAGGAGGCATAAATCTTCCATTTTAAAAGCATAATGAATATATATTTCTCACTATTTAGTGAGCTATTAATAAGTTAGCAAGTACATAATTATCTAAAGATTAAAGATTAAAGATTAAAGATTAAAGATTAAAGATTAAAGATTAAAGATTAAAGATTAAAGATTAAAGATTAAAGATTAAAGATTAAAGATTAAAGATTAAAGATTAGAGATTAAAGATTAAAGATTAGAGATTAAATATGAAAAATAAAAAAATACTTATCACTGGTGGAGCAGGATTTATAGGCTCTGCACTTATTCGTCATATTATTAATAATACTGATCATAGTCTTGTTAACGTCGATAAACTTACCTATGCTGGAAATTTAGAGTCTTTAGCATTAATTCAAAGTGATGCAAGATATGCATTTGAGCAAGTAGACATTTGTAATGCCAATGAGATTAGAAATGTATTTAATGATTATCAGCCAGATATTGTAATGCATCTAGCTGCTGAGTCACATGTAGACAGGTCGATTGATGGGCCTGGTGAATTTATTCAAACTAATATTATTGGTACTTATATTTTACTAGAAGAGGCAAGAAATTATTGGTCTTATCTGACTAGTGATAAGAAAAATAACTTTAGATTCCATCATATTTCTACTGATGAAGTCTTCGGTGATTTAGAAAACACAGGTGAACTATTTACTGAAGAAACTTCATATGCACCTAGCTCTCCTTACTCTGCTTCGAAAGCAAGCTCTGATCACCTAGTGCGAGCATGGCAACGCACTTTTAAGTTACCAACCTTGATTACAAATTGCTCTAACAATTATGGCCCTCATCAGTTTCCTGAGAAGCTTATTCCGCTTATTATTCTTAATGCTTTGGAAGGTAAAGATCTACCAATATATGGTGATGGTAAACAAATACGTGATTGGCTATATGTTGATGATCATGTAAGGGCATTATTGCATGTTGCAATAGATGGTAAGATTAATGAAACATATAATATCGGTGGATATAATGAGCTTCAAAATATTGAAGTAGTTAAAATAGTTTGCAGTATCCTAGATGAATTAGCACCTAATAAGCCTGTTGGTGTTAATAAGTATGAACAGCTTATCACCTTCGTAGGTGATCGAGCTGGACATGATTTAAGATATGCTATAGATGCAACTAAAATAGCTGAAAAGCTAAATTGGACGCCAGATGAAACTTTTGCAACAGGTATTAGAAAAACTATCGAATGGTATTTAGACAATAAAATCTGGTGTGATCGAGTCAAAGATGGGAGTTATAAAGGAGAAAGGTTAGGGATGACTTCACTATGAAAGGAATAATTCTAGCAGGTGGCTCAGGCACCCGCCTTTACCCTTTAACTAAAGGTATATCAAAGCAACTCATGCCAATTTATGATAAGCCAATGATTTATTATCCATTGTCGATTCTAATGCTAGCTGGTATTCAGGAGGTGCTTATTATCTCTACCTCTGAAGATTTGCCAAGGTTTGAGAAGCTTCTTGGTGATGGATCTGATATTGGTATGAAGTTTGAATACATAGTGCAACCTTCTCCTGATGGATTAGCTGAGGCATTTATCCTGGGCAAAGATTTTATTGGTAACGATGCTGTTTGTTTGATTCTAGGTGATAATATTTATTATGGCCATGGTATTACTGATTTGCTAGTTAATGCAGTATCAAATGCAAAAGATAAAAATATGGCAACAATATTTGGTTATCATGTTATTGATCCTCAGCGCTATGGGGTTATTGATTTTGATAAAACTGGTAAAGCTCTCAGTATTGAAGAAAAGCCAAAAGCTCCAAAAAGTAACTATGCTGTAACTGGTCTTTACTTCTATCCTAATGATGTAGTTGAAAAGGCTAATAAAGTCATACCCTCTGATAGAGGGGAGTTAGAGATTACTTCAGTTAATCAAATGTATTTGAGTGAAGAAAGTCTAGCAGTTGAACTTATGGGTAGAGGATATGCATGGCTTGATACTGGAACACATCAGAGTTTACTCGAGGCTTCCACCTTTATTGAAACCATTGAGAGAAGGCAGGGTTTAAAAGTAGCTTGCATTGAAGAGATTGCTTTTGAGCAAGGATATATTAATAAGTATCAACTTAAAGAGTTAGGTCAAGCCTTAGCTAAAAATCAATATGGTCAATATCTTCTTAAACTAGTAAAGGAAGTCAATTGATGTTTTTCTCTCAATCAATTAAAGGCGTTGCTCTTATTAAATCTTCTTTGTATTGTAATTATAGGAGTTACTTTGCAGAGAGTTTTGGAAAAAATCTATATAAAAAAACTATTGAGTATATGGCTAATAAAAGCCCTGTTCGAGAGCTGCAGCCCCATTTCCAATCTCTTACCTGGATTAAGCTCATCAGAGTAATTAAAATCAGAACTCTAAAAAAGACCAGTATTCAAGTATATTTAACTAAATTTTTAGGTTGGTTAAAGTGAATATTGTTTTTACAAAGTTGCAAGATTGTGTTGTTATTGAGCCAAAGATCTTTAAGGATGAGCGAGGTTTTTTCTTAGAAACATTTCATACTTCAAGATATGCTGACTTGGCTGGGATTAATTTGCCTTTTGTCCAAGATAATTATTCGCAATCTACAAAGAATGTATTACGTGGACTTCATTTTCAAAAGACAAAACCTCAAGGCAAGCTAGTTAGAGTAGTTAGAGGAGAAGTTTTTGATGTTGCTGTTGATATGCGTAAAGAATCTAGTACTTTTGGTGAGTGGGAGGGTGTTATTTTATCTGAATCTAATAAAAAGCAATTTTGGTTACCACCTGGATTCGCACATGGATTTTTAGTTCTTTCTGATATTGCAGATTTTGAATACAAGTGCACTGACTATTATGATTCGTCTGATGAGGGAAGTGTTCTATGGAATGATCCTGCATTAAATATTGCTTGGAATTTTTCTGAACCACTATTGTCTGAAAAGGATGCTAATGCCCCACTATTAGCTGATATTATCCTTTGAAGGAATTAATTCTCATCATAGGTAGTAAAGGGCAGCTGGGCCAGTGTCTTTCTAGCCAGCTAGATAAGACTTATTATGAGGTTATTTATACTTCGCGAAAAGAAATTAATATTGCTAATCTTGGGGCAACGAAGGTAAAAATTATAAATATTAATCCAAGCATTGTTATCAATGCGAGCGCTTATAGTGATGTTGATAAGGCTGAAGAGAACAAACAAGCTGCAGAATTAATTAATCACCTTGCAGTTGCTAATATTGCTAATACTTGTAAAGAAGTGGGTTGTTGGTTAATTCATATTTCTAGTGATTATGTTTTTGATGGCAATAATAATCAGCCTTATCGAGAGATGGATATTACTAATCCAAAGAGTATTTATGGAAAGTCTAAGCTAGAAGGAGAGTATGCAATTCAGGCTTCAGGATGCAAATATTTGATTCTTAGGACTGCATGGTTATTTAGTGAATATGGCAATAATTTCATGAAGACCATGCTTAAATTAGGAGCTTCTCATGATAATTTAAGTGTTGTAGGAGATCAATTTGGCTGCCCTACTTATGCTCAAGACATTGCTAAAGCTATTGTTAGAATACTGGATTACTTACCAGATCAAAATATTATCGGTGTTTATCATTTCTGTGGAGATGAGCAGTGTTCGTGGTTCCAGTTTAGTCATGAAATATTCAAACAAGCTAAAGAATTTGGCTTTTTGATTCCTAGTAATCTTCAGTCAATTTCTTCTAAAGAGTATCCAGCTCTTGCAGCCCGTCCAAGCTATTCTGTGCTAGATAGTAATAAATGTTTTGAAGTTTTTGGAATTGAGCCATCTGACTGGAAGTTAGGAATTGTAAGTGTATTAAGAAAATTATAGAATTTTTGAACTATATAGCTTAGGAAAAGTGCTGTCGTTTAATTTTTTTTAAGATAACTAAAAAAATAGTTGAATAATTTAATTGTTTAAAAAAAATAGGGTTTAATAAGGTATCCTTTTAGTTCAAATACTTTATTAATTATTTAGTTAAATAAAGTTCGTAATTTTTTTACTTTTATGCAATTTATGGTTAAATTATTTAATGTTTATGTTCGTTGAATTATTGCCAATATTAATTGCTATTGTAACTACTTTTATTGCAATAACTTTACTACGTCCTATTGCAGTAAGTATTAATCTTACAGATGTCCCCGGAACTAGAAAATTACATACCGGTTCTATCCCTTTAATTGGTGGATTATCGATGTTCCTTGGCGTTATAGTTAGTTCCTTTTTCATAACATATGACCTAGAAGAATTTAATTATTTCTTACTTGCATCGCTATTACTAGTATGTATAGGAGTTTTGGATGATATCTTTGATATTTCTATCTTACTACGTCTTTTCTTTCAAACTTTAGTTGCAATAATTATTGTTTCAGGTGCTGATATGATTATTTTTTCAGCTGGTGACTTATTCGGTCATGGTGAAATTATGCTTAATGGATGGGCCTATTTTTTTAGTGTTATTGTAATTATTGCATCAATAAATGCAGTGAATATGGCTGATGGGATTCATGGACTTGCTGGAGGAAATAGCATAATTACTTTTGTTGCTATATCATTCCTTTTAATAGGAAATATGCATCATCCTGAGCTAGCAATTTCGTTAATATTTTGCTCAGTTCTAATGGTATTTTTGGTGCATAATCTTTGTCTTGGTATGCCTAAGAGTAAGCGTATTTTTATGGGAGATGCTGGTAGTATGTTTATTGGGGCAGGTCTTGTCTGGATGCTAATAGGTTTATCCCAAGGACAATTCAAAGTATTTAATCCTGTGATAGCGTTATGGATATTTGCAGCCCCAATAATTGATATGACTTTTGTTATTTTCCGCAGGTTAGCCGCTAATAAATCACCTTTTAAGCCGGATTTATTTCATACTCATCACTTACTTTTACATCTTGGCATTAAACAAAATAATGTCCTCTTAATCGTACTATTATTTTCTTTAATAATGGCTGTATTAGGAGTTTTAGGTGAGCTGAATAAAGTAGCTGAATGGATTATGTTTTATGGGTTCCTGACAGTCTTTGTAATTTATGTGATTTTATGTAACGCAGCTATTAAAAAAATTAAAAATAAAACTAAATTAAGTAGTTAGTATGAAAAAAACTGCTAATGTTATTTCTGCTTTAAAACAATTGAAGAGCCTCTAAAACTAATGTTATTCAATATTTTTTAGTATTTGAATTAGACAATAAGAGAAGTGTAGTAATAAAATTCATCAAATAGTAATAGTTTTTATAGTATTGAAGAACTAATAAAGGTTTATAAATGAAAATTGCAATTGCTGGTATAGGGTATGTTGGTTTATCTAGTGCAGTTCTTTTATCTCAAAAGCATGAGGTAGTAGCTTTTGATATTAGCTCTCAAAGGGTAGAGCAATTAAATAATAATATTTCACCAATTATTGATTCTGAAATAGAAGACTATCTTGTAAATAAAAAACTTAATTTATCAGCAACATTAAATAAAAAAATGGCTTTTGAAAAATCAGACTTTGTTATTGTAGCCACACCAACAAATTATGATCCAAAAACAAATCACTTTAATACTGAGTCAGTTGAATCTGTCATTAAAGATGTAATTAGCATTAATCCTAATGCAGTAATAATAATTAAGTCGACTGTCCCAGTTGGTTTTACAGATAGAGCAATTAATCAATTTAATTTTAAGGAGATTATTTTTTCTCCTGAATTTTTAAGAGAAGGGAAGGCTCTTTTTGATAATCTTTATCCGTCTCGAATTATTATTGGATCTCAATCAAAAAGTGCTCAAAAATATTCTGAATTACTTCAAGAGGTAACATTAAAAAAAAATGTGCAGGTATTATTAACTAACTCAAAAGAAGCAGAAGCTATAAAGCTTTTTTCTAATACTTATTTGGCAATGCGAATTGCATATTTTAATGAATTAGATTCTTATGCAGAATCCCATGATTTGAGTTCCAAGGAAATTATAAGAGGAGTTGGATTGGACCCTAGAATAGGAAATCATTACAATAATCCTTCTTTTGGCTATGGCGGTTATTGTTTACCTAAAGATACAAAGCAATTGAATGCAAACTATAAAGATGTTCCTAATAGCTTAATTAGTGCAATTGTTGATTCAAACTCTATTCGAAAAGATTTTATTGCTAGTTCAGTTATTAGCAAGAATCCAAGAATTGTTGGTGTTTATCGATTGATTATGAAAACTGATTCTGATAACTTTAGAGAGTCTTCAGTCCAAGGTGTAATGAAGCGAATAAAAGCGAAGGGAATTGAGGTTGTTGTTTATGAGCCTGAATTGGAGGAAGATAATTTCTATAATTCAAAAGTAATTAGAAATCTTGCAGAGTTTAAAAAAGTATCTGATGTGATTATTGCCAATAGATTGACACATGATATTGAGGATGTTATTGAAAAAGTATATTCACGCGATTTATTTAACACTAATTAAGGAAAATATATGAAAGTACTAGTTACTGGTTCAGCTGGTTTTATTGGCTCTGCATTATCAATCAGATTATTAGATAGGGGTGATGAGGTTATTGGAATTGATAACCATAATGATTATTATGACCCTGCACTCAAAGAAGCTAGACTTAATCGTCATCTGCAGCACCCAGGCTACAAGCATGTCCGAATGGATATTGAAGATAAAAAAATGGTTGAATTATTGTTTAAAGAAAATCAATTCGAAAGTGTGATTAATTTAGCTGCTCAAGCTGGTGTTCGGTATTCTATTGAGAATCCTCTTTCCTATATTAATTCTAATATAGTTGGTTTTTCCCATATTCTGGAAGGTTGTCGACATAATTCAGTTAAACACCTTGTTTATGCTTCTAGTAGTTCAGTTTATGGTTCAAATACTAAAATGCCCTTTTCAATTCATGATAATGTTGACCACCCTTTGAGTCTTTATGCTGCAAGCAAAAAAGCCAATGAACTTATGGCCCATACTTATAGTCATTTGTATGACCTGCCAACAACAGGATTGAGGTTTTTTACTGTTTATGGTCCTTGGGGAAGGCCAGATATGGCTCTTTTCAAATTTACTAAATCAATATTATCAGGTGAAAAAATTCAAGTATTTAACTATGGAGAGCATCAAAGAGACTTTACATATATTGATGATATTGTTGAAGGTATTATTCGAGTCATAGATAAGCCTGCAACTCCAAACAGTCTTTGGAGTGGAGAAAATCCAGACCCTGGATCTTCACATGCGCCATGGAGAGTATTTAACATTGGTAATAATTCACCAGTCAAATTAATGGATTATATTTCAGCAATAGAGGATGCATTAGATATAGAAGCTGAAAAAGAATTGCTTCCGCTCCAACCTGGAGATGTTCCTAATACTTATGCTAATGTGGAGGATTTAGTAAAAGAATTTAACTATAAGCCTTCGATGTCTGTTCAAACTGGAGTTTTAAATTTTATTAAATGGTATAAAAGTCACTATGAACTTTAATATTTAATATCTTGAGTATTAGCTAATTCAATTAACCTATAAAAAAAATAAAATTTCTGAATAATTTTTTACTCTTACTCAATAAGAGTAATTTCTTAATTTTTATTCTAAAATAGATTTTAATAAAGACACTATAATGAAACATATCACTTTTCAAATTTAAACTTGAATCCACTTTTAATAAATCATCACAGAAATATAAATGAAAAATAAATTAATAGCAGTTATTGGGTTAGGGTATGTTGGTTTGCCATTAGCAGTTGAATTTGGAAAAAAAAGAAAAGTTATTGGTTTTGATATTAATGCAAAAAGAGTTGATGAGCTAATTGCTGGTAATGACTCCACTCAAGAAACCGAAGCTGAGGAGTTAATTACAGCAACTCATCTTTGTTTTACCAGTAATGTTAAAGATATTAAAGACTGTGATATATATATTATTGCAGTTCCTACACCAGTTTATAAAAATAAAGAACCAAATCTTTCTTCTCTTGAAAAATCAAGTGAGGAGGTTGGTAAGTTGCTCAATAAAGACAATATTGTTATTTATGAATCTACCGTATTTCCTGGAGCTACTGAAGAGGTTTGTGTACCAATATTGGAAAATTTTTCAGGACTTGAGTTTAATAAAGATTTCTTTTGTGGCTATTCTCCTGAAAGAATCAATCCAGGCGATAAAGAACATAGGCTAACTGACATTAAAAAAATAACCTCTGGCTCAACACCAGAAATAGCTAATGTAGTTGATGAATTATATAAACAAATTATTACTGCTGGAACACATAAAGCTTTGAGTATGAAAGTTGCAGAGGCTGCAAAAGTTATTGAAAATACCCAAAGGGATGTTAATATTGCATTAATTAATGAGTTTGCAATGCTTTTTAATAAGCTAGATATTGATACTGAGTCAGTTCTTGAGGCTGCCGGCACTAAGTGGAATTTTTTACCATTCAGGCCAGGACTAGTAGGGGGACACTGTATTAGTGTTGATCCATATTACCTAACCTTTAAAGCAAGCCAAGTTGGCTTTAAACCTGAAATGATTCTTTCGGGTCGGCATGTTAACGATGGAATGAGTAATTATATTGCAAGCCAAGTTTTAATGCTAATGAATAATAAAGAAATCGTCATTTTAAATGCGAATGTTCTAATAATGGGTATGACATTTAAAGAAAATTGCCCTGATTTACGTAATAGTTTAGTTGTAGATTTAGCTAAGGAGCTTCAAAATTTGAGTTTTAATATTGATATTTTTGATCCTTGGGTAGATAAGGAGCAGGTAAATGAAGTTTATGGAATTACTCCAATAGATTACCCAAGTAAAGACAGTTATGATGCTATTATATTGGCAGTAGGGCATGATGAGTTTAAGTTGCTATCTATTGAAGAAATTTATTCTTTTGGCACAAAAAATAGTGTAATTTATGATATTAAGTATATTTTTAGACCTGAAGATGTAGATGGAAGATTGTAAATTTAAAATTGGTAGTCGTAAAATTGGCTTTAATAATAAATGTTTTATTATTGCTGAAGTTGGTCAATCTCATGATGGTTCGTTAGGTATTGCTCATAGTTATATTGATGCTGCAGCAGAAATTGGAGTAGATGCTGTTAAGTTTCAAACTCATATTGCCAAAGAAGAAAGTACTCTAAAAGAAAAATTTAGGGTTAATTTTTCATATGTAGATAAAACAAGGTTTGATTATTGGAAAAGAATGGAATTTTCTGAAGAGCAGTGGGCTGGCCTAAAGAAGCATTGCGAAGATTTGGACATTATTTTTTTAAGCTCACCATTTTCTGTAAATGCAGTTAAGATGTTGGAAAGAATAAATATATCTGCTTGGAAAATTGGATCTGGTGAAATTAATAATTCTCAGTTATTTGAAGCAATATCCAAAACTAATAAACCAGTACTTTTAAGTACTGGTATGAGTAACTGGTTCGAAATTGATCAATCAGTTAATAGGCTAAATGAACTAAAGATAAGTTATTGTATATTTCAGACTACAAGTAAATACCCAACTTCTCTAAGGGATGTAGGGTTAAATATAATTCAAGAAATGAAAACTAGGTATGACATACCTGTCGGACTTTCTGACCATACTGGTTCAATATCATCTTCCATGGCGGCAATTTCTTCCGGGGCAAGTATGATTGAAGTCCATGTAGTTTTTGATAAAAACATGTTTGGTCCAGACTCAAAATCTTCTCTTACATTTAAGCAGTTGGAGGCTTTAATCAAATTTCGAGATGATTTTTACGAAATAAATTCGAATCCTGTGGATAAAGACTTAATTGCTAAAGACTTGATTCCTATGAAAAAGTTATTTAATAAAAGTTTGATCATAAATTCTTTTTTATCAAAAGGATCTTTACTTACTCATAAAAACTTAACTGCAAAAAAGCCTGGAATTGGAATACCTGTTCAGGATATTGATTATTGTATTGGAAGAAAAATTATCAAAGATCTTGAGGAGGGCCATATTCTTGAATGGTCAGACATGGAAGGTAGGTTATGAAAAATAGAAAAATATGCGTTGTAGTTGCTAGTAGGGCTAATTATGGAAGAGTAAAGTCGTTATTAACTGCTATTAAGAGTCATCCAAAGCTTGATTTGCAACTCGTTTTGGGGGCCTCAGTAATGTTATATAGGTTTGGTAAGGCTGTGGATGTAATTAAAAATGATGGATTTGTTCCAGATAGAACTATTTATTATGTTGTTGAAGGCGAAACTCTTGCAACACAAGCAAAGTCAACTGGATTAGGGTTAATAGAGTTAGCTTCTGCAATGGAAAGTCTTCAGCCTGATGTGGTTGTTACTGTTGCCGATCGATTTGAGACTCTTGCAACAGCTGTATCTGCTGCGTATTTAAATATTCCTCTTGCTCATATTCAAGGTGGTGAGATAAGTGGAAATATAGATGAGAAAGTCAGGCATTCAATTACTAAGTTGTCTGACATTCACTTTCCTTCTTCGATAAGCTCTAAAGAAAGGCTAGTTAAAATGGGTGAAATGCCAGAATATATATTTAATTTTGGTTGTCCTGGTATGGATACTTTGATTGCTAATGACTTGACTATTAATAATGAAGTTATGAGAAAATATGGAGGAGTAGGGTCCAAGATTGATTGGTCTAAGCCATATTTCTTAATGTTACAACATCCTGTTACAACAAGTTATGGAGAGGGGCTTTACCAAGTTAATGAAACTCTTTATGCACTTAAAAATATTAAAAAAATACAAAAAGTTGTATTATGGCCTAATGTAGATGCTGGGACTGATGATGTATCAAAGGGTATAAGAAGTTTTAGAGAAGAAAATATCAATGAACCTTTTCATTTTTATAGAAATTTCTCTCCTGAAGATTATGCAAGAGTTTTAAAAAATGCTAAATGCCTTATTGGAAATTCATCATCGTTCATAAGGGAAGGTTCTTTTCTGGGAGTGCCTGCAGTGATTGTTGGAGATAGGCAAGAAGGGCGTGAGAGTGGTAATAATGTGATAATTAGTTCATATGATAGGAATGAGATAGAAAAAAAAGTGTTAAGCCAAATTAGTAAAAAAATAAAGGGAGAGTTTATATTTGGTCAAGGGAATGCTGGTTTTCAAATTGCGGAAAGGCTATCATCAATTGACTTAAATTTTGTGAAACGGATGACATATTAATATGAAAAATAATAAGAATAAAGGCGATGTTGAATCATTTAATGAGAATTGGAAGAAAAGAGAAGAGGCAAACTATACTCATTGGACAAGAGGCTCAATTGAAAATCAAATACAATTAGCTTTTAGAAATCACTGGCAACTATTTAGTGAATTAATAAGTAAAGATGGTGCCTCCACTGGTGATAAGGTTTTAGAGATTGGGTGTGGAAGAGGGAGTCTTTCATGCTATTTTAGTGATGCAGGTTATGATTGTACATTGCTAGATTTATCAGAAAATGCCATTGATTTAGCAAAAGAAATTTTTAAAAAAAATAATTTAAAAGCTAATTTTATAGTCGGTGATGCAAATAATTTAGATTTAAAAGACAATTCTTTTGATGTTATCTACTCAATTGGATTGTTAGAGCATTTTGATGATGTAGAGCAAACTTTATCTGAGCAAATAAGAGTATTAAATGATGGGGGAATATGGTTTGGATATATAGTACCTAAATATGAAAAAAATATACAAAATGAATATAATTGGATTAATGAAATTTTAAGAGCATATAAGTCAAATATAGATAATACTCATGAAGAAAAAGAAAAAGTATTTAGATCGGATTTTGGCTCAGAAAGGTATATCCCAGTATTAGAAAAATTAGGTTTAAAAAATATTAAGTCTAGTGGGGTTTATCCAGTTCCAATGATATCGCATTCAATAGATTTCCCTTTTTCTTTAATGCCGCGTGAAAGTGAAAAAACCCTAGTCGCCCACTTAGAAAAGATGCTTCATTCTAATGGAAAAGAAACTGGGATGAACCCATGGCTTTGCAAAGAGAGCTTTGGAAATGCATTTCTAGTATGGGGAATTAAATAGTTAATGTTGATTCTGAATTCTGAGCCTAAATTCTTCAGTAGGGAAGCTTTTAAATTATTAAATACTATTGGTGATGTTAAAGAGCAAGAATGTAATAGAAATGAACTGTTGCTAACTATTCCTGATGTGGATATATTAATTATTCGATTAAAAAATAACATTGATGATGAGGTTTTTTCAAAAGCAAAGAAACTTAAAGTAATTGTCTCAGCAACAACTGGTTTAAATCATATTGATTTGGATGCTGCAAAAAAAAATGATGTACAAGTTTTGTCTTTAAGAGGAGAGGATGAATTTCTTAAATCTATTACAGCTACTGCAGAGCTCTCATGGTCTCTTTTATTGAGCTTCTATAGAAGAATTCCTGATGCAATTAATCATGTTGAATCTGGAGGGTGGAATAGAGATAAATTTAGAGGTAAGCAGTTAAAAGGAAAAACTCTAGGTTTAGTTGGTTTTGGAAGACTTGGTTGTATTATGTCAGAGTATGGAAAAGCCTTTAAGATGAAAGTTTTAGCTACTGACCCATTTGTTGAAAGCATGCCAAATCATGTAGAAAAGGTAGGCCTTAAAAAACTTTTAAATTCTTCAGATATAGTTAGTTTGCATATTAATTACGACAGTTCAAATCATGAAATGTTTAATGATAAGCTTTTTATGCAAATGAAAAACGGCTCTGTTTTTTTGAATACTTCAAGAGGAGAGCTAGTTAATGAAAAAGCTTTATTGAAAGCCATAGATTCTGAAAAAATCTCAGGAGCTTTACTTGATGTTCTAAATAATGAAAATAGTATTAAAGAAGATTGGCTTATAAATAGTAATATATGGAAAAAATCTTTAATAAATGAAAACATAATTATAGTTCCCCATATTGGGGGTGCGACTATCGAATCAATGGAAGAGACCGAAGTATTTATGGCTAATAAATTAGTAAAGTATTTGCAGGAATAAGATGAATATTTTGGCAATAATCCCAGCTCGAGGTGGTTCAAAAAGAGTTAAACGTAAAAACATTAGAAATATTAATAATAAGCCGATGATAGCATATACGGTAGAGGCCGCAAAAAAATCAAAATATATTACTAGGTTAATTGTAAGTACTGATGATGATGAAATTGCCAATATTGCTTTGAATTTTGGCGCTGAAGTTCCTTTTTTAAGACCCTCTATGTATTCAACTGATAAAGCTAAAAGTATAGATCTAGTCTTGCATTCTTTAATAGAATGTAAGAGAATTTATAAAGAAAATTATGATTTTGTTCTCTTATTACAGCCCACCTCGCCTTTTAGAAATTCTTCACATATTGATGAAGCTATTCAAATGTTAATTGATAACTCTAATGCAGATAGCCTCATCTCTGTTAATGAGTCTGGACATTTTCATCCTCATTATCTGTATTTTCCAATCAATCAAAATTTCATCAAGCCTTTAATTGAAAATATTGAGATTAAAGGCTATCAAGAAATGGATAAAAGTTATATTAGGAATGGTGCAATTTATCTTGTCAAAGCATCTTATCTTGAAACTAATAAATCTTTGATAGCAGAAAACAACTTGGCAATTCTAATGGATGAGTTAAGTAGTATTAATATTGATACAGAAATAGATCTGAAGCTTGCAAATATAATTGCAGTAGATAAATAATGAATATTATTTATGTAACAATGGGCTCGCTATATAAACCATGTTTTGATACTTTCATCAAAAATAAGCATGAATTGAGTAATACTGGGTTTTATGTTTCTGATAAATTTTTTTTTCAAAAGCACTATATTAATGATTGTTCAGTTAAATATTTAAAAGAATGGGATCTTACTGAAAAACTTTCTTCATTAAAGTTAAATACTAAGTTAATTATTGAGTTAGAAAAAAAATATTTTAGTGATGAGTCAATTTGGAATTCTTTGAATATAGATAGAAGATTATTTTTAGGAAAATATGTGAAAAACTCACAAAATTATAAACCTAGCTATGAGTATGAAGATCTTTTAAAGCTGTTTCAGGAATTTTCACTTAACATAGAGAGGTTTATTGATGAAATTAAACCAAATATTATCATTGGCTTTTCCCCAACAACTTTAGGCGAGTATCTTTTTGTTAAGATAGCTAAACAAAAAAAAATACCTTATCATATTCTTAGGTCTGTTAAATTAAAAAATTATCAGACCTTTACGATGTCAATGTTTGAAGAATACCATCATATTCAAGAATCATATAATAGTTATTCTTCCTCTAATAACATAGAGCAGACTATTTTAATTGAGGCAAAAAAATATTTATTAAACTTTGATGAAGGGAGTTTAGCGTATGAGGGAAATGTAAAAACTCCAGAGATCTACCAAGTTTTCAAATTAATGCATGTTGTTAATTATTTCAAATTTTTAGCAAAAGACATTCTTACAATTATTCATATCCGAGATAACCATAATAGAGAGCTATATAGCTTAAGATATTTGTATGATTATCCAATAAGAAATTATAAAATTAAATACCTTAAAGGTATTAATATTAATAGGACAATTTATAAAATTAATTATATTAAGAATAATAAATATATTTTTTATCCTCTTCATGCAGAGCCAGAGATTGCTATTTCAAATTTTTCTAGAAGATATCAAAACCAAATAGAAGTAATAAGAAATATTGCTCTTCAGATGCCAGTTGATTATAAGCTCCTAGTAAAAGAACATCCCAGAAATATTGGGAGAAGGGGTAAGGGTTATTATGAGAAAATTCTTAGGATTCCAAATGTTGATTTTGCTAATTTTGAGTTACCTTCAATTGAGATTGTTAGGGCCTCTAAGCTAGTTATTGTTCTAAGTGGAAATATTGGTTTTGAAGCAGTTTTATCTCAAGTTCCAGTTATTTCATTTGGAAGCGCAATTTACAATATGTTGCCTACTACCATGGTTAATCATTTAAGTAGTATGAATAACTTGCACTTTGAGATAACAAATACAATAGAATCTTATAAATACTCAAAAGATGAGATATTAAAATATATAAGTGCAATTATTGCTAATTCATTTTCACTTGATTTGTATACTGTTCTTTTAAAAAAGGATGGAAGAGAGGGTGGTGTTGAGTTTAATGTAGAAAATTATAATAAAAATATCGAGATTTTTTCTTCTAAAATTTATCAATTATTTCCAAAAAAAATACATTAACTACTTATTTAAATTTAAGATAAATAATGAATATAAATAGCAAAGATAATAAAAAATGTATTTTTTTGTATATACATAGTGGCTTTTCACTTAGATATTTAGTAAGGTCTGATGTTTGCAAAACTCTTTTAAAAAGTAACTATCATATAGTTTTAGTTGTTCACAATGCAGATGAACCAGGCTTTAGAGAAAAATATGAATCTTCTAATATTTCAGTTGAGCAATTTAATAAATATGATAGTGAAAATTTTTTAAAAAAACATAAACTTCAAAGAATACTAATTCAAATTAGATCATTTGTCTTAAATGGTTTTCATGGTAAGTCATTTACTACCACCATAGATGATTTTAAAGAGTATTTCTTGTATGAGAAAAAATGGGTAAAGGGCAATAGCGTAAAGTTATATCTTTATGGTAATTTTTTTTCTTTCATTATAGAAGTTTTAAAAAAAAGCAAATTATTACGTAACCTACTAATAAGATTTGAGACTTTTTTTTATAGCCCAGACTTAAATTCTTCAT
>Ga0209482_1000564_pt1 | contig 30988 bp, 32 predicted proteins | sample CoawatmetaG10DNA_FD_187512 | JGI IMG/M metagenome (GOLD analysis project Ga0209482, IMG submission 187512) | Marine microbial communities from the West Antarctic Peninsula - Coastal water metaG104-DNA (SPAdes) (version 2) | ecosystem: Environmental > Aquatic > Marine > Coastal ...
AAAAATTGTCTGGTTTGATATCTCTATGTATAAAACCTTTGTCATGTATACTCTCTATTCTTCGCAACATCTGTAGACCTAAAGAGAGAACTGTCTTTAATGATAATGTTTCTTTGTGTAGAGTATTTTCTTTGTGTAGAGTATTTTCTTTGTGTAGAGTATTCCCATAATCATTTTTCAAATCTAATAATGACGGTCCGAGAATATCCATCACCATAAAATTGTAGCTCCCATCCATACCAAAATTACGCATTTTAGGTACACCTTTTATATCACCCAAAATAGTATAGATTCTTGCTTCGTTTTTTAAGATCGTTTTTTCATTTTCATGGAAATTAATTTTTATAGCTACTTTCTCTCCTGTTATTTTGTGGACTGACTGAAATATTTTACCAAATGAACCCTCGCCTATTTGCTTGTCTATGATATATTTGTCTTTTATCGTGATAGTCATATATAGCAAGTATTTAAATATATACATTATTTGCATGATTTTAAATATTAATTATTTAATTAGTATTTTAAACTCATGCGAATAATATATTAATTATTACTAAAGAGTTAAATAATAAATAATAAATATTAGTTATTCTTATAATGTCTCTCGCTGAACATGACCCAGAACTATTTTCCCTTATTGAAGAAGAACGCCAACGACAAAAATCTGGTTTGGAACTGATTGCTTCCGAAAATTTTACTTCGCAAGCTGTGATGGAATGTCTTGGTTCGGTTCTCACCAACAAATATTCTGAAGGATATCCGGGAAAACGCTACTACGGCGGTAACACAGTGATTGATAAAATTGAAAGTCTCTGTCAAAAACGCGCACTAGATGTTATGCCGTGTGATGGCAATGATTGGGGCGTGAATGTGCAGCCTTATTCGGGAAGCCCGGCAAATTTTGCCGTATATACTGCCTTACTAAAACCACATGATAGAATTATGGGTCTCGGTTTACCGAGTGGTGGACATTTGACGCATGGATATTATACATTAGACAAAAATCGCAAGCGTAAAGCAGTTTCTGCAACATCTGTATATTTTGAATCGCTACCCTATCACGTGGACCCATCGTCAGGCCATATAGATTATGATGAATTACAAAAAATGGCGCGAATATTTAAACCTGCAATGTTGATTTGTGGAGGGTCGGCATACACACGTGAGTGGGATTATGCACGATTTAGAGAGATTGCTGATGAAAATGGTTCATTATTAATGATGGATATGGCGCATATTTCAGGGCTGGTGGCTACAGGAGAAGCGGCAAACCCCTTTGAATATTGCGATGTAGTTACCACAACAACGCATAAGTCATTGCGTGGACCAAGATCAGGTATGATTTTCTATCGCAAAGATGAACGCGGTTTCGAAGACAAAATAAATAATGCTGTTTTCCCCGCATTACAAGGGGGGCCCCATGAACATCAGATTGCCGCGGTTGCAACGCAACTAAAAGAAGTAGGAACACCAGCCTTTGTCGAATACTGTAAACAAGTAAAACGCAATGCTGTTGTTTTAGCAAAACATCTAGTGGAGAGAAAATATAAATTAGTTACTGGTGGAACCGAGAATCATATTATTTTATGGGATTTGCGACCATTGGGAATAACAGGAAGTAAAATGGAAAAATTATGTGACATGTGCCATATCACGCTGAATAAAAATGCTGTTCCTGGAGATACCAGCGCACTTTCACCCGGAGGTGTTCGTATAGGATTGTGTGCATTAACTACACGCGGATTTGTAGAAAGTGATATGGAGAAAGTAGCTGATTTTTTGCAAATGGCGGCAATGTTGTGCAATAAAATACAAGCGTTTTCTGGGAAAAAACTAAAGGATTTTTCCGTATGGGCTGCGTCGGATAATGATGCAGCAGAGTTGCAAGCAAATGTAATTACATATTCAAAGCCATTTTATATGCCGGGAAAGGAATTTAACACGTAGGTATACTCGACATTAAACAGGAATACATGTATAATGTGTATCTTTCTCATAATAAAAATATCTCTCGTATAATATATGTATTTACACAAAATACAAAATTTAATTAAGGAACATATTGATTCGAAATCTATTCGATTTAATCTCTCTCATCAGGTTATTGAAGGCATACATAAGTTAGAATATCATACCAGTGTTATTGATACACCATATGGTGGAGTGCGTAATATAGATACCGGTATTTTTACAGGTCGGTCCCCTCACGATAAGTACTTCGTAGATAGCGGAGAAACCATATGGTCTCCGCCAAATAAACGAATGCACCCTAATGTATTCTCTGAATTGTTTGACACCTGCGTAACACACATGTCTGGATTACCATGGCTTTATGTTTTTGTGGGGTATTGTGGACACGGAAAACATCGCCGCAAGGTGCGATTTCTCACAGAATATGTATGGCAACATCATTTTGTGAAAAATATGTTTATTGAAAAATTTGGTGAGGAGGTGGATGATGAGGTGGATGAGGAGGTGGATGAGGGAACAGAAAAAGTCCCAGATTTTACCATCATAAACGCTTGTAATGTTACAAATAAGAAATGGAAACTACATGGATTGCATAGTGAGGTATTTGTTGCATTGAATGTAGATGATAATGTTGGGATTATTGGCGGCACACACTATGGAGGAGAGATGAAAAAGGGGATTTTTACCTTAATGAATTATATTCTACCACAAGAAGGTGTATTGTCTATGCATTGTTCTGCAAATGTTGGGGAGAATGATGACGTTGCACTGTTTTTTGGATTATCTGGAACTGGAAAAACAACATTATCTACTACAAGCAATCGCTTGTTAATCGGTGACGATGAACACGGGTGGGACGATAAAGGGATATTTAATATTGAAGGAGGATGCTATGCCAAAACAATTAATTTAGATGAAAAAAGTGAACCAGAAATTGTGCAAGCTATCCGGAAAAATGCCCTATTGGAAAATGTTGTAGTTGATGATGCAAATCACCCTAATTATACTGACTGTTCGAAAACACAAAATGGCAGAGTCTCCTATCCTTTGTCGCACTTACCCAATGTCTATGCATCACAGCATGGCGGGCATCCCAAGCATGTTATTTTTTTAACATGTGATGCGTTTGGCGTTTTGCCGCCAATTAGCAAATTAACATACGAACAGGCTGCATACCATTATTTGTCAGGTTATACCGCAAAGATAGCGGGAACAGAACGCGGGGTACATGAGCCTGAAGCTACCTTTTCGGCTGGGTTTGGAGAAGCATTTTTGGCACTACATCCAAAAGTGTATTCTGAATTACTTATGAAAAAACTGAAAGCACATGGAAGTCATGTATGGTTAGTAAATACCGGTTGGACAGGAGGTGGTTATGGTGTTGGTAAACGCATGCCCATTAATGTAAGTCGGGCATGTATAAATAGCATTCTTAATAACTCCATGCGCGAATTTGAAGATTTCCCCTATTTTGGGCTCTCTATTCCCAAAGAAGTTGCAGGCGTAGAAAGTAAGATGCTACAACCCGAGAATACTTGGGTCGATAAGGAAAAGTATCACGAAACCATAAAACATTTAGAGAGATTGTTCGAAAAAAATTATGAGCATAAATCATTCTTATAAGAATAAATATAGGTTTGTTACAGATAATATGATATATTATATAATATAAAACTATAATATATATACTATTATTATGTGTGATTACATCACAAAATTCAAGAAATGTTCTCTAGAAACGAGATTAGCTGATTCTAACCGTTTGCGCAAGAAATACAAAGACCGTTGTTGTATTATTGTTGGAAAAAATAATAATAGCGATATTCCAGAGATTGAACGCCACAAATTTTTAGTTCCCAATAATTTAACAGTTGGACAATTTATTTATATTATTCGTTCACGCATTGAATGCAAATCCAATCAGGCTCTTTTCCTTTTTATTAATGGGAAAATTCCGCCAACTTCACAACGTCTTATCCACGTATATGAAGCGAATAAAGACGATGATGGGTTCTTATATGTAACATATACCGGGGAAAACACTTTTGGATAATACCATACCGCTGGCGTCTTGAAGCTATTATTAGAAAAGAATTTATCAAAGTGTTTTTGAAATTTCTAATTTTGTATTTTGGCGTTGCAATATATGCATTGCAAAATACGGCAATGTTGCAACAACATTCATATATGTTCGATATTGCATGGTCATAAGTGTAGTTGTCTCACTATCAAATAGAATACTATACCACCAATAGGCCGGCACAAAAAGAACATCGCCTTTTTTAAGCGTCACCTCCAGTGACTGCACTTTGTTGTATTCATTTTTATATTGCGGCTGCACAGACCACGGGTTTATTGGCGAACGAAATTCAAAATGATAATAATCTTTATATGGCAGCAAATATTTTGATGACCTCGGTGGTATTAATTTTACTTTAGCAACCCCCTCAGTAACATAAAAGAAATTGCGATAATTTATATTATATCGTAGGGGCGTGCTCGAGTTTTTTGCACCCATTATAATATCATATATCGATTTACAAACCATATATGGTCGTAACAGTAAATCGTTTATTCTATATATCTTAGCAATACCAGTTTCAGTTAAAAATTCAGTGTTATGTTCGCTAATATATTTCGCATCTTTATCGTTGTTTAATACACGAAGACCGCTGTGCAATTGAATAGATGTGTATAAATCTGCGCAGATTGTTTCGCTCGTATGTTCCGGGTTTATAGTGTCGCAGTCTTGCGTGTTGCGCATTTTAATATCAAATGCTCCATATCGGTCTAAAATTGTTTTTTGCGAACAGGAGCTTTGTAACTGTTCATTTGGCATGGAAAATGTTATTGGCTGACGCAAATCACACACATCTTCTAATGATGTTTTTGACGGCACATGATCTATTTCAAATACTTCTAAATCATCGCTGGTTTTTAAATGGAAGTATATATGAATATATAAAAAAAGGATTATGCAAAAAATAAATATGCTTAAAAATGCTTTCATAATTATATTCTATTAATTATTATATACAGTAATTAACTTGATTTTTTACTAATAGGTATTATTTTAATTGGTATTTTACTAATTTGTATTTTTACTAATTGGTATTTTACTAATTTGTATTTTTACTAATTGGTTTTTTTACTAATTGTGCTTTTTTACTAATTGGTATTTTTACTAATTGGTTTTTGCAGTTAATCATCATCAATCCTCGGGGCTAGATAAAATGATACGTAGTTTTTTGGTGCAGGGTCATCTTCATGCTCTTCATCGTCGGGAGTGTCATCTGTTGTTTTTGCCTCGTCCATATTATATGTGAGATGCATGGGGCGGCCATCGCTAAACCCCAATGCGATTTCTTTGCTTAATTTTCCAAAATGACACATAATATTAAGATATTTTAGACTATACGACTGCTTTAGAGTCATATTTTCACCAACTGCATACTCATTCACTTCATCTAAATCAATACTCGACTTCATCTTTCCTTCTGTTCCAGATGCAGTAAATTCAATGCCTTCTTCACTAAAGATCAGTGTGAGAATCTCGCTGAACAAGACTAATTCTGAAGCCAGTTCGGATAGTCTTTTTGTATCGATGACCACGTCTACCGATGTTTCATCCTTTGGGATATCCATCATTTCGCTATCTAAATCAATGATGGGAATCTCGAATGATTTATTGAAATTATTATTGCCTTTTGTAAAATTAATGTTAACAGTGTCGACTTGGCTACCTTCACTACTAATTTCAATCTCTTGCTTCTCTTGGCGAATATTGATCACCTTGTAAAATGTTGCTGCGTGAATACCAATTTGTGCTGCGTCCATATCGGCATTAAAATCGTATGTGTCAAACCATTCTGATGCGAGGTTACATTCAAACAAGCAGCAGTGATTATTATCAAGACACTGCATGTATAAGCCCTCATTTGTAAAATTCATATTTACATGGTCTGTTAATAGTTTGAGATGCTGAAAAATTGTCGCAAATTGGTCGGCCTTCTGCTGCGTTTGAATAGTGATTTTCATTGTGATGTTGTTATTTTATATAGAATAATAACATCAATTTTATATTGGTTTTGTATTGGTTTTGTATTGGTTTTGTATTGATTATAGATATTTATGAATATACGTTTTTATCGTTGTCTTCAACTTTGACTGCGTCATCTACTTTGACTGCGTCATCTACTTTGACTGCGTCATCTACTTCGACTGCGTCATCTACTTCGACTGCGTCATCAACTTCGACTTCGACTGCGTCATCTACTTTGACTGCGTCATCTACTTTGACTGCGTCTTCTACTTTGACTGCGTCTTCTACTTTGACTGCGTCTTCTACTTTGACTGCGTCATCTACTTCGACTGCGTCTTCTACTTTGACTGCGTCATCTACTTCTACTTCGTGTTCTATGTTTGAATGTTCTAATAATGGTAAATCTTCAAAACTAGTTTGTTTCATGTTACTTTGAAACGCGCTCATAATATTATTTTTTGCAATAGATTTCTCCATTTTTTCTAATGAAACAATACGCTCTTTAATATCGTCCATATAGCTTGTCTTAAAAATAACATCCGTCAGAATGTTTCGAATGTCCATCACATTTTCTAAAGCAGTCCTAAGTTCTAACATATTCTCGTGTAATATATCCTGGTTGGTATGTAAATCATGAATAGCTTTGTCATGTTTTTGTAATATTTCCATAGGATGCTGCTGTGCTGGCTGCTGCTGTGCTAGCCTCTGTGCTGGCTGCTGCTGTGCTGGACTCTGTGCTGGCTGCTGCTGTGCTGGACTCTGTGCAGGCCGCCGCTGTGCTGGCTGCTGCTGTGCTGGCTGCTGCTGTGCTAGCCTCTGTGCTGGCTGCTGCTGTGCTGGACTCTGTGCTGGCTGCTGCTGTGCTGGACTCTGTGCTGGCTGCTGCTGTGCTGGCTGCTGCTGTGCTAGCCTCTGTGCTGGCTGCTGCTGTGCTAGCCTCTGTGCTGGCTGCTGCCCTTGCCGTGGCTGCTGCCGTTTTTGCATTAGTTGTTGTCTAAGTATCATGGTTTGTTGTTGAGCTGAGATTTTATTTATATTAGATTTGTGTTGAATGTTACTTTTGGAAACAGGAGCAGATTGTTGACTACGGCGTCTTTTTGCAGCTGCTAATGCTGATGCACCACTCATTTCATATTATATCTAATAAAATTGGCGCATTTTATCGCAATTTATTTCCTCAATTATTTTTAATTACGTTCTCATTTCCATTTTAATGGTTTTGTGAAAAGTATAATGTTTTAGTTCGAAATCCTCAATGTAATATTCCTCAATCGTGTTTTTTTTCCGTAATATATTCAGTGTAGGAAATTCATGTGGAATACGCTTTATCTGCTCAGTTAGCGGCTCTATATGATCACTATAAATATGGCAATTCCCTAAATGATATATAAATTCGTGTGGGACTAAATCACAATGTTTAGCAATAATATGAGTCAAAAAACTATAAGAAGCAATATTGAAAGGAACACCTAGCCCAACATCTCCGCTTCTTTGATATAAGCTACATGATAGCTTATTTTTGTCGGTGACATTGAATTGAACTAATACATGGCATGGAGGTAGGGACATTTCATCAAGTTGTGCCGGGTTCCACGCCGACATGACCAGTCTCCTGCTTGTTCTAGTTTCTGGATTCTTAAGATTATCTATAATATACTGTAATTGATCTACTCCTTCGCCAGAATAATCATCATCGCATGTTTTATAATAAGCATTAAAATGCCGCCATTGATGTCCATATACTGGCCCTAAATCATTTTCTGCGAGGTGATGTAAATTTCTACTATCTAAAAATTCGCGAGAAGCATTGCCATTCCAAATCTTGACATTTTCTGCTTGTAATTCTTTATTACTTGTAGACCCCCTAATAAACCATAATAATTCTTTTAAACATGTTTTCCATGCAACTTTTTTTGTTGTTAATATTGGTATTTTTCCATTTTCTAAAGAAAAATGCATAGCACTGCCTATTACTGTTTTAGCAAAACCATTGCGGCCTTCTACCATATCACCGTGTTCTAAAATGTCGTTGATAAGATGTAAATATTGGTTTTCATCATGTATGCAATCACCCTTTTGTTTATTATGTTCTGCAAGGCGTTTTAACATTCTTAATACGCTATAGAATAATATTAAAGTATTATCTTTAATATTATCTTTAATATTATATTTTTATTTCTTTTTATAAAACATATGAGCGACGTTGTCGAATCCGCTAAAAAAATTCAAGGAACATCCGCTAGTTTTTTTGAATATGTTTTCAATTTTGATGATGATAGCAAATGCGGCATGATTAATATGGTTCAGTATAGCGTTCTTGCATTAGTTCCCGTTGTTTTACTATTAAAAGGAATTAAGAATTTTGTTCCTGAGGACGATGATTCTAAAGGAAGTTTAGAGATTTTAGCAGAATGTATTGGGCAAATTGCATTTATCGTTTTGGCCATCTGGTTCATTGATAAAATCGTCCGTTATGTACCAACATATAGCAAATGCACCTATACTACATTCAATTCAACAAATTTCCTTCTGCCATTTATTATTTTATTAACTACAATGCAGACGAAGTTCGGTGCGAAACTTAATATTTTAGGCGACAGAGTAGTAGATTTATGGCACGGTAAGCAACCCGGTGATGCCGGTGCACAACAAAATAGCAATGTTCGAGTGACACAACCTCTTTCTGGTGCAGGACAGCATCAACCAAGCCAAGCAGACCATCTAGATAGGTCTCAGCTCTTACCAGGCAACTCACAATTAACTGCTATGCCGAATATTGCTCCGCAGCAACAGCAGGCTGCTGCACCCCAACAAGGGGCGGCACAGCAGTCCCCAGACTTTAATGCAATGTATCAAGAGCCGATGGCGGCAAATGCTGCGTTAGGAGGTGGCATGTTTGGCGGATCGTCGTGGTAGTCGGGGACACCCCGAACCCCGAAGGGAATATAAAACCTTATTAAAAAACAGATATATTAAAAAACAGATATATTAAAAAACAGATATATTAAAAAACAGATATATTAATATACATGCGTAATTGAACTCCGTTATCAGGGGCTCCCGCCCCCGAACCCCCGAAGGGAATATAAAAACCTTATAAAAAAAAGATATATTAAAAAACAGATATATTAATATACAGGCGTAATCGAACTCCGTTATCAGGGTTTCTATGTTTCCTTCGGGGGTTCGGGGGCGGAAGCCCCCGACATTAAAGCGGAATTAGCTTGTCGCCCTCCTCATCCGCAATACGCAAAATATTAGATTCGTTAATGACTCCTTCAGATGCACAAAATTGACCGTAATCGATTTGGTATTGATATCCTGTATTCAGTGACCATGATGGTTCTGCGCCATAAATATGGCGCTTCTTATTTCCACGAATGATAATAATATCGCCATGATTGTATTTTGGTTCAGGTCTGTTGTCGTTGTTAGTATTGTTGTTGGATGCCATAGTTACCAAATAGTATTGCTTCAATACTGTATCAATTTTATTATTTCATATTGGAAAATAATAAAATATTTTTTGAATACATTCGTAATTACTGATGAGATGCGTACACGATTTGTAATCCATGATATGCAGCTGTAAACACAGCAAGTGCTAACAAAATAGGATATGTTATTGGATTGATTGTTTTTTTGTATATACCAATATAAGCTAAAATTGGAACAACCAGAAGTAAATGCATAAGATATATAAGTGTTTTATTTTTGCGTGCATCTTCGCCTTCAAGTTTGTCTGATGTGTTTGGTTCTTGTTTTTCTGGCATGTGGGATGGGGGCTTGAGTTTTGTTGTTAGTCCTGCACTTCCGCGCTGAAGAGGTAATATACGACAATCAAAGAATGCGTCATACCACGCCATAGCTACATAAGAAATAACAAAAATTAAAAACAAGGATATCCCTAAAGTGATATTACTTTTAAATGTTGGTTTAAATAAAAATATAGCCATAATTATGACAGAAAATACCATACATTTTGGATTCAGTGCGAATGGTTTACCAAATAAACCTCCTGCCATTTATATTATATTATTATATTATTATATTAATAACTTATGAAAAATATTAATAACTTATGAAAAATATTAATAACTTATGGAAAAATATTTATAACTTAGATAACATATATAAATATTACGACTGTACATTAATAATACATACCATAATGTCTATATTTCGTCATCCATCCAATGTAAATATGACATATTTTGAACATATGCGGTTCTCTCTTTATCTTTCGTGGAAATTTGGTTGTGCGTCTATATTAGCAATCATTCATTCGATTTATCCTGATATATTTATAACTTCTTCAACCGATGCATTATCGAATATATCTAAATTAATAAAAAATCGTATGCAGTATAATAATATTGAACTATAAAATTGAACTTTCACACAGTAATAAAATAACATATACTCATGTATCATTTTCCCGACGAAATTTGGGATATCATAAAAACATTCATATTCCATAAAAAATTTGACGCTATAAAAACTGTTGAGAAACACGCAGCCCTACCATATGCACTTGGCATGCATAATATGAAGGGCATTGAAAACAATATGAACTATATACGCGTTCATCATTCATGGATTCTCGATTTGCTGCATGTAAAACAAATTGAGAATATTATTAGAGAGACGGAGGCATTGCATCGCGATTAAATCTGTGCATCGCGATTAAATCTGTGCATCGCGATTAAATCTGTTAAAATGGCTTAAATACAACTCGCCATTATATATAATATGAACGGTGTTGTATATGGACGCGAAGATGAACGCTTTCGAGACACCGATAAATTGACAAATACCATAACGGCAATGAACATTTTGAAAAAATGCACATTTTCTACATTACAAACAAATACGGTCGACGCACCTTTTTTTAATCCTGATGTCGACAATAAGGTTACCATAGATAGAATGTCGATGAGCACAAAAGATAATGCGGTTATTACAGAACTAGCAAATACACTTCGGTTTCCTCCTTCATTTACGCGGATATATGAGCTTTTGGATTCAGATGAGCGCGAATTTACATTTCATAATTTCACCTTCTTCACCATAAATGAGATGAAACGTAGACGTGATATTTTTAAGACGAAGGCGCAAAGTATCATATGTGATGTTGCAACTGCGTATCTTGGGATGGGACATGTTGTTGTTTTATCGTGGTCAAGTGCAAACAATGTATTTTTTATGCGCATTGATGGTGGCGGAAATGGATATGAACGCGAAGATTATTGGAATTTTATTCGTGCTTATGATACGAGGACAATCCCTATTATTAAACAAATTTCTCCTGTTACACTTTTTAATGTGCTCTCGAGGGAAAATGTGGAAGATTATAATGAATTTTTGGTGAACCCCTTACGGTAATGTGTATTGTTTGTGTCATGACGGAATATTGTTAATATAGGGATGACTCCGTGGGCGGCGGCACCCCTTGCACACAGTTATATTGCATAGTGCGTTACACACAATCAGTAGATTCGCGGACTTCAGAACCGCCAACATTATAAGCTGAACCACCTTTTATCCATTGACAAACTGTATCTATATCCGTACCATTTGGTTTATGCCAACAACAACCAGCTTCTTTTTGTGCTTCACATGCAGTAATGCAAGCTGATTTAGTAAGATTTTCTACTGTAAGTTTAATATACCCAAGGGGTTCTGAATCGGGCTGCTTCGGCTCGGTGTCTAATTTACATGCGCCACCCAGTCTCCTTCCCCTCAACTCGTGTCGCACGAGCACATCACCCCGTCTGAAAACCCCTCCTCGTTCGGACAAGGCCCGCCAGGTTGTGTTGGGTAGCAAGCATATTGTCCGGTATTTTTATCATAATTATTATAATAACAAATTTTATTGGCATATGGTGTTGGTGATTGTTTACAGAATTTTTCACGAGCAGAAATGTCACATAAAGGGTTGTAGCTAAAGTCGGCGCATATTGGTTACGGGGGTTTCGGCTTGATGCCGGTAGTCAGCGCGTAGACGGTTTCGTCGGCCGAGCCGACAAAGAGCGTGGCGCCGTCGGGCGAGAGGGCGGGCTTGGAGTACACCGCCCCCCCCGTGGCGTACTTCCACACGACCGAGCCGTCAGCCGTCTTGAGCGCGTACACGTTCTTGTCGTTCGACCCGATGAAGAGCGTGTCGCCGTCGGGCGAGAGGGTGGGCGAGGAGACGGTGCCCAGCGCGCCCACCGCCTCCTTCCACACGACCGAGCCATCGGAGGTCTTCAGTGCGTAGACGTAGTTGTCCCACGAGCCGACAAAGAGCGTGTCACCGGAGGGCGAGAGGGTGGGCGAGGAGTACACCTGGTTACCCGTGGCGTACTTCCACACGACCGAGCCATCGGAGGTATTCAGTGCGTACACGTTCTTGTCGTTCGACCCGATGAAGAGCTTGCTGCCGTCGGCCGAGAGGATGGGTGAGGAGTACACCGCGCCCCCAGTGGTGTACTTCCACACGACCGAGCCGTCAGCCGTCTTGAGCGCGTACACGTTCTTGTCGTTCGCCCCGATGAAGAGCGTGGCGCCGTCGGGCGAGAGGGTGGGCGAGGACTGCACGCCGCTCTCGTCCGGGTCCTCCGTCCCCTCCGCATACTCCCACAAGAGCCTAATATCACCTGCGACGACATCGGCCGTCTTGAGCGCGTCGACGGTGCTGCGCGAGGCGACAAAGAGCATGTCGCCGTCGAGCGAGAGGGTGGGCTTGGAGTCCTCCGTGTGCGGGCTGCGGGCATGAAGGTACTTCCACGCGACCGAGCCGTCGGCCGTCTTCAGCGCGTAGACGTAAAGTGCACCGAGGACAAAGAGCGTGACGCCGTCGAGCGAGAGGGTGGGCGACGAGTACACCTCGGCCAGGGTCGCGGCACTCCACAGTTTCGAGCCGTCGGTGGCATTCAGCGCGTACACGTTCTTGTCGTTCGACCCGATGAAGAGCGTGGCGCCGTCGGGCGAGAGGGTGGGCGAGGACATCACGCTGTCGCCCGTCTTCAACTTCCACACTAGTGTGGTGGAGGGGATGGGGTCATTAACTTCACTTCCTAAATTATCTCCTAAATTATCTCCTAAATTATCTGTAGTCGGCTTTACACTTCCTAAACTACTTCCCCCGGACCGCAAATGAAACATTCTTCCTACACCGCCACTTCCTAAAGGATTTTTCGATAATAAATTATGCATTTTCATATATTGATAGCCTTCTTTGGCAGACGCAGGAATTTCTAAACGCGAAGTAACGCGGTTCATACTACTTCTGCCAGAGATTTTACGATTGTATAACCCACCCATAATACCAAAATGGGTGATTTGATTCGACATAGACGCGCGCATAGTGACTTTCCTAGACATTATACTATAACTAACTAATATATTTTTATAAAAAATTCTGAATAATTAATAGCGATACTAGTTAAACATTGAACCATTTTTATATATTATGAGACGCAATCTATTACGATATACATTATCTCCTTGTCTTATTGAAAAAATACGTTGGGCAATACGCCCATTCCCGAACAGTTTTGCACTCCCCGTATCATCGACTGGTGATCATTCTATCACAGAACTACGTAAAATAGCTCACTGCAAAGAAAAACACTGGGGTAATAAAATGCTAGGACATACCGATAAAAGTAACTGGAGCGCATTACTCGGCGAGTCCCTTGTCTATGACATTTTGACAACAAAAGGCGATAATCCTAGAAAATCTATTGGTGCTCATGGGTTTCGTCCCGATTTTGAGACAGACAACTGCATATATGAAGTGAAAACACGGAATTGGACAACACGTGGGTCGATTGGAGAGAAACTTCTCGGGTGTGGATATAAATACAGTGATATTCCCGAATTGACAGGAAAACCCTTAAAAATTGTGTGTGTGGCTTATCAAGAATGGGAATTAACATATGGACCATTGCAAATATTTGGCGAGATTGATGAAAGAAAAAAACACATGATTGATATGATGCGATATTGGGGAATAGAGTATGTAAAATGTAGTGATTTGATAAATGATATATATGAAACATAAATATGAAACATAAATATGAAACATAAATATTTGTATTGCCTAAGATATATCCTTGATTATAGTAGTTTCTTTTATAATATTTTTAATAATTTTATTTTCTTCAGGAACAATATCCTTGGTTACTTCTCTCACTAAATTGATATATTCTTGTGATCCAGATTCACTTTCTTGCCAATTTTTATTTGCCTTTTCCCATTCGGTAATTGTTTTTCTTTGCTGATGTGCTACTTTGCTAATCGCAGAATGCAATTTTTCTTTGCTATTCTCCCTCTCCCACGCATTATTATCCTTTATATATAATGTTTCTCGTTTCACATCGGTGCAATGTATCGGTCTCTGACACGTTTCTAATTTATTTAACGCAGTTACAAAAACGGAACTTATCCCTTCTATAAGACCATTGTTCTTGGTATACATTAAATCTGCTAATTTTATTTGCAGAGAATTTAAAAAATCTGTCATATTAATTGCATCTCGACATTGGTCGTTCAAAAATACGTTGATATTGAACCGATTATTATTATTATTGCCTATTTTTGGGATGATATCCGTTATAATTTTATTTTGCGTTTGCATTTGCTCTACTAATCCAAGAGTCACGTTTTTATCATCTTGAATATTTTGTATAATAGGCTCCATCATTGCTTTAACCATTAGTGCTAGATCCCCTGTATTCTTTTGTTCTATATACGAAGATTTGCTTTGTTTATCTAAATTCATACATGTTTTTTTGTGTTTCCATAGACCAGAACGATCGTTGTATGCTTTATTACATTGTAAACAAGTATATTTTCTTATTCTATCTACTTTATGATTTTTTTTATACTTTGTAGGTTGCAAGCCATTAATTTGCATTTTATGCTTTTTTGTTGATAAATGTTGTTTAATTAAAAATTTTGTATAACATATATAATTACATGTTGTACATAAAAAATAATCACCATTCTCATATTTTTTTATGTTATTTGCCATTATTATATAAACTATAGAAATTATATTTAATTCATAAATTTAATATAATTTTTTTATGAAAAAACGATTGTTATGGTAAGGCTCAGTTTAAAAAAAATTATATTATTTATAAAAGGTTTACCATTTATCGTCTTGCATATGTTTTGCATATTTTTTGCATATTTTTACAAATTATGAGTATCGTGTGGTAAAAATTTGATAAATTATTGTTGTAGGTAATGCTTGTTACCATAAAATATATTTTATAAATTAATGCGAAAATTTTGCATATTTTCCGTTGCCAAATGTTGCCAAATGTTGCCAAAATATGCGCTGGTGTGACAAACCAATATTTTAACGGAACATATCAAACGAGTAATGGTAATGACATATTGTAATAATTTTCAGTAATATTTATGCGTTGCCAAATGTTGCCAAAATGTCAAACTTGCAAAATGCAAAATTTGGGCGCCAAGTTGCGTAAAAATGTTATGGTAACATTTTCATAATTAAAATAATTGGATTTAGAGCATTATGGTAAGAGGCACTTTTTTACCTATTTTTTTTAATTCTATATTTCCAGAACTGAAAAAGGACATTTTAAAATGTCCAATTTTGATTTCCCAAATATAGAATGGAAAAAAAAGATGCTATTAAACAAATAAGATAATTTACTGCATAAATTTAATTAAAATATTTTTCTCTTACTATATAATAATGTCAAATTGTAAAATTTCTGTTGTTTTGGCATATAGTATGGCAGTTTATTGTTTAGCGTGTATTTATTATATTATAGCTACTCGCTCAGTAGGCACGCCTTTTAATGATTCTTTGACACCGAAGCAAAGAGAGATAAAAGAGGCATCCGCAAAAGTTCGGCGAAATGCATTCTATACTGGAGCGGGAATTGCAGTGGTGATATTATTATTTGCTCGCCCATTTGAAAAATGTTGAGATCTGGATTATTAAGAACATTTGGAGAGATATTAAAAAAAAATCATATTATATTATAATTATAATATGAGTTTAGATATTGGAGATATTATGGTCGCTTTAGAAAATGAAAACAATTGTGATATTTTGGAATTGGACTATGCGTCTTTTAACCAAATGAAGAATGATTCATTACAACGTTTGTCACTTCCTAGAGAGACATTAAAAAAATATAGCAAATCACTCAAATTTTATCGGTGTATAGATGAACTACAAGAGCTTACGGTTGGTGCATATATACGATGGATTAATTTAGAACGTCCAGAAAATATAAAATTAACAACTGGGGGAGTGATTTGTGATATTAAAATAGATGAAGAAATTATCATTTTATGTAGAAATAAAATGAATCGGATGTTTCAACTGAAATTCTCATTTTGTCTCATTTTTCAAAAACTAACAGATCAGGAAAAGGTGCTTTTATCTGCATTAAAATATTTACAATAAAATATTTACAATAAAATATTTACAATAAAATATTTACAATAAAATATTTACACTACATTGTGTTTTTTCGTTTTCCCCGGCGGGGTTTTTTTCGTATAGTTAATTTCCTACCGCGTTTTGTTACTGAACTACCGTTTTTATTTTTAATAAATTTATACCCATGCTTACACGTAAATCGTGGACCTTTGAGATTCTTTTTATTTAATACACTATTATTGCAAATTCCGACAGCTCTTGGCTTATCTTTTACTTCCGGGTCGACCTTCTTTATACAACGACAAAGTTTTGTCGCGAGAATTTTCTCAGAACGTTCTTTCATCATTTTACCCGACAGTTTGTTCGATGATATATTATAATAATTAAGAATATCGATATAGTCTTTCTTATTCAATTTCATTATGTTTTCCGTTATATAAAGCGCAGAAAAATATTCTCTCTATGTAGTAATGCTGTTTGATGATAATTCCCACGTATTATCAGCAGATGCCATATCTAAAATATCAGCAGATGCCATATCTAAAATATCAGCACATGATAAAATTGTAGTGTTTGATTTAGATGAAACGTTGGGTTGTTTTGTAGAGCTCGGGATGTTTTGTGACGCATTAGAGAAGACATTGGATACTCAAATTGAACAAGTGCATTTTTTTGAAATCATGACCCTATTTCCTGAGTTTATGCGGCCAAATATTATTAATATTCTGTCCTTCTTACTTGATAAGAAAAAAAGGAAGCATTGTAAAAAAATTATGATTTATACAAATAACCAAGGCCCCCGTAGTTGGACAGAAAATATTGCGGCATACTTCTCTCATATTCTCGGTGAAAATGTTTTTGATGATATCATACTTGCATTTAAAGTGCGCGGGAAACAAGTAGAGATTTGTCGAACAAGTCATAATAAAAGTGTAAAAGATTTAGTAAATTGCACAAAAATCCCTAAAGATACAAAGGTGTGTTTCTTAGATGATCAATTTCATCCGGAAATGGAACACGATAATGTATTTTATATTAATGTAAAACCGTACACTGCAAACATACCGTTTAAAGAAATGGCAGATAGATATTATGCTAAATATAATAGCTCTAATATTGAACAAGATGCCTTTCATAAAAAAATAAGCGATTATATGAAGCGATACAAATTCACTGTGGTGTCAAAATCGCCAGAAGAAAAAAAAGTGGACCGCGTGATAAGTAAGCAAATTGTTATTTATTTGGAAGAGTTCTTTCATAAACATCGAAGGAATGGAACACGAAAGAGGCATGGGCGTCATAAAAGCATTCTTACTCGCCGAAGGAAAGTAAAGCGGGGGGAATAGGAGTATTTGCAGACACATATTCTTTTGCAATAGTAGTAGCAGTTGTGGTGAGCAACATGAATACACCTGCGGAAAAAGCAACTTTTCTGTCGAACTCTGCATCTCGAGATTTTATTTTAACAAGAGGATTGAAACGAATAAGTAAAAATACACACACATAATATTTTAATACTGTCGACAATGTGTCTAAATATGTTGGCGCAACAGAAACTACACCGGCGAATGCTAAGGCAAATATAATATATGAGATATAATTTCCATATAAAAATATTTTTTTATGCCAGGATAATTCCATATATATTATATTTATATTTTATACTTGAATGATATGATTTGAATGATATGATTTGAATGATATGATTTGAATGATATGATTTGAATGATATGATTTATTATACTATTGTTAAGATAAATCATATATTTTATTTTTTTATAATTTCTAAAATAATTCGCAATGTATCGTGTATATCTGCAATTTCATGCAATATTGTTTGAAACTTATCTTTATCTTCGCTTGGTTCAGGGATAGATGCCACTAGTTTATCTATATTATCCACAATCGGCTTGGTTTTTAAACGTGATAAAAAGTCATCTACTGTAAGCGCATCGTTGTCATTTTCATATGCATTGGTTGCTTCTTCTTTAAATGCATTCAGTGTCTCTGACACTGTATCTGACACGGTATCTGACACTGTCTCTGACACTGTATCTGATACTGTATTATATTCATTTTCTTCTTGCGGTTTAAACAGCTCTTCAATATTTTTCCCTAGTGCAGTGGCAATACTTTTTTCATCGAATGATACACTTTTCCTCATTTTTTTAGGTTTAACGTCGACAATATTCCCTTCACCAAGTTCAGTTTCCTTTCCTATACTAATATTATCGGGGTTGGGTTTTGTTGGGGCAGTATCATACGTAGATAAAACCATATTCATATCTCTTTTTCTTCTCTCTACAATAGCTGCCAGTTTGCTGTCTAGATTTGGATCTACATCATCCGCACCTTTATCTGCAAAATCAATCGCTTTTGGCTTTGAGACATTCATGTGTTCTTTAAAATTGTCTTGTGTTTCTTGTAAATTATTTTGAAATAATTTTTGTCTCTCTGCCGATGCTTCTTGGTGTGTGTATGACATCGTTTGTTTAAGTTCACGAACCATTTTAGTATCATTGGAGGGTACATTATTTTGATGAGGCGGCGGAAGGTCTTTTAATGTTTCTATTTCTTTTACAATTTTGGAGATAAACCCTTTATTTAATTCAGTAATATTTTCATTCGATGCTGCATTATTTGTAGATAGTATTTCTTGTTCAAAAATTGTTTTCGCACGATTCAAATGAACGTTTGTTAAGCTTTTGAACACCCCATTTTTATATAAGAAATCCCATAAAAACGCTTTATTTTGACTGGCGGTAAATTCACTGGACATATAAATATTATATATGATATGTAATATTTATATATTTTCAGAAGAATAATATTATTCTTCGCAAATAATCTATTACTCTATAAAATTAAAATACTTTTTACGAAGTTTCTCCATTTCTTCATCCGATATGCGATGTTTCATGTAATATTCCGGCCTTTTTTTATCTGTAAGCATTTGGATAATTAAATATAGTGAATATATTCCGCACTCAGTATCACCTCGTTGATGTTCTTTTGGATGGTTTTGATGAAAATCTAGTTCAAATCCGAGCTCTTTTGCTTGTTTTTGAATACGTTTGACAAGTTTTTTAATCCGACCAGGGATTTTATCACCATTACTGTCAAAGAAAAATATGAAACGTTTTTTAATGTCAATAAACATGGATATCCAGTGCGAACCGGATTTATAATGCGGATCTATGTTGAAAATAATTCCAATTTTATTTTTCCCCTTTTTAAGCTCCTCTCCTAAGTCAAACTCGCATAATTCTTTCCACACGCATTCTCCGTGCATGATGTGCTCATCGAAATCTATGGGGGAAGGTCCAATAAAATTGAAACAATGATATTTTTTTTCATATTGCTTCATTACCTTTTCTAAATCTACACTGGTTAACCATTCATTTGGATTGGTGTGCCATTTTTTAGGCGCTGTTGGCGCAAATGTATAAGACACCATTTCGGCATCCAATTTATTTTCTGCAAATTGCTGACGTAACCAACAACTTTCAACATTGCACACGTTTTGCATATTTTCGCGGAGTGCACTCCATATTTTATTTGGCGTGCTATCAGTTATTTTAACGTCAGGATGCCTTGCATTCCAGAGTTCTCTCATCCGCAATAACGCTTTATCACTATAGCAAGTATAATCATTTTTCTTTGAGGTAGGACTACATATTAGCTTATTCATTTTTTTCATTTTTTTCATTTTATTTTGTTTTTGTTTTTGTGTACGCTGATACGACAGTCGACGCCTGCGTTTTTTGTATTTTCTTGTTGCCATATTATATTATACAAATATTATATAATATTTCTGTATTATTTAATCATAGTAGTCTCCGCAATCTTACTTTTTGATATATTTTTTACTTCTAATGCCTTTATTTTTTAACACCGGGTTTTTCAAATCAATAGTTTTTTGCGAAGGGGCTTTCATCGGAGGGATACCTGTATTTTTTTTCTTTTTTACGAACGCGTCTAAATTTCCGGCAGTCTTTTTCTCTCGCATGATTTCTTTGTTTGCAGAAGATAAAACTCCTTGTGATTCTTCATACGCCTTAATATTACTTGTATTCTCGGTGCTTTCCGTAGCCAACTTTTTATTTGCATCATGGTCTTGTTGGATAATATCCCTCTTATCTATAAGTTTAAAATAATGAATGGCTCCGTGAATAAATTCGTCATGTGACTCTTTAATATCGGATGGACATTGTTCCCCTTTTAGAACCTGTTTGAATAGGTAAATGAGGCGCTTTTTATAAAAATGTTTATCTGTTGTGGATGTTGTTTCATGAATCGCCTGTTGTTTAGTGATACCTGAATTGGCTAAATTATTTTGATATGATGGATTAGATAAATATTCTAATATTGCATCGCGGGTATCCATGATATAATATAGTATATAAAAACCTTGTTTTGTATGTATATTACTAAAATTGAAATTGGAATACCAAAATATATTACCATATAAATCACATATTAATTATGTCGACAAGCATCGTAACTGATAATGGTGTACGCGACCAATCTAGTTGTGCAATATGCATGTGCGATAAAAATACAGTTCAATCACATCATTGCATCATATGCACTAAGGATGCATGGACAATATGTAGAGATTGTAATGATAAAATGACAACTTGTCCAGTATGTAGAACGCCAATGAACCCAATTAACATAAGTATAAATATTCACACTGAAATATCAAATTCTCGTCGACGTTCTGGATCAAATCGGGATGAATCATGTAATTGTTTATATTACATGGTTATAATGCCTATATTCTTTGTTATTTGTGTATATGCTGGAAAAATATACATATATTTGTATTGTAAGGGGACATGCACAATGGATAAAGATGGTAATCCAGAAACATGTCAATGCTATGATTTTGCATCACGTGAAGGATATTGGTCAGATTTTAGCTATGGTCTTCTGGAATTTTTGCTAGGTTTGGTAGCATCCGCAATTCTATTTAGCTGTTGCTGTATAAAAAAATAATTAAACATCCTTAAATATTAGACATCCTTAAATATTAAACATCCTTCATTTGCTGACGCGTATGATTTTCGAAAAACATTTTTCCAGTATTACATGTATTTGGATTAAATGGCGCAAAATCCTGCTGCTGAAATAAGTCTGGATACGGTTGCGCTTCATTTGTAGAATCTACTGTCACTTCATACATGTCACTTTTTGTGCTGGGAACATATTCAGCCTGCTCGCATTTTTGAAGCGCGAAAAACTCGTTCCGCAAACGCGATTCATCATCTATTTCGGAAGCAAACCCGCTCCATGGTGCCGGAGCTGACCCAGGATTAAAGGTAGATTCGATATTATATATGGGGTAGGAGTTTAATGGAACGGATGACTTTGGTCTCCTGTCAACAATACTCATCATGTCATATTTTGTAGCAACTGGTCGAACCGCATATTGTGGTTGTAATGGTGCGGAAGGTATGTTGCGTGCGGCCATACGTCTACTTAATTCATTAGTTCTCTCTTGATTGCAATAGTAAATTCCATCAACTACCCCATACATTTTGGACTGTTCTCCAATATTGTTATTATGATACACATTTCCTAATGTAGACATTATATATTGTCTATAGACAATATTTTATGCATTTACGCGTGAATTAATTTATGTATTGACCCGCAATATGCCTTATTTATTTTATACCGAATATACAGAATATACAGAATATACCATTACATAAATATTTATGTAATATTATCTAAAGCAATGTCGACAGTATACTATAATGTGCGGTATTTTTGCATTGCTAAATAATACGACGCGCTTTTCTGGTCAACATGTTCGAGAAGCGTTTATGGTAGGCAAAAATCGCGGACCAGAGGATTATCATATCAGTTCATTTGATGAAAAACTTGTATTAGGTTTTCATCATTTAGCTATAAATGGACTAGATGCTACTTCCATGCAACCTATTACCATTGGATCATGCACACTTATCTGTAACGGAGAGATTTACAATTATAAAGAACTATTTAAATATTTGCAGATTATTCCTAAAACAGAAAGTGATTGCGAAATTATCATTCATCTATATATTAAATATGGCATTGAACATACACTTACACTACTAGATGGCGTTTTTGCATTTGTATTATATGATAATAAAGAATTGGAGACTCCCCCGGTTATCCACATTGCGCGTGATCCATTTGGCGTGCGTCCATTATGCATGATGCAACGGGCATCATATGAGGATGATGACGGTGAAACTCTTTTCGCAATATCTTCTGATGTAAAAGTGCTCTCTCATTTGATGTATGATGAACATGAAGCAGAGGATGATAGTGAGGGGGAGTTGATGTTTCCTACGCAAAATAAACTATATGTGAAGAATAATTTATGCACTCATGATTATCAAGTTAAACATATTGAACCAGGAACATTTCAAACCTTTACCAGGTCGTTTAAAATTCGGGCACAATGGCGACAGATGGGTCAAGCAACGCCTTATTATACGGCGGGTTATACGAAAGACACGTATCGCAATTCCGATGTATTTAACTTTTCAGAGCAAAATATTGCTTGGCAAGGAATATGTTATCAACTAAATCAGGCGGTAAAAAAACGGGTCGTGGGGACTACTGAACGACCGATAGCATGTCTTTTGTCGGGTGGACTAGACAGTAGTCTTATTACTGCTATGGTAAATAAATATTATGATGGCGTTCTAGAAACGTATAGTATTGGCATGAAAGGTTCTGAAGATTTGCTTCGCGCAAAAGAAGTAGCCGATTATTTGGGCACAAAGCATACATCAATTGAATTAACAAAAGAGCAATTCTTTGATGCAATCCCTTATGTTATTTATTCGATAGAAAGTTACGACACTACCACGGTTCGCGCATCTGTCGGAAATTATCTTGTAGGGAAATATATTTCAGAACATAGTAACGCAAAAGTAATCTTTAATGGAGATGGTAGCGACGAATTGACCGGTGGTTATTTGTATTTTTTGAGTGCTACGGATGATTTGGATTTTGATTTTGAGTGTCGCCGCCTATTGAAAAATATTTCGGCGTTTGATGTTTTACGGTCAGATAAATGTATTTCTTCGCATGGTCTTGAACCAAGAACCCCGTTTTTAGATAAACAATTAGTAGATTATTACTTAAGCCTACCTGTGTCACTGCGAAATCCGTTGTCTCATTTTCACAACACCGCAGGAACAATACCCTGTGAAAAGCTGTTGTTGCGGCAAGCAATTAATGCAATAGAACCTGACCTACTCCCTAAACATATTTTATGGCGGACAAAAGAGGCATTTAGTGATGGCGTTAGTGGCGATGAGGGGTCATGGTTTCAGATCATTGATAATATGATAGAAAAAATGGCGAACTGTGGCGGGTTAGATGATAATATTAACCCATTCACGTCGACACATAATTTACCGAGAACCAGAGAACAGTTATATTATCGTCAGCTATTTGACACATATTATCCTAATATGGCTACACTAATTCCGTATTTTTGGATGCCGCGTTTTGTAGATGCAGAAGATTCAAGCGCAAGAACTTTAGCGGTTTATCAGACAAAGGTATTAGAAAAGACTACTCATTCTGAAACAAATGCGACATGATGATTATATAAATAAATGTTTTAATTTATTATAAAATTTATTATAAAATATATTATGAATCATAATATATTTTTGTACCCTTTCATGTAAATATACGCTACTTATCACTATAACTAATTTTTCTTGTCATTCGTCCCCTTCTTTTTCCCCGAGGAATAATTTTGTCGGCGGCAATCTCCTTCACTAATGCAGGAGTAAGTTTTTCATAGCGGGCACCAACTTTTATTTCTAAAGAAAGATTTTTATTTTTGTTCGCCAAACTTGCCATTTTATGGATGTGTTTTTTACTAACCGCATTGTCCCAAATATGTAATTTATACCGAGCGTCCCAAATATTGTTTGGTGGTGCATCATATCGTTTTTCTTTGTTATTATAAAATCGAAATTTAATGGAATCCGGAAACTTTGCATCTGAAGTAGGGTCCTTTCCAGCGTCTATGCCATGTTCTGCTAATAAACGCTTCATTTTTTTGGTATTTGCTGAGATATGTTTTTTCATTTCCGCACTGGTTAATATCTTTTTTTGATGGCGTTGTATGCCAATTTTTCTTGTTTGTGCAATACTTTTTCTTATACTAATAGGATGACGTGCTTTGTGCGTTGTTCGCGGCATGTCTATATATTATGAATAAAAAAATTTTCTCTATTTAAATCCTCTCAAATTTATAGACCTTTTTACCTTTTCCTTGATTTTCAATTTTGAGGGTTCCTACTTGCACAGGTTGTCCGCGCTGGTAACTATCTAAATCATAAACATCGCCGGTGGATTTGTTTAGTGCGTATTTTATCCCCTGAATTTCGACTTCTACTGCTTTCCATTTTATAGTCACCTGGTTATGCTCCGCAACCGTATCAGACTCTTCTTCTTCAAATGATGGCGCATAAGAAAATTTGGAAGGGTTTACTGATCCAAATGAAAAACATTTCACAGGTTCTTTCGACCCTACCGTAGCATGTAATGCGCAATCAAATGATGCCTCCTTGACAGCTTGTAATATTTTTTCAGTGACATTTTCTTTTAGCGTTGCAATTTCATATAACGCTTGATCACTCGTAAGTGGTGTTAAATTGTCTATTTTACTTTTGTCCTTTAGCCGGAGCTCTATCGATTCGTCGCTACCCATTTGGGATTCCGTAAATGTCATTAAGTATAAGAATACTTCCACTGTTCGTAAAGGGAGTGGTAGGTCTTGATGACTACAAATGCGCCTTGCCCTCCCAATTACCTGCTGCATTCGAACAGGATGCCAATAAGGTTCTGTAATATGTACATACCTTACATTCTTGAGGGATATGCCTTCCGCCCCGGAGGCGGTAATCATAAGCACCTTGATAATTTCACCATATAAATTATTCGTTGAAATAGACTCCAGTTCTTTTGCGAGGGATACAGGCAAATAATTCCAGGCACCATTAAAAACATTTCGTATGATTTCCTTTTCTTCTGCAGTTTCTGTGCCAGTATACAATGCAAACAAGGGTTTGCCCTTATCTTCTTCTGCAATATTAAGTTGCCAGTTCTCAACATATCGGTTTGCCGCATCTTCGCCCCCCCGTTTTTTAATTTTAAATTGGGCAAAGCCGTTTGCTTCTAATACTAATTTGAATACCCCAATACCTTCAAGCGTTCTAAATTGACTGTATATAAGATGCAATCCGAGATGATCATCGTCTGTTATATTCTCTAACATGCTTAAAAATTTAGGGCTATACATTTCCAAGGCATCGGGCGTTAAATATTTATCGCCGCCGGCTTTTAATAACTTTATAGCATCGGCGATACGTTTTTCATATGTTTTAACTGGGACGGCGCCCTCTGCTAATGCCCCAAGTTCAACTTCTCCTTCGACCGCGGCAACCTCGTCTGCATCATACCTCCCATCTACATTATTTATTTTATCATCTTTTGATACAATGTCGAGAATATCCTCATCTACCGCCTGCCCTATGGCACTTTCTAAACTCTCTGCCGGCATGGGGCGTCTTATATCGGGCGCGGGGAAAACATAATTACAGAATGCCCGCGAGAAAATGCGATATGTAGAAACGGTTTCTTCGAATACTCCACTTGCAGCTTGCTTTTTTCGTTTTTTCGCATTTTGCATTTCCAGCTTTCTCTCTTGCACCCGGGCTTCCTCATATACGCCAAACTGAAAGTCACTCATGGGAATTTCAACAATATGGAAATCCTCACTTTTATTATATTTTGGCATGAGGGATTCTTGCGCGCTTCTAAAATATGAGGATAAACCAATGATTCGTCGTTTAAATAAGTTCATATTTTTGACATTGTTTTTTTCATCTATAAAGTATGATTTGAAATCGTCTAATGTGTCTGGGAGGGCCTTATACTCCTTTACTTGTGTTGCACTTGGTATTACTTTAATCCCACTTTTATTTAACAGTTTGGTTATTAATTTTACAAATGTTTCATCATCAATCTCTCCGCGTTCTCCGATACGAACACCGTCATACGTGCCGCCCTTGGTTTTGTTTATAAACCCAAATGGGTTTCTAGTTACAATTAATGTAGTAGAGGTGGGTTTATATTCAATAAAATCCATAATATTCCCTCCTAAAATTGTGCTTTTAAAAAGCTTTTCAAAATAATCCTTGGAAACGCGCGTCCCACTATCAATCGTTAGTTTAAAAGACCATGTTTTTATTTTCCCTCGTAAAATATTAAATAAAATACCAATTTCATTTGGGTAATTAATAATAGGCGTCCCTGTTAATAATACAATTCTTGCATTTTGTGCACTTAATAAATAATTGTATAATTTCATGGATAGGGAATCACTTTTCCCCTTTTTCCCCATTTTATTTACTATTCTACTTACGAAATTATGGGCTTCGTCTATAATAATAACTGCATTATCGAATGGATTTATTGAAAAATTATTTGTTAATGCGCGGAGGTGGGACATTCGCATACCATTATAATTTATAAACCGGTATTTGTTGCGAATCATCTCGTTTAATTGTACATCAAGACTTGCTTTTTGGACAGAATCCAGAGTATCGAAATTAGACGGATTTGACATATTTACTAACCACGCCCCGCCTTGTTTTTTTATAAATTCTACAGATAATGATAACATGAATGACAGTTGCTCTATAAAAGGTGATCCATCAGGAGCGCTAATAAATTCCCAAAACTGGTTTTTTCTGTATATTATATCGCCGCATTTTTTGAGTTCTTCAATATAATTCATTCGCAATGACGCTGGGGTCATTACAATGACAGGTTTGCTTGTTTTCATTCCTTCTGCAATAGCTATAGATGAACATGTTTTGCCCGAACCTAACCCATGGAATAATAATAATCCTCGATAGGGAGTATATAAGTTGAGATAGTCTCGAACAATCTTTTGATGAGTCATTGGAGAGAAGGGCTGGTCTTCGTCTCTATCACATGTCGCCTTTCCTGCTTCATCTAATAATTCTTTTTTATATTTGCCAAATAATGACGACATGAAATTCACAAAAATTTCCCGATTGTTCATATAATAAGAGGATGCCCTTATATATTCTTTTTTTGATTCTTGTTCATCACGTTTAGAAAATCGAGTTGCTAAAGTTGCGTCTCCTATTTTTAGCATCGATGCAGGGCCTTCCTTAATAACGCCTATAGGCTTTTGTGTTCTGCGCCCAAGTTTTTTTTTAGGCTCTAATTCTCCTAGAACATCTGTCTCATCTGCTTCTCCTGGTTGTTTTTTCGGTTTTAATTTCATTTTTAATTTGCGCTTTTTGGGTTTTGGTGATGCGACAGGTTCAATGAGGACAGGAGGTTCATCTGCCACGGCGCGTTCTGTGGAAGACACTTTCTTTTTAAGTTTTTGAATTCCAACTATTCCGTTTAAAAATTGTGCTCTGTCAAATGCTGCCTTAGTCTTGTCAACAATTTTAGTTTTTATAACAACCGCTTCTCTTGGCATCACTACACGAACCTGTTGTAATAATTTCGGAGGTTGTTTTACTTTCAATTGTTCTAATAATGTGGGTTTTTCTGATAATGCGTCCGACATCTATACATATATATCTATAATATTTATTATAGATATCTATACATATATATCTATAATATTTATTATATATATATATATATATATATGCCATCTTGGAAAGTCAACAGGCGTGCTTCTTTAACGAATAAAATATCACATTTAGGAATAATGGGGGGGTTAGCAAGTAAAATAGGTAGAACCAATAATAATACACGACCAACAAATAAACTTATAATTCCTAAAAATAGCATAGACGGATATTTATTCATGAAAAAATATAATTTGTTATCCAAAAACCCTGCATTTTCGGGCGGGGTAACAACATATCGAGGTAAACATAGTAATTCGGGCAATTCTAACGTAAATTCTAACGTAACTCAATACTTCGAGGATGGAAGTTGGAACATCAATGGGTGGTTTAATCAACGTTTAATACATTCACTTTCAAAATTTCAATTCGAGAAAAATTGTCTTCCCGATACTCCAACGTGTTATTACACAACCTTATCTGGGGAAAACCTCTCGGAACTACCTGTAAATACAATGAAGAACATAGTAACTGTTAATTTACTAACATGTCTTTGTATAAAGGTGTATGATATATTACAACAACCTAACGACGGTGGAAACTTGCCGGCATATAATTTTTTGAACTATTTTATGTCTGTTTGTTTTGCTAGTGAAAGTTTTATATGGGGTGGAACGGTTTATGGCGTTAATGACACGAGCCTCCCCAATAATACTGGTTTATTGAAGTGTTACTATAAAGAATTAATACCATGGCAGCGCGGGGATCGAACCAAAACGCTCCCCAACCTTGAAACTACTAATACTATCCCCATTTTAACATCCTGCGTGATGGATTGTTTCATTGCATTAGTGTTACGGGGTGTATCTAATAACATACGAGAGAACTCGCGTAAGGATGGGGTCAATACTGATAATTTGGTTCAATATTTGGGACAGGAACAACAGAACTACGAGTCAGTAAAATTATTTTCAACTCCATGGACACATATAATTAATGAATCATCTATATTAAATCCTCCTGTTTTTAAAAATATTGAAATAGATATTCCGAGTGGAAAAAGCCTAACACACAATTTTATATTTGGACCAAGTACATGGCTGGCGATGTCATCTGATATATTAATGTGGACGCGCGATGAGAAACCCACAACTGGTACACCTCCTAGGTTCGCGAAATATGTGAGTGATGGTGAGAAAAAATGGACGGAGGCGAAGAAATACACGCATATTTATGAAAAAAATTTGGTCGACGCACATATGAACGTAAAAAAACGAGAGGGTTCATTCACTCATTCTAACCCACTTTCTGATGGATTTGGATTGCTTAACCAAGACATATTGTCATGTTTCAATTTTAACAGTTTCAAAGAAGGTATGAGTAGTGATAAAATATACAATCGTCACAAGATTACTGAATTGGTTAATAAAATAAGAAATGATGTGGCAATTAAAACGTTTTTCGTTATTAGTGAAACCGCTTTTTTACAAGATGGTTTTAAAACTGCTAACATGGGGAATGAGCCATTGGGAACCACAATAAATCGTATAATTCTTGATATCGAAAAGAGCACACAAACACAAAATCCGCATATAACTCCCACCGCAGTGAGCCTAATACAACAATTTTATTGTGACCACAAGGTTGTCAGTGACCTAACAAAATGTACCATATGTCCTTTTATTGACCCAGTAGTAGTGTGTGATAACACTTATATTCCGTCATTCCGCCTCTAAATACTTAATAATTTTTTCACATGCAAGCTGTTCAGCTTTCTTTTTGATTTTATGTTTTCCCGATGCTAAGAATATAAATGTTGTTTCATTTTCGAGAATATGTTTTTGCACTGCGGGAAAAGAACCAAAAGTTTCAATTGGTATAGCATTCGATATGTTTTGATGATGAATAGATAATCCTATAGATAAATACACGCCTACGGTATACCCATTATCAATATCACGTTCAATTTCTACATAGTCTGGAGTGATCTTGAACTCTTTTTGGATTTTTACTTGCAAAATGTTCTTGTAATTATCATCTGTTTCAATTAGTTTTATCCAATCGACATGTTTTTCAAAAATACTTTCTACGAAAATTTGTGACATTTGAAACCCTGGACCCGTTACAAAAACATTCTGAAACCATCCATCTTCATCTTTAACAGAAATCTTATTAAAATCTAAAAATAACGCTCCTAAAAAAGACTCAAATAAACAACCCAATTTTTTTAAATTTGTTCTGGTTTGCTTCTCTTCGGCATGCTGTGAAAGAAGAAGCCATTTGTGCAGACCCATTTCATATGCAACGCGGCCAATATGCTCATTTTTTACAAGGGCGATCTTTTTTTCTGTCATGAACCCCTCGTCAGCTTTGGGGAATCTACGATACAAATAATATTTGGTGATGAGCTCGAGAACGCCGTCTCCAATAAATTCCAGACGTTCATTTGATTTTGTTTTTAATGGTAGGCAGTTTTTAGGCTGAGGAGCAAGTGTGATTTTTGCCTCTGCGTTTTCGAGAGCAGGCCGTTTTGTATATGATCTGTGCACAAAAGCTCGCTTGTATAATTCCAGATTATCTACTTTCGCAGAAATTCCGTATGTGGAGAGAATAGATTGAACTTCGCTCAATGTAATCTCTTTGTTTTTTTCATTAAATGGATTAAAAATCAGCTCTTCGTCTTCTTTTGTAATATCGCCATCCTGGAGGATTTTTTTTGTTGTGAGTGCCATTATAATATATATCTAGGAATATTTAAGTTGATATTATAACAAGTTTGTAAACGAAGAGATAAAAAGAGGAGGAATAATAAGTGTGGAGATATCAACAGATAATATGACAGGAGATGCGCACACGGCATGTTATGTAGCGGAGACGACATTATCGCGAAGTCATAGTATAGCGCCATAT
>Ga0209482_1000565_pt1 | contig 30972 bp, 18 predicted proteins | sample CoawatmetaG10DNA_FD_187512 | JGI IMG/M metagenome (GOLD analysis project Ga0209482, IMG submission 187512) | Marine microbial communities from the West Antarctic Peninsula - Coastal water metaG104-DNA (SPAdes) (version 2) | ecosystem: Environmental > Aquatic > Marine > Coastal ...
AGTTATCACCCTTCACATCAAATCTCTGACCATTAACCTCTATGTTATAACTCTTAGAACCTGCTAGTTGAATGCTAGTGGTTCTTTTATCATTATCTACATCGATAAAGGCGCTGAGCGCTTTAGGTTCATCTATAAACACTTCAAAGCACTGCTCGTAGTCTGCTTGACCTGTTACTTTAAAGCAAACAATGTATGTTCCTTTAGCTAGACCAGTAACTGAAGCTGTTTTATTCTCGCCTGTAATTACAACAGGATCATCTTTGCCCGTAATAGTAATACTATAATCATAAGAAGCATCCTCTACACTAAGTCCTATAGATCCATCAGTATTGCCAATGCAACTCGCACTAATAACTGATACCTTGTTGTTTATAATAGGTAAAGTGAATATCTCACAGCCATCAAAATCTACCAAAATGCCCTTTGTTGTGTCTGGACATTTATCATTTTTGTCAATAACGCCGTCACCATCACTATCTATGTCGCTAAACTCAATCCAATTTATATTAAACCCTCCTTTAATAATTTTTAATCTTAACTTATAAACACCCTTATAAACTATTTTTGAATTAACAGATTTAGTTATCCAATCCTGCCAACCTCCAGTCACAGGGGTGTCAATAACACAAATCTCATACTCTCTATTCATTTCATCCAATATATAAAGTCCTATTTTTCCAGCTGATGACTCGGCGGCAACTCGAAAGTTAACTTTATAGGCTAAGGATTCTTTTATGTAAATCAAGTAATCGGCATAATCTCCGGCATCAGTATACCCTAAATTTTTCCCACCTCCTTCATCTGTAGTATCTTCAGTTCCAAAACCAATTTTCACCTTAGTATCTTCCACTTCGATTTTCCCAGGAATTACAAACCTTTTTTGAAGGTTATTATTAATTGAAAGTTCAGTAAACTGTTTTAAAACTTGACCAGATTTAGATTTAATTACTGTTCCTGAATAACCTATTTTAATTTCATCAGAGTATAGCATGTTATCTTCTGCGTTAACTATAATCGTTCTTTCTTTAGCTGAACTAGCTTGAACAGATTTTAAAGGTTTTTCAACACCATTAACTAACAAAGTAAAATCGTTTTTAACCCCATCAATAGAAGAGCCTAAAACCGAATGGTTTACAGAAATTTCTATTGACTTGTCATTAGAACCAGTACTACCATTAAGAGCTGAAAAGTCAACAGAATCAGCATTTCCAATTTTAATAAATTGTACGCTAGCAATATTAAAAGGGATTTCACTGTCAAAATGAATTTTAAAAGAATACTCTCCTTCATCTAATAAAATATTTGTAATATCTGTATGATTCCCAAACTTAAACCAGCTTCCGGTACCAGAAACTGTTTGAGTTGTAGTTATGTCCTCGTCATTCAAAGAAAGATGAAATTGACCCCCATCACCTTCTGCAGCATAACGAGCAATAGCCTTATAAGCACCCGTTTCTTTAATTTTTATGGTGTATTTAATCCATTCACCTTTATGAACAAATCCAATATGATGTCCATTACTATTGGTTGAATCATCATTTGTCTCTATATCAACTCCACCATTTCTATATTTCCAGCCTGAATTCCAAGCTTTAAATTCTCCATTAGCTCTGTCATCCGCTACGTCAACGTCGTAATAAGCAAAATTATTTTTTCCTAAATCATAATCTGAAAGGTATATAGTGCCAGGAATAGTTTGCTGTTTAGAATAGGGAATTGTAAAATCAGTCTGAACTTGCCTAAACATAGCGTCAGGAATATCTTTTCGATACAAGCAGTTTTCAATAAGTAAGTCCTCAGCTAACTGCATCATGGCTGAGTAAGATGCTAATTCTGTAGGCTTATCTCCCTCACCCTTCCAATAATCTAATATTTTTTGATATCCAGAATTTAATTTGACAGAAAAAGGACTGTCTATATCTCCTATTTTTTTTATAGTCCACCAAGCCCAACCAATATCTTTTTTTTCAAGAAGTGAAATAAAATTTGTGTACCAAGTGTTCGAATTCTCACCTGATTCACCCATCCATAAAGGAATATTGTGAGTTTCTCTAAGTGGAGTAATCCAGTCTAGATCTTTTTCATTTACCGTACTCCAATATTTATGAAAACTATATACCATGTTATCATCCCAAGGAGGAGTTAAACCTGTAAAATTATTTGCGTAATCATTTCCTTCAATAAATATTATGTGTTTATTATCAACTTCGCGAATTGCTGCTGTTATAGTCTCAAACAACTGTCTTAACAATGTTCCTCCTGGTAAATTCCAGTTAGTTTCATTTATTAAATCGTAACCTCCAATCCATTCATTATCTTTATATCTATCAGCAATTTTTCTCCAAAGAGCAACAGTTTTTTCTTGATTAGCTTCGCTTTCCCATAATGAAGGTTTAGAATCATCATAATCTGAAATATCTGCATTATAACCCTGACCCCCTGGTGCCGCGTGCAAATCTAAAATAACATACATGTTATGAGGTTTAGCCCACTGAAGTACATTATCAATAATTGTAAAACCTTCCTCAATCCATGTTTGCTGACCTGCTACAGGTTCGTCTTCAATTGGAAGAGTCATCAAATTATAATGCATTGGAATTCTAATACTATTAAAACCCCATGCCGCTAAAGAATCTACGTCTCTTTTAGTAAAATGATTTTTCCTCCATTCTTTAAAAAAAGTTTCAGTTTTTTCTTTACCCATTAGATCAATGAGTTTGTTTTTTATTTCATGTTGAGGGCCTGCAATTCCTGCAGACTGATTCATATATCCTTCCATTACTAACCATCCTCCAGGGCCCATTCCCCTAAGAAGAACTTCGTTACCTTGTTTGTCAACTATTTTTTTTCCACTAGTTTTAATCCCTTGCCCCCACGAAAAACTTATTACTAAAAGACTTAAAAGTAATATTAACCTTAACTTCATTTTTTAATTTTAATAAAAAAACTATTCAATTAGTTCGAATGATTCCTTCACAATAGCGTTTGAATCTGTTCCAATAAAAATATCAAAAAATCCTAACTCAGATTCCCATATTTCGTTTGCAGAATAAAATTTTAAAAGAGGTTCTGAAATTTTAAAGTTTACTGTTTTAATCTCACCGGGACTTAATTCTATCATTTCAAACCCTTTCAATTCTCTGACAGGTCTTGTAACACTAGCGTACCTGTCTTTTAAATATAATTGAACCACTTCCTTTCCCTTTAAGTTACCTGTATTTTCAATGTCAATAGAAACATTTATGGAACTGTCTTTTTTAAGTATTTTATTATCTATAACTATATTAGAATAACCAAAAGTTGTATAACTTAAACCAAACCCAAAAGGGTATAACGGGGTATTAGACTGATCGTTGAATTGTGACCAAAATATTTGTTTAGAAGGACCTGGTCTTCCTGTGTTTTTATAATTATAATAAATAGGAATCTGCCCTACACTTCTTGGAAAACTCATTGGTAATTTTCCGCTTGGATTATAATCTCCATAAAGAACTTGAGCTACAGCATTTCCAGTTTGAGTTCCTAACTGCCATGCCTCTACAATTGACGGAATATTTTTGTCGGCCCAGTTTATATTTAATGGCCTTCCATTCATTAAAACCAAAACAATATTTTTATTTACTTTATAAACTTCTTCTAAAAGCTCTTGTTGAACTCCAGGTAAATCAATCTTCGTTCTGCTTCTCCCTTCACCAGATTGAAACCCATCTTCACCAAGAACCATAACCACAACATCTGCATTTCTTGCAGCCTTTTTAGCAGCATTAAAACCAGATTTATCGTTTTCATTAATCTTAACTTTTTCATCAAACCTTACAACTCCACCAATATTTTTATTAACATCTGCCCCTTTTCTATAAATTAATTTATTTTTTGGGTATGCTTTCATTCCTTCTAAAACAGTAACTGCAGTATTATTATCTGAGTTAGTTCTCCAATTTCCTAAAGGACTATTGTTGTCATTTGCCAAAGCTCCTATTAGTACTACAGTCTGATTTTCTTTTTTTAACGGAAGAAGCTGATTTTCATTTTTAAGTAAAACAATAGATTTCTTTGCCATTTCTAAAACAGCTTTATGATTATCAGCATGATATAAAATATTCTTTTCTCGCTCTGCATCTAAATATCTGTAAGGGTCATCAAATAACCCTAATTCAAATTTTACTTTGAGTATTCTACTAACCGCATCATCAACTAGTTTTATATCTACTTTTTTAGATTCAACCAGTTCTTTTAGTTTACTAATATATAAATGTGATTCCATATCCATATCAGAACCAGCTTTTATAGCAAGTTCTGTTGCATGTACTCCATCTTTTGCATATCCATGAGGAATCATTTCCCTAATAGATCCCCAATCTGAGATAACAAAACCATCGAAATTCCATTCTTCTTTTAAAACATCTCTTTGTAAATACGAATTTCCAGTTGCAGGAATTCCATCTAACTCATTAAACCCATTCATAAAAGTTCTCACTCCAGCGTCAACAGTTGCCATAAAGGGGGGGAAAACAATATTATATAAAGTGTTTTTACTAATGTCTACTGTATTGTAATCTCGACCCGATTCTGCAAAACCATACGCAGCAAAATGTTTGGCAGTAGCTGCTATTGTGTTGAACTTTGAAAGATCATTTCCTTGAAACCCTCTTACTCTAGCTGCTGCAATTAAACTACCTAAATAAGGATCTTCTCCCGATCCCTCCATTACTCTTCCCCATCTTGCATCTCTTGAAATATCAACCATTGGAGCAAATGTCCAATTTGTACCTGCTGCAGAGGCTTCCAATGCGGCAATTCTTGCTGAATTTTCAATTTCTTTCAAATCCCAACTTGCAGCTTCAGCAAGGGGAATAGGACTTAAAGTTTTATATCCATGAACAACGTCATTTCCAATTATTAATGGAATGCCTAGTCGGGTTTCTTCCACAGCAATTTTTTGAAGAGCTGTAATTTCTTTTACACCCCTTACATTTAGCATTGACCCTACTAAACCTTTTTTTAAATTATTGTACTTAACTTTTGCATCTCCATTTTTAGGAGCTGGACCTGTAACATCCCAAAAACCATTGTATTGATTCATTTGACCTATTTTCTCATCAAGTGTCATGATACTTAAAAGCGAATCCACTTTTTGATTTATAGTCTCAGTAGTAGTATTAGTTGTTTTACTCTGACAACCATTTAATGCCAGTATTAATAGAGTTATAATACAGTATTTTTTCATTATTTATTTATTTATTTATTGATAAATTCTCACATATTCTATCTCCATCACATCGCTGTCAAAATCAGATGCAATTTCACCTCCCATAGTTCCTCCCATAGCAACATTTAATATGATAAACTGATTCCAATTAAATGGAAGAGCACAAGAATTTCCTACCAAATGATGTGGTTTATCATCAACATAAAATGTTAATGCTTGTTTAGTCCAAACTAGAGAATAAACATGAAAAGTTTCTGTTATGTCGCTGTAATCGTTGCTGATATGTGAATCTCCTTCACCATAATTGTCAGGGTGATGAACTGTTGATTGAACTTTGAAATTATTTGATTGAGCTGCTTCTAATATATCTATTTCACCACAAGCAGGCCAAGTAACAGAATTAAAATTAGAGCCAAGCAACCATAGTGCTGGCCATGTTCCTTTTTTTCCTGGAATTTTTGCTTTTATATCTACTCTTCCATATTTGAAATCTTTCTTAGTGTTGGATATAATTCTTGCGGAAGTATAATTATTCCCATTGTACGCCTCCTTTTTAGCGATAATCTTTAATTTCCCGTCTTCCACTTTAGAATTATCTAATCTATCAGTGTAAGATTGTACTTCGTTATTGTACCAGTTATCACCAACTTCATGAACCCATTTATCTGAATCTATAGCTCCTGTGTAATCAAATTCATCTGACCAAACTAAATTAGCAAATTGATCTTTAGGACTTATATCTAAAACATTTTTAGTAGTGAGCCATACGTACCAAGCAAGATCTTGATCATCAACTGTCCTTAAATATATGTTTTCTGAATCATAACATTCGATTGTATAATTATGCTCTCCTACATAAAAACCTACAAAACCTTTTTTTCCAAATTCTAACTTATCAAGATCATCTTCTTTTTTTGCTGAAAATGTAGTTTCATAATTACTTAAGGGATAATTTTCTATTTCTCCGTTTACATTGGAAGATTGTGAAGTAGTACCAAAATCTTCATTTAAATGCGTCCCCTTTCCAAAAACTGTTTCATTAGTTTTATGTGAATAAGTCCCGTTTACATTAAAAGTAAATTCATCATCATAAAATCCTGTGTTTGCCTTCGAAAAAGCATAAGCTTCCCAATAGGTTGAGTATCTTTTGTCTTGAATACCGTTTGAAAAGTGGGCATCCTGGGCAGAATTAACTTTCCAGGTTTTTGATGAATCACCTGCTAATAATTCTAAGAGGGTTTGCTCTGATTCTGATTTAACATAAACAGTGATAGTTTTATCTAAACTAATGTAATTGTTAGTTGATGAGTACGCGATTACCTTTATGTTATAGGTTTTTGTGCCAACTTCGTTATACGTATATTCAGCAGATCCAGTACTAGTTTTTGAATCTCCGGTTCCAAATCGAAAACTATAGGAAATTGCATTAATTGCTGTTGCAGTGAATTTAACAATACCTGAACCATCTCCATTTGGATTACTTGAATTTAACCCAACTACAGTTGCTGTAAAATTTAAATTTGAAGGAATAATTTCAGTTGGCGAATCAATAGGGTTGGATCCATCTTCTGAACTTCCACTAGAACACGAAATAAAAATAATTAAAAGAAAAAAAAGATTAATTGATTTCATTATGTTAATAATCATTAATATAAAAGAGTAATGTTAAATTAATCCATTACATGTTTTAAATGTTTTTTTAAATTTTAGTTAAAAAAAAACCTGAAAAAAATTTTACTTTCTCCAGGTTCAATCTAACTAAACAAAATTATTCTTGATTTGTAATTTTCCAAAACCAACCATTAGTGTCAAATCCTTTGGTTCTTAAAACAAATTCGTTATCAGAACGTTTTAAAATTGTATAATTATGGGTGCCAGCAACTGACACATAGAATCCAACAAAACCTAAACCTGTAATATTAAGAGTCTCTACGCCTCCAGGAGCTGAAATAGACCATTTTGCCGCAAAGGTTGAGTATGGGAAATTAGTGTATTCCGCATCACCATTTCTTTCTTGTCCATTTGGGCCACCTAAATCAGTATCCATTGGATCAGCTTTTCCAAATATTTGCCCATCTGCACCTACATCAAAAGTAAAAGTGCCGTCAGCTTCAAAAGTGTATCTATCATCATACATTCCAGTGGATGCCTTATCATTGGGATTAGCAGACCACCAGTCAGGGTTACCTCCATCAGATGGACCAACACCCATGTGACCTCCTGCTTCTTTGTATACCCTCCACTTTCCAGTGGTTAAAGCTGCAACTAATTGTGCAGGGGGTGAGTAAGTCGCAACAACTTTTACTGTTACTGAGGAGTTAGTAGTTAATCCTGCAGCTCCAACAGCTATCACACCAATAGTGTAGTCATGTGTTCCTACTGTTGAAAAATTATAAGTCATCATTCCAGTTGGACTCAATTTTTCTTCTCCAAGATGATCAACAAATTTATATGTCAACACATCTGTCCCTGCTGCAGTAAAATTAACTGTACCTGAACCATCTCCATTTGGATTGGCAGTATCTAACCCAATTATTTCAGCAGTAATTGTAACATTTGAAGGTGCTTTTACAGCTCCTAATTGATAATCTTCTTCTTCACAACTTACAAAGGTGAAAGCAGTTAAAGCGAAAATTGTTTTTAGTAATAAATTGATTTTTTTCATTTTTATATCTTTTTAATTTATTAATACTGAGTTATATCATCAACGTAAATAGTGAAATCAGATGTGCCATCACCCATCGTGCCATTATCTATAAACATGACTAGGTTAAACCACTCTACTGATGAAAGTATTCCCGTATAATCAAAAATTAACTCTTCCCACTCATTTACTTTTGTAGAAGTAGCTTCAATTTCAGCAGAAGCCGTAGTATTTGGATATGCTTGATTATCTTCGAATTTCATCATAAATTTAAGTCCAGCTCTTGGAGACCAAACTTTTAATCTAAGTCTATTTTCAGAATCTAATTTAAATTTATTAGCTACAGTATATTTTTGTCCTCCCCAAGTTTGACCTGCACTTTTAACTAGTTTCAAAACTTTGTCAGAAGAATTTCCTACTGTGTCAGGATTAGCAATTATTTCAGCAGAGCCTCCATCAAACCCTGAAAGAGTACCAATTGTCTCAAAATCAGAAATAGTTGAGGAGGAGGTGGTTGAAGATTGAACTATATCATCAATATAAATAGTAAAATTTGAAGTACCATCTCCGATAGTTCCATTATCCATAAACATGACTAAATTATACCAGTCAACAGATGTAAGTATCCCTGAATAATCAAAAGTTAATGTTTCCCAAGCATTGGCTTTGGTTGTAGTGGCCTGAACCTCAGCAGAAGCAGTAGTATTTGGAAAACCTTGATCATCTTCAAATTTCATCATAAACTTAAGTCCAACTCTTGGAGACCAAATTTTGACTCTTAATTTAGTTTCTGAATCTAATTTAAATTTATCTGTTAAAGTAAATTTATGACCTGCCCAAGTTTGACCTGAATTCTTAACAAGCTTCAATACTTTACCAGAAGAATTTCCTACTGTATCAGGATTAGTGATTATTTCTTGATCTCCTCCGTCAAATCCTGAAAGTGTACCTTCAGCTTCAAATCCAGAAATTAGTGAGCCAGGCGTATCTAACGAACCTCCTGAAACCTTTTGAACTATATCATCAATGTAATAGGTGTTGTTAGTTTGAGCTCCTCCGTCAACATATAAAGTAACTGTTTTGTATTCGCCAGACGCATTTATAGCTCCTGATGTATTAGGCCAGCTAAATACTGCTTCTGAAGAAAAATCAAACGTAACAGTATTCCACCCTTGAGATGAAATTTCTTTTAGAACCTCTACTTCATCATCAACATTGTTGGGTGTAGTTTCTAATTTCATTAGAACCTTGTGAGTTTCTGAATCGGGACTATACACTCTCATAGAAATTGTCTTGTCATTTGTAGAAGTATAATCGATTGCCTCATCTAATGCTAGTTGCACACCTTCCCAGTCATTATTACTATTTATAATTGAACCAACATTATTTGAAGAATCATTTGGATCCTTTGCTAAGGCAAAAGTAGCTCCGCCGAAAGTTGTAAAGTTCTCTTCTTGATCAAACTTTACAGGAAGTTTAACTGGCGATGATTTGTAGAAATATAAATTATCTATAAATAATGTAGATTCAGCCGGGAGAACTCCATCAAATTTTAATTGATCTACAGCAGTCACATTTAGCATAAGATCTGTATAATCTTTTATTGGAATATCTATGCTGTTCCATTGATCCTTAATTAAAGTTTTAGTTATTGGCTTTTCTTTTGGATCCGAATCTGATCCAGATCTAGAAGTGTTAATTAATGAAAGATTTAATTTTTCAGCATCAGCTGTCCAAACATCCATATGAACAAATTCCATTCCAGAAACATCTATAGCATCAAAAGTATTTCCTTGGTAACTTACTTTAATGTACTGTAGTATTTTATCTCCATTTAAATCAAATTCAGCCCAGCTACTTCCTTGACCAGCTTGCCCCCAGTCAGGGAAACCGTTATAGTTGGTAACAGCGGAAGCAGTGTAAGCACCACTATAAAGTGAAAGCACGCTTGCAGATGGTCTACTTTTTGGAGCTTCTGAAGAAGCCACTGGTTGTAATAAAGCGGTTACTTCAAAATCCGCAGAATAATCTGTGGTTGTAATTGCACCTCCTTTAGCGGTTACTTTAATTGTATAAGTATTGGCTTCTTTATAAGTAAAAGAAGCAGTCTCTCCAATATTAGCAGTGACTTTTTCTGCATCTGTTTCTCCGGAATAAAAATCAAAATTAGTCGCAAAATCAGCAGTTGCTACAACATTAACTTTTTTGGATATAGTTGCATCATTTGTAATAGCAACCACCAAATTCTGTGGAGCCTTAAAGGACACAATTAAATCAACACTTGCAGTTGTTTTTAATTTATTTAATCCATGAGCAGTTACTTTAACTGTGTGAGTAGCTTCTGTAAAGGTATGTTTTACACTTTTCCCGCCCATTATAGCAGTAGAAACTTCACTGCCATCTCCAAAATCGATGTCAAAACTTAGGGCACCTTGAGCAGATGGAAATATAGTTACAAGGCCAGTATTATCTTGAGTTATTTGGAAATTAGCACTCACGTTTGATGGAGCAACAATTTTAAAGTCAGTTTCTTCCATAAAATCTTTCTGACAGCTAATTACTGTCGAAAAAACGAAAAGTAGAGTAAATATTTGTTTTATTGTTTTCATATTTATACGTATTATATATTAATATCCTGCATTTTGAGTTAATCCAGAAATATCAATTTCTGTTTGAGGAATTGGAAAAACTTCGTGTTTTCCAGTTATAAATCCAGAAAGAATAGCTGCAGCTTCTCCAGTCCTTACAAGGTCAAAAAATCTATGACCTTCCATCGCTAGTTCTAGTCTTCTCTCATCCCAAATTTCTTTAGTAAGAACAACTCCTGTAGAAGTACTGGAATTAGATCCCCCTCCAAATGCTCTTGCTCTTACCTGATTTAAGTAGTTTTGAGCTTTTGTATCATCAGATGAAGCTTTTCTATTGTTTGCTTCTGCTGCCATCAATAAAACATCAGCATACCTGATAGCTCTATAATTAGTCTCATAATTTAGTTCACCCTGCGCGGCAGTAGCTCCCGCTCTTGGAATATATTTATGATTAAAATAACCTGTATGCTCATACCCCTCCGAGTATTCAGCTCCTGTACTAGAAGCCCACGCAACGATATCTAAAATAGCTGCATCTCTTCTAGTATCTCCTAACTCAAAAGCATCATATAAATCTTTAGTAGGAAGATTAAAACTCCAACCTGATGCATAAACTGTACCACTATATCCTCTAATACCATGATGAATGATAGCAAAATTTCCTTCTGAACCTTGTGGGAAACCCCAATCAAACCAGTTGGAGTTTTTTGAAGCTTGAACTTCAAATACTGCTTCTGAACCGTTTTCACCTGATGTTAAAAAAACATCTTTCATATTACTTGGTAAAGAGTAAAGTCCTATTAAAGGCTCCAGAATATTAGCTGCTTCATCAAACTTATCTTGGTATAAATAAACTTTTCCTAAAAGAGCGTGAGCTGTAAAAGAAGTTGCTCTTCCATTAAGACTTTTTTCGGACGGTAATGCTGAAATTGCTACTAATAAATCTGCTTCAATCTGAGCATAAACTTCTGCCTTTGGAGATCTAGATAGCGTACCAGAATCTGAAGCTGTTAATCTTGAATCAATAAATAAAGGAACATCACCAAAAATCTTTACAAGTTCAAAATAATAATAAGCTCTTAAAAATTGAACTTCACCATAAAGTGCAGACTTTCTTGTGAAATCTAATTTATCTTTGTTTTCAACTAAATAGTTAGCTCTATTAATTCCTTCATACATCCATTTCCATGTAGAAGTTAATTGGTCATTAACTGGGTCATGCAACAAGTCGTCAATTTTTTGTAACCCGATTACATCAGTTGCACTTTCTCCTCCGCAATTTGAATTATTAGAGGCCATATCTCCTATCATTATACTGTATATGTTCCATTGGAGAACATCATAAGTTCCAATTAAGGCTGCTTCATAATCAGATGCAGTTTTAAAGTAATCATCTGCTACAATAGTATAACCTTCAGAGGCTTCATAGTCTACATAATCTTCACATCCAAAAAAACCAAGGGAAAGAATGATTATTAATATGTTATTAAAAATTTTATTTTTCATGAGATATATTTTTAAAATTTAAGATTTAAACCAAGTGAAACAATTCTAGGAGAAGGATAAGTCCCTCTATCTACACCTGTGTCGAGTACTGGACTTCCACCATTAGAAATTTCAGGATCGTAACCTGTATATTCAGTAAATGTAAAAGCATTTTTAGCTAAAGCGTAAACTCTTATACTGCTAAAAGAACTAACTTCACCTAGTGGGAAATTATATCCTACTTGAATGTTTTTTATTTTAATAAAGCTCCCATCCTCAACATATCTATCAGACGCTCTAGCATTATTATTTGAATCAACAAAAGCATACCTAGGTTCAGTAGTGCTTGTTCCTGGACCTGTCCATCTGTTCAAAACAGAGGCAAATTTATTAGTATAATTTAACCCTCTTTCGTATCCTCTATATATATCATTTCCGACTGATGCATAAGTGAAAACTGAAATATCAAAATCGGAAACATTAAGAGCGAAATTCCATCCTAAAGTAAAGTCTGGAAATGGATCTCCAATTTTTGTTCTATCATCTGCATCAATTTTATTATCCCCATTAACATCTACATATCTAATGTCTCCAGGTTGAGCATTATTTTGAGTAGCATGCTTACCAATTTCAGCTTGATTTTGGAATATTCCATCTGTTTTATAACCCCAAAATATCCCTGGTGATTCACCTTGTCTAAATTGAGTTAAATTAGTAAAAGGAATTCCGTATCCACTTCCCCATATATACTTATCTCCATTGTTAATTTCTTTAACTAAATTTTGAGCAGTAGTAAAATTAAAAGTATTGGAAATACTTATACTTTCTGAAATATCGTCAGAATGAGATAAGCTGAACTCATATCCTTTAGTTTCGGTTTTACCAATATTGGCAATAGGATAACTTGGAATACCTAAATAAAGTGATAACGTTGGACTAAATAATAAGTCATCAACAGTCTTAACAAAATAGTCTGCTGTTAATCTAAGTTTAGAATCAAACATCGAAATATCTAGGCCTAAATTTGTTTGGATTTGATTTTCCCAAGAAACATTATCGTTAGGAATTCCTAATAAAGTGGATCCTGAAATAATAGTATCGCCAAAAGTATATTTTGGAAAATTAGAAATAGTTCCAAATTGAGGAGAAGCATTATCATTACCTACCGACCCATAACTTGCTCTAACTTTTAAAAAGTTTATAGCTGAAGAATTAAAAAAGTCTTCATTTGAAGCTACCCAACCAAATGATGCAGAAGGAAAAATAGCAAACTTATTATTCTTCCCAAAAGAAGTAGATCCATCTCTTCTAACAGTTACGGACGCTAAGTATCTTTCTTGAAAATCATATTCAACTCTTGACATAAGTGATACACTTCTACTCACGCTTTGAAATGATCCAGTAGATTGATCTTCAATTCCACCTGATGCTGAACTTAAATCAGCATATTCCCAAGAGTTAAATGGAACATCAACATTGCTTCCACTTAAACTATTATTCGTGCTTTTACCCATTGTAAATCCAGCATAAACATTAAAATTGTGAGCATCATTAATGCTAAAATTATAATTACCAAAAAGCTCATAAGTATAATTAAACCAATTTTGTTTTGTTTCTGAAACTCTATTGTGATCATCCTCAGTTCTCGCAGATAAATCTGCGTTTGCATTAGTTCTATTATGACCAACTCCATAAAACTGTAGAGGAGTAAATCCTTTAGATTGTTGCCAAACACTAGAATAACCTAACCTTGAAGTAATCTTAAGATTATCCATTAATTGATATTGTAATTCAATTTTACCAATTAACTTGTCTGTTTTGTTTTCACTATATGAATTAGAAACCCCAGCAAGTGGATTAATAACTTCTTGGGAAATAGTACTACTCATTCCATAAGCACCATTAACCATCGGAGAAATTGTAGGGTCAAAATTTAATGCATTGAAAATTTGATTACCACCATTTCCGTTATTACGGATATTTGAAAACTTAGTATACACTAGAACTTTCAAATCATCGTTTAAATCTGTTGTAAAATTTGCTGTGAATGTAGCTCTATCAAAGAAATCTTTATCCCCGCCAGCTGCTACACCTTCTTGAGAAGTATAACCAGTTGAGAGAAAATATGTGGATCTATCTGAACCACCAGATGCAGAAAAGTTGGTTGTGGATATTGGAGCTGAATTAAATAATTGTTTTTGCCAATCAGTACCTACACCTAATTTTGACAAGTCTGAAAAAATAATCGGACCTCCAGATGAAACACTTCCTTCATTTAAAATAGCTCCATACTGAGAAGCATTTAAAACGTTTATATATTTACTAACTTCTTGCATACCGTAAGAGGAATCTAAAGAAAAAATCGTTTCTTGATTTTTCTTACCTGACTTAGTAGTAATAACTATAACCCCACTTCCACCTCTAACTCCGTACATAGCAGTAGTTGAAGCATCTTTAAGTACTGAAACACTTGCAATATCGGATGAATTTAAAGCATCCATATCATATAACGAAGAATTAATTCCATCAATAACAACTAATGGATCAGTCCCTGAAAAAGAGGTAATACCTCTTATTAAAACCGAAGGTTTACCACCAGGTGAACCGCTTGAAATGATACTAAGACCGGCCTGACCTTGAAGAGCATCCTCTACTCTAAGTGGTTTGAGTTTTTCTATATCATCTTCGGAAACAACAGTAACTGAACCTGAAATATTAGAAGATTTTTGAGATCCATATCCTGTTACAATAACTTCTTCTAGAGCTTCTGCATCAATTTCAAGAAAGACGCTCAAATTATAAGAATTTTGTATTGTAATTTCTTTGGATAAAAAACCTAAGTAAGAAAATATAATAATATCTCCGTTTGATACTCCAGCAAGACTAAAATTACCATCAAAGTCAGTGGTAGTTCCAATTTGAGTTCCTTTAATAATTACACCCACACCTGGCAACGGAACGTCAGCCGCAGAGTCTGACACAGATCCATTTAATGTAGATTTTTGACCTAACATTAAAAATGATCCAAATAAGATTAATAAGGATAAAATTTTTGTTTTCATAAATTGTTTGTATTTAAAAAATAAACATAGTAGAAATAAACTGTAAAGCAAATATAAATAACCTATACAGAAATATTAAAAACTCTATTAAGCTTATGAAAAATTATTAATAGCATGTGTTATATGGTTAATTTTTTAACGTTTAACCAAAAAAAAGAGTGTAAAAATAAAAAAACATAAACATCAAATTACATAAATGTATAGGTAATGTTTAGTTATTTTTAATAAAAAATAAATTATTACAAGCTTAACAAATGATCTGTAAGTCCCTCATTATGCGATAGATTCATCTTTTTCCTAAGCCTATAACGCTTAATTTCAACACTACTTAAAGAAATATTAAGTAAAGGTGAAATATCTTTTGAAGAAAGGTTTAATCTAAGGTAAGCACATAATCTTAGATCATTATTTGTAAGCAAGGGATGTATTTGTTTGACTTTTTTTAGAAAATCTTTATCAGCGTTATTAAAAGCTTCTTCAAAAAATTTCCAATCATCTTTATTATTTAAATTCCTATCAATCGTTTTTATCACACTAGATATCTTATCACTTGAATCAATTAATTTAAGATCAGACTTTATCTTACTTAGGAACTGATTCTTCTTTATCATACTCATTGTTGAAATAGCCAATTCTCTGTTTTTTCCTTGAATATCATCTTGTAATTTATTATTTTCAATAGACATAAGAGCCTGCTTCTTTTCAATTTCTTTTAATTCTAGTTTGTTTTGATTTATTTTAATTATTTTTCGCTCTTTATTCCTATAGTAATTGACATAAGCTTTATTAATAATATAAATGCTAATCAATAATATTAGTACATAATTAGTAATCATAAAATTCGAAAAATACCAAGGAGGTTGAATAGAAAAAATAAAGGTTTTTTCGTCTGAGGAAACAATTCCACCAAAATAAGCACGAACCTTAAACTTGTAATCATTAGGCTTTAAATTGTTAAAAGAAACTACCGACTCTTCTTTTAAAGGACTCCACTGATCTAAGTAACCCTCTAAATAATACTGATATTTTACTGTTTTAAATTTTTGATAATCTCTAGTATTGAAGCTAATTTCAATGTTATTATAATTATAATCTAATTCAGCTCTATCAAGTAAACTTAGAGTTAACGAATTATTATTAATCTCACTTACTTCTATTTTTTCTATTATTATTTCTGGGGTATCCTGAACATAAGCATCAAGATTAAAATCAATATATCCGTTGTTAGTTCCTATTACGAAGTGCTTATCTTTTGTTTTTGAAATATTCTCAAATACTGTTTTTCTTAATTTTTCTGGAAATAAAATAGATTTAATTTTTCTTTCGTTTGAAACAAAATCTTTAGACATGTGATGCATATAGCTTTTTGAAAACATCCATAACTTTTTATTCTCATCATTTATTATAATCCCATTTATCAGTTCCTTTGAAGATAAATTTGATAGAAAAGTATCTTTTTCAAAGCTGTCTATTTCAGAATTATATTTATAAAATCCTTTTTCATAATTATAATAAATTTCTCCATCAAACTTAGCTAAACTCACATTTCCTCCAATAGAAACGGATGTGTCTATTTTAACACTAATTAAATCCTGAAAATTTTTAGAAAAAGAAAGACTGTAAACTCCTTTATAACCGTGGCTTACAACTACTTTATTATTGTCAGCAATTTCAAAAAGCCTTGAAGATGTGTTGAAATCTTTTATTTTATTTCGAACCTTCCACTTGCTATTAGTCTTTTCTAAAACATTAAACCCAGTATAACTACCTTCTAGAATTAGATTAGAAGAATCAGGAATCAATCTAAAAGCCCAGCTACCCGCGGTTCCTTTAATTTTGAAAGCTTTGTCCTTATAGATTTCAAAAGCACCCTCGTTATGTCCGCAAAATAATTGATTGTTTATAACTGATAAATTCCAAACTTGCCCAGAAGTATTTTCTATTAGCTTGAACGGATCTTTAGAATTATGTTTTTTATAAAAAAGTCCTTGATTAGTTCCGATATAAATAAAATCATCATAATGTTTAGAAGCGTATACTGTACCTAGAGCTCCATCATAATCATTAAAAATTTTAAATGGCGACTTACTATTTATTACTGAAATTCCATTATCAAGTCCTAACCAAATGTTAGAATTAAAATCTTCAAAAACAGATAAAACAGTGTTATTTCCAATCCCTCTAGATTTATCAATTGTATTCAAATAAGATCCTTTATCATCTAACAATATAAGTCCTTGTCCAACTGTACCTATTGCAAAACCATTATCGATTAATCTAATAGCGCTATAAACGGTAGTTCCTTCATTTAAAGGATTAGGTGAAATATTTGAAGGTATAAGCGTTCCATTTGGATATAATTCAAAAAACTTTAGTTCATCTGTTAATAAAAGAAGATTTCCATTATTACTAAACATACTTACAATATGGTGGGAGTTCTTGTAATTTATCAATCTAGGGTCATCTGATAAAAGCAATTTATCACGATTTTCGAAAGTGTAAAGTCCTGATTTTAAGGTGAAATAAAGCCTAGAATCAACAATAAAGGAATTAGAGATGTCTTCCCCAGGATCGAAAAATTCAATTTTTTCAGAAACCTTATTAAACATTATTAATCTAGTTAAGGACTGAAAAATAACCCAATCATCAAAATCAAGTACATCCCAAAACTCTTCGTCATTATCTATAATTAATTTAGATTTTTCAGCCAAGGAGATATAAGCATAAACTCCTTTATTTGTTTTTTCCCAATATCCAAAATCTTGGTATGCTCCCGTATAAATTCTATTACCAATATATTTTGCAGAACGCACAATAGATCCATTAGCAGAAAAAAACATATTCCACCTTGAACCATTAAAAGTTAAAAGACCAGAGTTATTAGCAAAAAAAATCTCCTTGTCCTTAGACTGGGTAATCATCCAGTTTTGATTAGCACCGTTATAATCTTTAGGTAAATAAGATTGTATAGGCGGTAATAACTGAGAATGCAAACCAAAAGAAAGCAAGGATAAAAATAAAAAATATTTTAAATATCGCTGATAATGAATCACTTAACTGTTTTAATATATAGTTAGGTGCAAACCTATAATAAATTAAATTAATAAAGTAAAAACTACAATGTATAGGAGAAAACTACCAGAGCAATGCATATAAAAAAGCGGTGATTATACAAATAATCATAGCTGCAATATTAAAACTTGCAGAAGTTTCGAATAGTTTTTTAGACAATTCGATTCCTTTTGGATTATCCTTATTTCCTTCAAAGTAACTTATCAAAAATATAATAAACAACGTAGCTAATAAAGTAATTCCCATCTGATTCATAAACGGAATGTCCGTAAATAACCAATTTGAAGGTGCCACTTTAAAGTACATTGCCACTGGAATCGATGAAATTACCCCAAAAATAGCCGCATTATTTGTTGCTTTTTTATAAAATAAACCCATAAGAAAAACAGCTAATATTCCAGGACTAACCACTCCTGTGTATTCTTGAATAAATTGAAAAACCTCACCCAAATTACCTAGTGACGGTGCAATCACCATGGCAATAATTAAAGCAACTAAACCAGAAAGTCTTCCGACTTTAACAGTTTGTTTATCTGTAGCTTTTTTATTTATAAGTGATTTGTAAATATCCATTGTGAATATAGTTGAAGTTGAATTTAACATCGAAGCCAAAGAAGAAACAATAGCAGCAGCAAGTGCAGCTAATATAAGCCCTAAAAATCCAGATGGAATAAAGTTTTTAATTAACCATGGTGCTGCATTATCATTTGCTATAAGACCATTTTTTCCGATAAATGTTTGATCTATTGTTTCTGGATTAAAAGCTCCAGATGGATCTAAATTCATTACGTATGCAACAATACCTGGAACCACAACTATTAACGGCATTAACAGTTTAAGAAAAGCGGCAAAAGCTATTCCTTTCTGCCCTTCTCTAAGATTTTTTGCTGCTAATGTTCTTTGAATTATATATTGATTAAATCCCCAATAATATAGATTTGCTACCCACATTCCACCAACTAGAACTGCAATTCCCGGAAGATTGTTCCAAGTATCATCTCCGTTTGTATTAATTATTTCCCCTTTTGAAACAATCATTGTAAATCTTTCTGGCACTGTATTATAGACATGACTTAATCCATCAAAAAAACTTCCACTTTCAGTGACATTTGTTAAAGCAAAATAAGTCATCATTAAGCCTCCAAAAATCAAAAGGATAACTTGTATAACGTCAGTCCAAGCGACTGCAGCTAATCCTCCCCACAATGAATAGGCGGCAGCAAATAATCCGAGTCCCATAATACTTCCAAACAATAAGCTTCCATCTCCAGTTCCTATAACTATATCTAAAGCTTTTGCCCCTAAAAATAGAACTGTAGTAAGATTAACAAATACAAAAAGTGAAATCCAAAATATAGCTAATATTGTTTTTAAATTTGTACTAAATCTTTTTTCAATAAATTCCGGAATTGTATAAAGTCCTTTCTCAATGAAAATGGGTAAAAAATATTTACCTACAACCAGTAAAGTTATTGCAGCCATCCACTCATAAGATGCAATAGCTAAACCTGCAGCAAAACCAGATCCATTCATCGCAACAAATTGCTCAGCTGAAATATTAGCAGCTATAAGCGAGGCTCCAATAGCCCACCAAGGAAGCGACTTGCTAGCCAAGAAATAATCTTCTGCACTTTTAGGTTTTCCGTCTTTTTCTCTGGAGACGTAAAGTCCAATAAACAAGATGACTAAAGAGTACGATATAAAAACAATAATATCAAGCGTTGAAATTCCCATAATATTTAACTATTTTACTATAAATAATTTAGAATAAATCTACATTATTTGATCAAAAATAATGCATATTTTTGAATATTATGAAAAACAAAAGAAGAGATTTTTTAAAAAAAGTATGCCCATCTGTTGCTCTTGCATTTTTTGGAGTAACCATGTTAGAGGCATGCTCGTCTGGAAGTGAAGAAGATTCTTCATCAAATGGTGATGGTAATGGCACTAATTCAGGGTATACTGTTAGCGGAAATACTGTTGTTATTGATTTGAGCAATGCTGCTTTTAATTCTTTAAACAGTAATGGATGGATGAATTTTACAGCTCAAAATATGCTACTTCTAAAAATAGACGCTTCAACATACAGGGCCTTTACAAATAGTTGCCCACATGCAGGTACAAAAAATGCTTGGTCTTACAATACTTCTGAGGATAAATTTAAGTGTAGTTCTCATGGCAACAGTTACCCTTCGGATTGTACAACAGCTGGTACTGCCGGTGGAGCTTTAAAGTGTTTCACAGCTTCATACGCATCAAATAAGCTCACAGTTACTACTTCTTAGCCGCTCTATAGTAATGTTATGAGTAACTTTTATAATTAAACTCAGTTTGTTTTTCAGTTGAAAAAGTAAAAACTGGAAGGCCTTCTAAATAAAATTGCACTAGATAGGTCTCTCCAACTATTCTTACTATTGAAGGAGGAAAAATTCCATAAGCATCTGCAATCTCAAATTCATCACAATTATATTCAATAAATTAATTTTTTAATTGTAGCCCTGCTAGGAATCGAACCTAGATCTAAAGTTTAGGAAACTTTTATTCTATCCGTTGAACTACAGGGCTATAAAGTTTAATACTGTAAAGAAAAAAATTTGAACTAAAAGCAGATGAAAGGAAAAGGTAGTGTCTTTTTTATATGTAGAGTAATGAAATATTCCTTGCACCAATAATCCTATTATAAACCAGCCTATATAGTTTTGAAGAGGCGCAAATATTGAATCAAATGCCCAAAAACCCATTTCAGGTGCAACAGGTTCGATTAGTAAATCTAAAACAACCATTAGAACAGCTCCAAACACAATTGCTGCCTTTTTATTAGCATTAAAAATATAATTAGAAAAAGATCCCGTTATATAGGTTAATATAATCCAATTAATTCCAATCATAATTGGTACACCTAAAATCTTAAACCCTAAATTGTTTAAGTAAATATAATCTCCAAAAATAAGACCATACTGAACCCCTAGAATTTCAGAAATCATCCCAATTAAGAAAATAGCTAAACCAGCTAAAAGATTTTTCCTCTCTAATTCTACTTGATTAATAAATAACAGTGCAAATGAAACAAAAAGATTTATAGGGGTAAAAGCTATAAACCATTCTCTATTCCCATATATAATTCCTAGTAACCCACATATATGAAATAACCAAATTATAAAGACCGAAATAAGAGTATTAGTGTTTTTAGGAAATAAAATTTTCATTTATTTTTTATAATATTAGAAACTATTTTTGCCGACAATAAACATAGTGGAATTCCTCCACCTGGATGAACACTCCCACCACAAAAATATAGATTTAAAATTTCTTTAGAAAAATTCGGATGTCTTAAAAAAGCAGACATTTTATTATTACTTGATGAACCGTAAAGAGAGCCTAAGTAAGACTGCGTGTTTTGCTGAAGGTCTTTAGGTGTATAAACTTTTTCGAACTCAATAAATTCTTCAATATTTACTTTAAGTATTTTGTTGAGTTTTTCAATTGTTTTTTTTCTAATGTTTTGTTTGATCAAGTCCCAGTCCTGATCATTATCATGTGGCGCGTTAATCATCACAAACCAATTTTCAGAGCCTTTAGGAGCATCTCCAATAACATCTTTTGAAGTTATATTAACGTACACGGTTGGATCATCACAAATTTCTTTTTTTTCAAAAATTGAATTAAATTCCTCTTTATAATTCTTAGAAAAAAAGATATTGTGTAGTTCCAATTTTTTAAACTCTTTTTTAATTCCCCAATAAAATATAAGAGCAGAACTTGACCTTTCTTGATTTAAAACAATTGAAGGTTCTGGGTGTTTCTTTAAAAGTCTTCTGTAAGTAGGTACTACATCCATGTTTGACACCACACAATCAGAGAAATATTCTTTACTTCCAACTCCAACTCCAATCGCTTTGTTATTTGAAACTAAAATTTCAGTAACTAAAGTATTGAAATGAAATTCAACTCCTTGCTTTTTTGCTAATCTAAATAAAGAGTTAGTAATATCTACCATTCCGTTTTTGGCTACAAACGTTCCGTATTCCTGTTCAAGATGTTGAATTAAAGTCATCATACCTGGGGTTTTATATGGTGATGATCCATTATATGTGGCAAATCTATTGAACAATTGAACTAAATGAGGCTCTTTTAATTCACTTAAATTAACATCGTTTAATGACTTGTTAATTTGAAACAAATTAAGATTTAACAATCCTACTAACACATCTTTTGAGAAAAATGTCTTTAATTTATGTAAAGATTTTTCTAAAAAAATAGTCTTCGTTAGATCATATTTTCTTTTTGCTTTATTCAAATAATTCAATACATTTTTAGAGCTCACCCCAAGTTTATCTTCAACCTCTTTTGAAAACTTCAGCTTATCACTAAAAGCATTTAGAACAATTCCATCTTCCCAATAATAATTACATGAAATATCTTTCTTCTTGTACAAAAAACGATCTTTAGGATCTTCATCAAACAAATCAAATAGCTCATCTATAAAATGTGGCATAGTAAGCAGAGACGGGCCCGAATCAAATCTATATGGACCTAATTTAAAGCTATTAAGTTTTCCGCCTGGGTATTCATTACTTTCAAAAACTTGAACATCATAACCTAGAGCTTTTAATCTTAAGCTAGTCGCAATTCCAGCAATACCAGATCCAATTATAATAGCTTTTTTCAACTTTTAAAAAATTTTATAAGATGAATCAATTATCTCAAACCTAGCAAAAAGATCTTCTTTATACCATTTTCTTTTTCTAGTTTTCTTAATTATCTCCGCATGAGGCCCGCTATTATATGCGAAATTTTTTACTGATTCTAAATTGTCCCATACACTAAAGGTTGCTTGCTGGATAAAGGGCCATTCACCAATACCTTTAAACCACTCAACACCCTTTGCATTTTTTATTGCCCTTGAAGCGTTAGGAACAGATTTCCAGAATTCAAACATTCTATTAACATTGACTGTAGCTCTAGTGATAATTCCTATTTTAGAATCTTCTTTAATCCGCTCTGAATCAGTTTTAAATGGATTAATACCATCCCATTTTCCATGACTTTTTATAGGATTTAAAAAAAAATCTTCTCTTGAATATGCCATTTGAGAGATAGTAAGAGAATGCTGACTTTCATTAATGAAATTTAATGCAGATTTCTTGTTTTCCCAAACACATAAAATTGAATATGTAGAGAAATCTGGGAATAAACTAAATCCATCTCCTGATCCAGTTCCAAGTAATTTAAAAAACTTAAGATTAGGTGTTTTTTTCATTGTTTCAAATGCTAGATGCATTTGAGTAAATGCCCAAAACTTATTTTTATTGTATTTAAAAAAAGAAATAGTTGATATCATAAGTCTCTATATATAAGTGCTCTCTAATACTAAAATTATTTTATCTTTTGTCTTCTGATCTGTAAAAGAAGCTTTCATTGCATTAATATTACATTTAAGAAAATCTTGATTTGACCAACAAAAATAACTTTTAATTTTATCATATTCGTTGTTTAATGAAGTGTCTGAAATTGTTCTCCCGTCGGAATTAATACTAATTGAAAGTCCTTTTTTAAATAATTGATCTATTGGATGGTCTTTGAACCTGTCATATACTTTCGTTACTATGTTACTTGTAGGACATAACTCTAAATGAATATTATCAATTTTCAGTCTATTTAAAAGATCCTCATCTTCTACGCTTCTAACTCCATGTCCTATTCTTGATGGTTTAATCTTATTTAAAGTGTCTAAGACATTTTTATATCCTAAAGCCTCACCAGCATGAGCTGTACAATATATTTTATTTTTTGCGGCAAATTTAAAGGCATCTATATGCTCATCTAAAGGATATCCGGCTTCATCCGCTGCAATATCGAAGCCAACTACATTTGTATTTCTAAATTTATTAACCAAATGGACTGTTTCCATGCTTTGAGAACTGTTATAATGTCTCAAAGTACAAAGTATCAGTCCAGCATGAATGCCAAAAATTTTACTTTGTTCAAATGTTATTTTACTAATAATGTCTACTACTTGATCAGATGACAAATCCTTATTGGTATGAAGCAGTGGAGCGAATCGAATCTCAACGTAAAGAACATTATCATTCTTTAATTGTTTGAACAAATCGATTGTAACTAATTCTAATTCTTCTTTAGTCTGCATTAAATCTACTGCATTATCTGCACACTTAATATAATCTTTCAAACAGGTACAACTTGTTCCAATGAAGTTTTTTAAATAATCTTTATTAGAAATATTTGGTCTTATTTTTTTAACCACTTCAAAGCTCAAACAGCAATCTAAATGGACATGTAATTCGACCTTAGGATAAATAACAATACTCTTTTCTGACATTTAGTTAACATAATACAGTGCATGAAATGAAACTTTTCCATCACATTTATTAATAAAATATAAGTTAGAGTTATTATTGTCTTCAATATTATTGTAAATATTATTATTTAAAATTTTATTAGCAAATCCTGGAACTGTGTTACTGTGTCCTACAACTAAAACTATTTTACCTTTATTAAGTTCAATAAAATCATCATATTTAATTGATGATGGGTTATAAATTGTAAGTTTTTGACTTTCGGACAATATAGGCTTTGCAGTCTCTTTTGTTCTGAAATAATCAGTAGAATAAACAGCATCAAATTTTATATTTTTAAAGAAACTACCCCATTTTTCTGCCCTGACTAATCCTTTAGAATTTAAATGCGGATTTTTATCCTTTACATTCCCTCTTACTTTTTCTGCATGTCTAATTAAATAAATAGAAGTACAACTTGAAGAATCTATAGTCTGAGAATAAGAAAAGGAAACAAAGAATAATAGAAAAATTAATATTGGTTTATTCATTTACTTTATTATTTAGAGATGAAGGGAGTTCAAATAATTCTAAATGAAAAGTTTTTAAAGATGCTAACAAATGATCAAATATGTCAGACATTATATCCTCATATTTTTTCCAGTCCTGGTCTTTACTAAAAGCATATATTTCCAAAGGAACTCCTTGAGAAGTTGGGGTTAATTGTCTACACATTAAAGTCATTTCACTATTAATTGAAGGATTATTATCTAAAAACTCTTCAATATAAATCCTAAAAAGGCCCAAGTTAGTTAAGCTTCTTCCATTGACTAAAGAAGAGTCGTCAATTTTTAAGTTAAGGTTATACTCTGATATTTCTTTTTCTTTTTTTATGATATAACCCTCAATTAATTTAATTTTTTTTAATTCGTTAAGATCATTTTTACTTAAAAATTTAATTGAAGAACCTTTAATTAACAAAGCTCTTTTAATTCTCCTCACATTAGAATCACTCATTCCTCTCCAATTTTTGAATGAATCTGAAATTAACTTATAGGTTGGTATTGTGGTAATAGTCTTGTCAAAATTTTGAACCTTAACCGAGTTTAAGTTTATTTCAATAACATCTCCATCTGCTCCATATTTTTCCATAGTAATCCAATCACCAATCCTTATCAAATCATTAGCGCTTAATTGAATGCTCGCTACAAAACCCAGAATAGTATCTTTAAAAATCAACAAAATTACTGCTGACAAGGCACCCATAGCAGTTAAAAAGGTACTTATCTCTTTACCCGTAATTAATGAAAAAATAATTAAAATTCCCAGAAACCAAACAACTATTAAACATACCTGAACAAAACTTTCAATAGGTTTGTCCTTTAAGGATTCGATTGTTTTTAAGTAATCCTTTACTGATCTTAAAAAACTTTTTATTATCCAAATAATTAATAAAATAGAATATATCTCAACAAAAAGAGTTGCGTAATTGATAAGTAATTCAAACCCCATAAGCCAAAAAGGAATTATCCAATAAATAAATAAGACTGGAATTAGTTTAGAAAAATAAATTTGCGCACGGTTAGAAATCAAATAATCGTCAAAATTATTTGTAGTTCTTGAAGAAAGTTTAACGAAAAAGTTAGAAATAATTTTTTTTGATAAAAAATTTAAAAAAATCGATGTTAGCAACACACCCAAACTCAAAACTAATAGATTAATCATCTCCGCATAAAATTCTGGAAATTGTAAAGTCATTAAAAAGTCATAAAAAATTCTATTTTCTTCCATTACTCTATATATTTATTATTATTTAAATCAAGAATTTAATTAAAATAATTCATCTTGAGAACTAGATTTTTTCTTCCCTAAATGATCATAAGCTAGCTTAGTAACTTCTCTTCCTCTTGGAGTTCTAACTATAAAGCCTTGTTGAATTAAAAAAGGCTCATATACTTCTTCTAAAGTTTCTGAACTTTCAGAAACAGCAGTAGATAGAGTACTAATCCCAACAGGTCCTCCTTTAAATTTATCAATTAAAGTGGTTAATATTTTATTATCCATTTCGTCTAATCCGTGCTTATCTACATTAAGAGATTTTAAAGCATATCTAGTTATTTCTAAGTCAATATTACCATTCCCTTTTATTTGAGCAAAATCCCTTACTCTTCGTAATAAAGAATTTGAAATTCTTGGTGTTCCTCTACTTCTACCAGCAATCTCAATTGCTGCTTGTGCATTAATTTCAATACCCAAGATTTCCGAACTCCTTTCTACTATTGAAGAAAGAAGTTCCGTTTTGTAATACTCTAACCTACTGTTGATGCCAAATCTCGCTCTCATAGGGGCTGTTAACAAGCCTGAACGAGTTGTTGCTCCAATTAAAGTAAAAGGATTTAAATTAATTTGGACTGTTCTCGCATTAGGTCCAGATTCTATCATTATATCAATTTTATAATCTTCCATTGCAGAATAAAGGTATTCTTCAACAATAGGGCTAAGTCTATGTATTTCATCGATAAAAAGAACGTCTCTAGGTTCTAGATTCGTTAATAGCCCTGCAAGATCTCCTGGTTTGTCTAAAACAGGTCCTGAGGTTACTTTTAAATTAACACCGAGTTCATTTGCTAAAATATGTGCTAAGGTAGTTTTCCCAAGTCCTGGTGGACCATGAAAAAGTGTGTGATCTAAAGCGTCAGATCTTTGATTACACGCTTCTACAAAAACTTTTAAATTATCTAAAATCTGATCTTGACCTGCAAAATCATCAAAAGAAAGGGGTCTTAACGCTTTGTCAACTTCTAATTCTTCACCTGAATAGTTGGAGTCGCTAGGATCTAGATTTTCATTCATTAAATCAAAGGTAAGCAAAAAGGCAAACCCTTATTTAATAAATAAGTTAGATAATTTAATGTTCTGTTTCTATTTCGTTTACTCCTAATGGAGTTGTTTGGGGAACAAAATCTACTTCATGACCTGGCTTACTATAATCATAAGGCCATCTATGAACGTGTGGAATTTCTCCATGCCAATTTCCGTGCATGTGATCAACAGGTGATGTCCATTCAAGAGTAGTGGATTTCCATGGATTCATTTCTGCTTTTTTTCCAAAAAACATACTAGATATGAAGTTATATAAAAATACTAATTGAGCAGCTCCTGCTAATAGTGCAAAAACGGTAATAACTACATTAATATTTGCTAAGTCATCAAAATATGGAAAAGCAGTATTAGTATAATACCTTCTAGGAAGTCCAGCCATTCCTATAAAATGCATAGGGAAAAATACTCCGTAAGCTGCAATTGCAGTTACCCAAAAGTGAATGTATCCTAAGTTTTTGTTCATCATTTTTCCAAATAATTTGGGAAACCAATGGTAAACTCCAGCGAATAGTCCATATAAAGCAGAAATACCCATTACCAAATGAAAGTGGGCAACTACAAAGTAAGTATCGTGAATATTAATATCTAAAGTACTATCTCCTAAAATGATTCCTGTTAAACCTCCAGTTATAAAAGTTGAAACTAAACCAATTGAAAAAAGCATAGCAGTGTTAAATTGTAGATTGCCTTTCCAAAGAGTTGTTATGTAATTAAAAGATTTAACAGCAGATGGTATAGCTATTAAAAGGGTTGTAAATGTAAAGACTGAACCTAAAAAAGGATTCATACCTGAAATAAACATATGATGACCCCAAACAACTGTAGATAAAAATGCGATGGCCAAAATTGAAGCAACCATTGCTCTATATCCAAAAATTGGTTTTCTAGAGTTGGTAGCAATAATTTCTGATGTAATACCGAGTGCGGGTAAAAGTACAATGTAAACTTCTGGATGACCTAAAAACCAAAATAAATGTTCAAACAAAACAGGAGATCCTCCTTGATAATGCAAAACTTCACCCTGAACGAAAATATCAGATAAAAAGAAAGAAGTTCCAAAACTTCTGTCCATAATTAATAATAGAGCAGCAGATAATAAAACAGGAAATGAGATAACTCCAATTATAGCTGTTACAAAAAAAGCCCATATCGTTAAAGGAAGTCTAAACATAGACATTCCTTTTGTTCTTAAATTAACAACCGTAACTATATAATTTAATGATCCTAACAAAGATGAGGCAACAAAAATAGCCATAGAGATAAGCCAAAGCGTCATTCCCATTCCTGATCCAGGTTGAGCTTGAGGAAGCGCACTTAAAGGCGGATAAATTGTCCATCCTGCAGCAGCGGGTCCAGCTTCAACGAACAAAGAAGCTAGCATTATCATACTAGAAAGAAAGAATAACCAAAAAGAAATCATGTTTAAAAGACCGGAAGCCATATCTCTCGCTCCAATTTGCAGAGGTATTAATAAATTACTAAATGTCCCACTAAGACCTGCAGTTAAAACAAAAAATACCATAATAGTACCATGTATAGTAACAAGGGCTAAATAAATATTAGGATCCATTACTCCCTCAGGAGCCCAATCACCTAAAAATATATCAAATACAGCAAAAGACTGTTCAGGCCAAGCTAACTGTAACCTGAACAATAATGACATTGCTACTCCAATGAAGCCCATAAACAAAACACCAACAATCAGGTATTGTTTAGCAATCATTTTGTGATCTTGACTAAAAATATATTTAGTTATAAAAGTTTCTTTATGATGATCATGGTGATCATCATGACCAGAATTAGAAATATTTGTAGCTGCTGACATATTATTTTATTGAATTATTTCAGAAAATGTTTGCTGTTGAGCTTTCCATTTATTATAATCTTTTTCAGATTCTACTACTATTTTCATTTGCATATTATAGTGGGAAGTTCCACAAATTTTTGCGCATAGCAATAAGTAGTCAAATTGATAAGGATCTAGAGTTTCTTCCCCTTTAGAAATCAGCTCCTGACTTTTATCGTATCTAATTTTATTAATTCTATTAACCTTGGCTACTACATCGGAATTTTGTCTCATATCTTCTGTAGTAATTGTTGGTGTAAAAGAAAATTCTGTAATCATTCCAGGAACACAATTCATTTGAGCCCTAAAGTGAGGCATATATGCTGAATGTAGAACATCTTGAGACCTCATTTTAAAAATTACCTTTCTATTAACAGGCAAATGAAATTCTTGAGTAACAACAAAATCATCCATTCCATTTGGATCAGAAGAGTCAATTCCAACAGAATTTTTACCATCAAAATCATTTAAAAACCTAACATTAGCGTCTCCTAAAACATTATCCTCTCCTCCATATCTTGCCTTCCAGTTCCATTGCTGTGCATATAATTCAATTACTAAATCATTTTCGTCATCTTCACTGAAATTCATGATTTGTCCCCAAGTAACCATTCCATAAATAATTAAAACAAAAAATATAATAGCAGGAATAACTGTCCAAACTAATTCTAATTTATTGTTGTGGGTAAAAAAATAAGCTTTTCTATTATTTATTCCCCTGTACTTAAAGGCAAAGTAATGCAAAACAGCCTGAGTTAAAGTTTGTGCAAATAAAATTATTGCAAAAGAAACCCAAAGTAATGTATCGTATTTTTCTCCATGTTCTGATGCTGATTCAGGAAGAAGAACTTTGGTATAAGCCCAAAAACAATATATCGTAACCACATATATAAAAACCAAAAAAGCAAACATTAACTTACCGTTAAGGTCATTATCTTTTTCATTTGCTATCTGCGAATCATCTTTTTTTAGTCCCATATGGGACAATTCAAATATTTTGGTGATCTGCCAAATAGCTACACCAGTTAAAATTAAAATCGTTATTGTTAGTAATACTGTCATTTAAAAAAATTAATACTCGAATTTTTCACTTTCTTTAATTAGCGGATCTCCGGATGGCTCTAAAGGGACTTTTGAAAGACTATTAAAAACCACATAAATAAATAATCCGCTAAAAAATAAAATCCCTGATATTTCTGGAACACCTATAAACCACTGGTCTCCGACGGTTGCTGGCATTATCATATTAAACACATCAATATAATGACCTATCAAAATGATAATTCCTGTCATTACAATAAACCAATTAACTCTTTTATAATCGCTATTCATAAGCAGTAAAAAAGGAAACACAAGATTTAAAGCTATCATACCAAAAAAAGGTAAATTATAATCTTCTATTCTAGTTATAAAGTATGTTACTTCTTCAGGAATATTAGCATACCAAATAAGCATGAATTGAGAAAACCATAAGTAAGCCCAAAAAATACTAACGCCAAACATAAACTTTCCTAAATCGTGAATATGATTATGATTTACTTTTTCTAGATAACCTTTAGATTTTAAATAAATAGTCACTAAAGCTATAGTAGTAATTCCTGACACAAACATACTTGCAAAAACATACCAACCAAACAATGTGCTAAACCAATGTGGGTCAACAGACATAATCCAATCCCAAGACATCATAGATTCAGTAACTATAAAGAAAGCTAAAAATCCAGCTGAGAGCTGAAAGTTCTTTTTGTGATTTAAAATATCATTTGAATTATCTTGAGCTAATGAAAGTTTACGAGAATAATATCTATAAAGATTCCATCCTAAAATATAAAAAACAGCTCTAGCAATTAAAAAAGGTGAGTTTAAATATCCTGATTTTGC
>Ga0209482_1000567_pt1 | contig 30928 bp, 50 predicted proteins | sample CoawatmetaG10DNA_FD_187512 | JGI IMG/M metagenome (GOLD analysis project Ga0209482, IMG submission 187512) | Marine microbial communities from the West Antarctic Peninsula - Coastal water metaG104-DNA (SPAdes) (version 2) | ecosystem: Environmental > Aquatic > Marine > Coastal ...
TTTTAAAACGGGTTTTTACACCCCGTTGTTTTTTTAGTTATTTATTAACCATTTATCTTTTAATCTAAAAGTTTTTCTTATTATTTCAATATTTATAATATTGTTTTTAGGATTTAACATTTTGATAATGCTATTCATTTCTTTTTTGTTTGAAGGTAACTTTTCCATAAACCAAGTATCTTTGTCGGAAAATTTTACCGCTACATCTACATAACTATAATAAGTTTTGTTTTTATCTAATTCGATTTCTGTTAAATAATTCATCTTGTTTTGTTTTTGTTCCCTACAAATCTACAACGCATTATTGAATTAAAAAAATATTTTCACTTTTATTTTAAAGTTTTTTTTCATTTTGTTTGTTAACCCCTATAAATAAAGGGCAAAAAAAAAGGCCCGAAAATTAATTCAGGCCTTTCAAAATATAAAATTTTAACGATTATGGAGTTTCCAAAGCCGCTCTTCCAACTGCGAAAGTTCCCGTAACAAACGCATTTGGTAAATAGTTAGTTAATGCTACTCTTTCAGATACTCTAACAGTAACAAAACCATCTCTTACGTTAGTTCCATCCTCTCTAAAGAATTCAACATTTACGCCATCTCTAACCCAAAGTTGTGTTCCAACTGCAAAGTTACCGATTAAGAAACTTCCCGCAGCTATTGAAGTATTTAAAACAACTTTAACACCCATAAATGAAGGTTGTAACCCGCCATAAACTTGGTCTTTAATATAGTTGTTTGTAGTATCTTTTAATAATAATATTTTATGAAAATCTGTAGGATTTAATAAAATACAATCTGCATTATAGTTTGCTAATGCTAATTGATTTAATGATGCAACAATTACATCAAAATCATTTGCACTTTCAACTGTATCAGCAAAAGAACCCGCAGCAAATGCAGCCGCATCAGTCATAATACCTTTTAATTGAGAGTTTGCACCCGTTCCGCTTAATATTTGCGTATCTTCAACTTCTAATAATTTTTCCGGCGCACGCGCTGAAAGATATGAAGTTAATTGAGGCGTATCAGCTAGCATTTCTTCAGAAATACGGAAATAAGTTCCGATTTTTCTAACGTTTGCATCGCTTGCAGTCATATCAAAATCAGATTGTGCTAATGTAGCACCTTCGGCAGCAATTGCAGCACCGTTAGTATATCCTGATTCTTTTACAAATCTTACAACATCGCTTTGAGTTGACCCCATTGCAAGTAATTGTCTAATGTGAACCGGTCTTGTTGGGTCGAATTTATATCCCGCAACTCTATCAGCCGGTATAACTTCTCCCGTAAAATCAGCGGCGATAGTCATATCTGCTTTGATTTCAAAAGATGCACTTCTTGAATTTCCTTTTGCTATTCCTTCAATCGCTCCGTTTTGGATTGCTTCGTTTAAAGCGCCTTTGAATGACATTTTTTTATTTGAATTAAATTGCTTTTTGTTTGCGATTTCCATTGCATCCAAACGCTCGTTTAAATTCTTGTTTACTAAACTTACTTCGTCTTTTAGTAATTCACTTGCTTTTATAATAGTAGCGTTGTGAACTTCTTTGTTAGATTTTTCAATCTTTGAATCAATAGCCATGTTTAATTGGTCTAATTGATTTTTTACATTTTCTTCCATCTTTTTTTTAGATTTTTAAAGAATTAATTAAATACTTATACACTTCAGAATCATCGTTTTTTATCTCAACATTCGGCAAAGTGATTTTTTCAACCGGCTTTGTGAATTCAATAAATAATGATTTTAATTTTAAAATTTCCGCTTCAATAGCAAAACCCATATCGTCCGAAATTTGTCCTTTTTTTAATAGTTTCGCTAAATTATCATAACGCTTTGAAAGTTTATCCAAATCCACGTTTCCTTTAACGTCTAATATTTTGGCTTGGTCGTTTGCTGCTAATGTAACCGCGCTAATTTCGTAAAGTTTAACTTCGTTAATTTCGCGATAATCGCCTTTATCCTTACCTTGTATTGGTAAAATACCGACACTATTTTCAGTAATTACGCCGGATTTCATAAGTTCCACAACGTCTTTTCCTAATTGAGTTTTTGCAATTTGTGCAACAAACACCAAACCTTTATCGTCTTCGTACAATTCGAGCATTTTCCCGATTGGTTGGTTCATATCGTGCTGATACAAGTACTTAACACGTTCACCATTTTCGGCAATTGTCTTTTTATAAGCGCCTTTTGTTATAATATCATTATCGGAATCTTTGTTTCCAAAAATACTTCCGTAACCTTTAATAATTCCGGCGTTTTCGTCCGCATCAATTAATTCATTGATTGGCGCCGCTTTGTAAAGAATTTGATTCATAAAAAAAATTTTTGTAAATATACGGTTTTTGTAATTTATATTTCTTCGGGTTCACCACGTTCAAAAACAATATTGTTTTTTTGTTCAGGTAAAGGTTTATCATGTTGAAATAAAACACCCATTCCGAAAGGTATATCTTCAGGGAACGCCTTACAACCTCCCATTATTGGCCTTAAATGTTTGCAATTATTACAAATATAATCTTCTTTTGGTGACATTATTTAAAATTTAAATGTTTCATCTATTAACTCACCGACTAAACGCGCATATTTTGAAGGGTTTGAATGAAGGGTGTATTCCGTAAATGCTTCGGCTAAAAATTCATCGATATTTGTATTCGCGTAACGGCCTAAAAATATTTCGTTAAATGATTTATAATTTGAATCGTTACGAAATTTTAATATATCTTTTCTATATTCGGCCCTTATTTTAGATAATTTATTAAAAAATTCACGTTGGCTCATAAGTTCAGAACGCGCCATAACATGGCCCATTTCATGCACCGTTGTAGCAATGTCAATATTTGACTCATTAACCGCACTTTTAAATCTTTTAGAAAACCTTTTTTTGAAAATTAATCGCTCCCGATTAGAAAACGCGTCGGTTAAATCGCCAAGATTTATTTTTCTTAAGTCACCACTAAAACGCCCGATAGATATACTACCATAAGCTCTTGTACTTGACTTAAAACGCAAAGTAATTTTATTAGTAAAGTTACCTGACGAGCCAAAATTGTATTTTGAAAATAATTTATTTAATATATTTATTCTTTGATTATAGTTTTTTATTTGTAATGTTCGGGAAAACTGTGTTTTTTCTACAATCCAACCTTGCTTTTCAAACATGCTTAAAATACTTTTCTTAGCTTCTGAAATTGTTTTTACCGCACCTTCAACAACGTTTTCAGCCGCACCAACTAACGTTGAACTAATCGCCGAAACAACATCAGTCAAACCAAATCCGGTTGACGCCGCACCACCTAATCCGAAGTTTATATCTGTTATTTCTCCAACTGTTTGCGCTCCTTTTACCGGAAAAGGCGCTACACTACAACGGCAATTAATAACCTCAGAAGACGGACCGCTCGGGTCTCCCGGATACATCATAGAAGAACCACCAACCATAAACGCTTCATTAAATGGTATTGGTTCACTTGCGCCCGCTTCTGAATGTGTGCTTCGGGTTCTGTCGTCAAATGATGCTATCCACTCCTTACGCATTTGTGCGCCCGGAAATATTGTTTTTGAAGATTCCATTGTTGCAAAGTTTGCCGCGTTGGTTGCTTCCGTTCGAACTAATCGTTCCGATTGATATTGCGAATATCTATTAAATTGATTTCTTAATATTCGGCCCTTTTCGGTGTTACCTAACGCCTGAAATTCAGGGTCTCGCATTAACTTTTCAGTTACTTGAATAAGTGTTTTTTTTGCGGTCCCTGAGACTAACGTTACACGCTGCGCACCAACCGCCGAACCAAAAGAGGCAAACGAGTTTTCCCAACCACTAACGTATTGGTTAGGATTTACGCCTTTAGATAAAAATTTATCAAATCCTTTTGCGTACCATTTAGCAAAATTTAAACCGATTTCAACATATAGGTTTCTATATATTTTTTGTAATTCGGTCGCATTAAAAAGTAATTGAAAATTGGTTTGATTTTCAGATAAAAAATTCTCTATACCTTTATTGTATTCGCTTTTATAATAGCGCTTTACTTTTGATAATTGGCGTTTTTCTGATTTATCTAATTCCTTTTCGAATGCAGTTTGCCACTTATTTTTGTTTATCGTCATACGTTGCAACCTTAATCCCTTTTATTTCTTTTTTAGGTGTTTCCGTTGGTGTTAAAAACTTATTAACGTCAACATCTATTGACTCAATAGGCGCATCGATTTCGTTAGCTTTTACAGGAATTAAATTTGCCGGCACAAAATAATCATTTAAAGTTTCGTTTTCTTCATCAACCCCGTACGACATTACAGAACGTTTTTCGTTAGGTGTTATCCACCAAGCCTTTGCTAATTGGTCAACTACTTTATCGGCTTCCTCTTGAAGTTCCGGTATAACTGTAAAATCAAATTCAATACATAGTTTATTTCCATACTTTGGAGCCAACCAACGATTTAATTCGTCTTTTATTTTAAGTAGTTCAGGAATAACCGCATTTTGATAAAGAGCCTTTTTAGCCTCTCTCATGTTATTATAAGAACTCGAATCAGTATTGTTTAATAATTGAACAGGAACGTTGTAAATATTACATAAATCCTTGACTGATGCGTTATATTGTTCTATTAAAGAAATATCCGCAGCATTTAAACCAAAGTTAACCCATGATAATTTTTTCGGTGTAATAATTACATCACCGGCATTGTCGGAACCTTGAAATTGTTTTCTAAATTTATCTTTTAATTGTTGCGCTTGCACTTCGTTTAAATCACCTTCCTCTGACATTAATAAACCTCTTGCCGTTTGATTCTGTAAATATTTAACTCCGGTTTGTACCGCTTCATTATTAGTTGTTAATGAACGTAAACCCGCACGCAATGGCGATTGACCGTATAAATGCGACCCCGTACCGTCATAGTAAGGGTTAAAATCTTTTATATGGCATATTTCAGAAGCCGGAATTTCAAACGTTCCATTGTATTCTAATTTATATTTTGAAACCGGTTGCATAATACCGCCCGAAACAATTTCCATTGCTTGCGATGGCATTACATACATTTCAGAAATTTTACCAATTTTAGGCCCTGACTCCGGGCCAATTCCATAAATGTAACGGTTTCCGGTTAATTTACCGAATGAAATAACTTCGGTTATAAAAGAATTATAAGATTGAGCCGGATTAGGACGTTCTAAAAGTTCGTGCAAATCGGTATCGCTTAATTCAATTAATGATTTCTTTTGTAATAAAGCGGCTTTATTTATAGTCGTCGAATCTATGGTTCCGCTTGTTAATGCTTTATATCTTTTATAATCATTTTCGCTTTTAACTTCATAAATTTGAAACGGAATTGTTGTCGCCGCTTTTGTTATTAAATTAATTAATGAATAAATAGTCGAATTTTTTCGGTAACCTTCCGTAATATATGAATCGTCATTTTCTGAATTCCAAACAATCGACTCACCTAACCAATTATAAATCGCTTTATTATAATTTATATTTGTGTTTTGTGATTGATTTTTGCTAACGATTGATTTTAATTTGTCTAAAAATGAAGCCATATTTTATTTTGATATAAAATTTTCGTAAAAATACAAAATTAAAAATTGTTTTAAACTATGAAGAAATTGTTTATTAAGTTTCGTTCTATTGAATAGGAAGTGACGTCGATATGCTCATCATGTTTAGCATTTGGAAACGTACTTACTTGTTGTAAATAAGCATCATTCCAATTATCTCTAATCAATACAACGCGTCCACCTTCAATAAAAGGCGATGACGCACGCGCCCTTTCAATCTTTGAATATCTAACGAAATTTGTTTTTAATTCCGAAACATTAAAACTTGTTTCACGCCTTAATAATTGAACTAAAGATTTACCGGACGCTTTGGGTTCAACTAATATTTGCGTTATATTAACACCGCAAGACTTAACAAAGTTAGAAATAAAAGATTTTAATTCCGGCATCTCTAAATATTTATCTATGCTTTTAAATATATATAAATTATCACCACTTTTACCGCTTATTTGTATCCCGGTCGGGTCGTTTTTAGTATCTTTTGTATAAGCGCCATCAATATACATCTCCCAAACGATATCTCCCGGCATTTCTGCTTTATTAATGATTTGAAACCAACCTTTACGCCATTCGCCACCTTCGGGCGGTGACGGAAGTTGTAAATATTGGCCCGCAAACGTATAACGGTCGGCTTGCCTAATTGATTCAAGTTCTTCAAATGAATGCTTTTCCGGCCACAACGGATTGTTTTCGTCATCTAATGCGGGCAATTTTAAATGATGCCAATGCTCACCCGAACCGCCGTCTAATAAATAACCGCTTAAATCCTCTTCATGCAATCGTTGCATAATAACAATGATAGGCACCTCTCTGCTATTAACACGCGAGCGAATAGTTGTATTATACCGATTATTAATAAAAGACCGTTTAACGTCGGATAAAGCATCGTCAGGCTTCAAAGGGTCATCAATAATTATAGCGCCACCACTTCCGGCCCCAAAACCCGTAATTGCACCCCCTGAAGACGTCGCATAAACTCCGCCTCCTTCGGTTGTGTACCATTTCTTTTGACTTTGTGAATCTTTTTTTAAATCTATATTCCAAACTCTTTGGAATGAATCGGAATTAATATATTCTTTTGTCATGGAACTGTTATCCAATGCCAACGCGTCGGAATAGCTTAAATGTATAAACTTTGAAGATGGGCGCTTTGCTAAACTCCAAGCTATAAACATTTTTACCGCGATTTCTGTTTTCCCATATCTTGGCGGAACGTTAATAATTAATCTTTTGATTTCGCCATTATAAACGCGTTCAAGCGTATCGACTAAGGTTTTATGAAATTCAGCGGCTTCAAACTTTTTTCCGGTGTTTTCTTTAAAAATATAACGCGTAAAGAATAACAAGGAATTTTCACATTTTTCCTTTATTATTGTATTAATATTCATCGTTTAAAATATCGTCAATTTTCTTTTGCGCTTCCGTTGATAGCTTTGTTGTGGATACTTCGGCTCTCATTTCAACTTCTTTTCGTTCAATATATCCGCGCTTTTTACCTTTTGTTTTTAGATAAAATATTGTTGCGGTTGTATTGCCGTCTTTAATTTGTTTATGCAATTGCGACTCTGCAAAGTCTAAAGTTATATTTTGTAAGTCATCAACTGCGGCCCTAAATTCAGAATCCCGGTTATAGTGTCCGTAAAAAGTTGAACGGTTGCAACCGACTATTTTACACGCGGTTGTGACAATTCCCAATGATTGTTCTAACGCGTCAAGTAATCCCTTTTTTAATATGTTTGTTTTTGTTGCCATATTGCAAAGTTAAATAAATAAACGGATATAAAAAAACTCCCTTATTTTGGTAGGGAGTCAATTGTCTTTATTTTGGCTTTTATTATTTCGTAATCAATTTGCAACTCTAACAATTCTATTTGTTTAACTAAAAACGTGTTGTCCATTAAATTAGCTAAATACTTAATTCGCTCTATTGTTTCGTTCATAGTATCGTTCTTAATAGTATCTTTTTTATCTTCATAGCTTTTATACAATAAGTCTTTCCAATCTTCCATAATATTTATTTTTAAATTAAGTTTTTTTACATTAAAAAAGGGATGCTCTATTTTGCTCCGCAACGACCAAGTTTAAAAAGCTAATAGTTACACCCCTTTAGTTATTTAGTTATTAGATAATATAGAGTTGTACAAATACCATATCGCATCTGATTTAGTTTCGTGTTCCATAGATTCGAAATCTAAATCACCTTCCACTACATCAATGGCCCAATAATCAGTAACACAACCATCTAACCAAAGCTCTGCAACTATCCCTTGAAACTCAACCTTGTAACCTACTCCACTCTTAGAAACCTTAAGACCATCTCTTTTCATAATGTTAGTAGAATTGTCGTAATTCTTAATTTGAGACTTAAGACTTTTCCATTTCTTAGCAAATGAATTATACTCTGTTCCCATTGGTAACGGATTAGCTTTATAGTTAGTCTCAAGTGTTATGAACTCTTGTTTTAATGTTTCTAATGTTTTCATAATATATTTGTTTTGTTCCGTATTATTGACACTACAAATATAAAAGAATATTTTCAATTACACAACTTTTTAAAAGAATTTTTTCATTTATTTACGAAAACTTTACGAAAACTTTTATTTACCGCACATTTCACAAACGTGTTTATCATCATCATTTGTTTCGTCTTTAGGTTGTTCATCATCTAAAGGTAAATCAAAAACCGGTAAATCAACACCCCATTCAATTAGTTGTTTTACATCCCATTCATTTGCTAAAATATCCCAATCCCATTCACCAAACCCGGAATTGTCTTTTATTATAAACTCGCGTTTTTGCGCTTCAGTCAATCCGCTTTCAATATGAATAGGAATTTCAAACAACCCGGCCGATTTGCAAGCCTTTAAACGCATATTTCCGCCTAATATTGTCATTGTTTCATCAACAACAATTGGCCGAATATTCATCATCCAAGGAGATTTTTTAATTGACTGAACTAATAGCTTAAATTTTGCGTCTTTAATAAAACGAGGATTGCCGGGCGTTTCATTAATAGTTTTTATATTAACTAATTTTATCAATTTTTTTCTTTATACCATACAAAAGAAATTCCAACAAATAAAAACATAAATTGCAAACAATGTTCGGTTTCGTTAATTAAATCGTTTTCATCAAAATCTTCATTCATTTCAGAGTTCCAATAATTAGCGCCTAACATAAATCCATAAATAGGAAAAATTATTGTATTAAAATTAAAAATCATACGGTCCAATATTTATTGTAAAGATACAAATAAAGTTCCCAACACTTATTTAAGGCTTCTTCATTATTGTAGTACTTAGGAGAACAAATTTTTCTACCATTATCATTAATTTCAACTTTTAAACCTGAATGCGAAGGGTTAATATAAACTTTTATATTATTTTTCAAACACCATTGCATGGCCTTACGGTGTTCATCGGTCACCCTATTAATTTTTTTCATCATTAAAACGGTAAATTGTCGGTTATAACTTCAAACTTTTTATTTGCCAAATCAATATCCTTATAAATTCCGCCGGCTTCAAAATCCGGAGCAATCTCGAATTCACCTAATTGCCCGTTTTCCTTACGCTTAACCTTTTCTATATACATTTTAACAATATCCGATTTATATTGCGTCTTTTGCCCGATACATCTAAAAACAATAATTCCGTTATAAGCCTTGTTAAAGAAATCCGCACTTCCTGAAATATCATACAACGTTGGTTTTTTATAGTTACCATTTTCAGATTCAATTTTTCTTGGATGTGCTACCAAAAATAAATGTGTGTTAGTTTGTTGGCAAAATTGCGTTATAGACGAAAGCGCTTTTCCAATATATGAATGGTCCCTTTGGGCCGAATGGTCGAGCATATTCCAAGGGTCAATGACTACAACGTTAACCCCTTTTTGAAATACTAATTCACGAAAAGAATTTAAAATCCCTTCTAAAGACAAATTTTCTAAGTCAATTTTAATCCAAAAAAAATGGTCTTCAATAAAATCTTTTGTTTGGTTTAAATCATCGTTATTACAATTTTTTTCATTTAATTTGTTTGCAATTCTTTTAATATGGCCCTCATATGGAAATGATTCGGGTGCAAACATTGCGCATCTCATGCCGTAATTTATCGCCATGTTACAACAAATTTGGTCTACAACGTCCGATTTACCTGAATTAGGTATTCCGGTAACAACGGTCCACTCACCAAAAGCAAGTTTAAAATAAGTATCGGAATTAGGTAAGCCTATCGAATAGTTTTTTACACCGTTTTCATTATAATTTAAAACATTTTGCCAAATATCATTTATATTTAAAACGCCTTCCAATGGAAAGTTTTTAGCACCTTTTATAAAATTTCTTAATACTTCGCCGCCTTTAGATATTAAAACCTCGTTAGCGTCCTTAAAATCGCCAAATTCAACATATTTACACTTATATGCTCCGAACCTTCGCGCTAATTCATTACGCAATTCCAAACCGGCTTCGTCGTTATCGGTGCAAAGAATAATTTGTTTTTTATCTTTAAAGTATTCAAAACAATTATCTAAATATTCTAAACGCGCATTTCCTTTAGATGCTCCATTGGGTACACTACAAACCGAATAAATACCGGCTTCATGTAACGAAAGCGCATCCATTTCGCCTTCAACAATATAAACCGTTTCCATTTCTGTAATATTATCCAAACCATAAAAAACAAGTTCAGCACCCGAAACCATTTTAAAATTCTTTTCCGCGTCACGAAATTTAACGTTTACTAATTCTTTATTTCTGTAATAATTAAAATTTACGGCGCGGCGTTCTTTTCCAACTTGTGGGAAATATTCTTTTGATTCGCCAATTTTCCAATGTAATAAAGTAGCTTCCGATATTTTACGGGACGCAAACCAATTTATAAGTTCTTTACTTAAATTTACTTCAATTTTTCTTGGTTTAATATAGTCGGGTTTCTTTTGGAATTTTGTTGTACCGGACCAACCGCAATTGTGACAATTAAATAAACCTTGGTCAATATCAACCGACAATGATTTATCTCTTTTATTTTTTCTTGAATCGCTACATTTTGGGCATTTAGTTTTTAATTTTCCGGCGGATTTATTGCCGACGTCAATATTAAAATCGTTAAAAGTTTTCATTTGTTTTGTTTTTGTTTTTGCTAAAGTAAAAGAATTTTTTTAATTACATAATATTTATTTATAAAAGTTTGTCAAAAAATACAATTCCTTTTTTACGGACAATTTCTATATTAGAAATAAATTTATCTACAAAGTCACTTAGTAAAATATTGTCGTCTTCGCTTAAACTTGCTAATTGTTTAATCATCCGTTCTTTTCGTTTTGAAGCGTTTTGAAAAAATTCTTCGTCATGTAACATGCATTTATCTACTATTTTATTCACATTTGATTCAATAGAATTTCTAAATAAATTAGCTTTATTTTTTACGGGTCCTTTTAAATTATAATCGTCCATTGTTGCAATAATTAAATCTAATAATAAGACTAATTCTAAGCCTTTTTTTAATTCTCTATTCATTTTTAATATTTTATAAATTTAAATTTGTTTTTAGTTATATCATTTACATAGTAAGCCATTAATTCAATATCATTTGACGAACCTTTTCGCGGTTTACGTCCGCCAATTTTTATCTCACCTTTTAAATCTTTTACTTCGGAGAATATAATGCCATCAAAACACGCCCAAATAATAACGGGATTTATTTTTTTATCTAATAACTTAGTTAATTTTTTTACTGAAATGGGTAAAGGAAATGAATTGTCTATATTTCTCAATCTACCTTTAACTTCAACAAAAGCCAAAATAGCTCCTTTAAGGTCATAAACTATAAAATCAATATCATTGCGACCCAACTTTTTAAAAGTACCGTTAAAGGGTTTTAAAAACGCTTTAATGGCTTTGTTTTCCCTTTCAATATCTTTTTGATTTTCAAATCTCATTTTATTTATTTTTAATTACATAATCTTTTAATTCATTAAATTCGTTTGTGTGCATTAATTGTTTAATATGAAATTCAAATAATTGACCGCCTTTTGTTTTTGCGCCTAATTCTTTATTTCCGTCGGCCGGACTATTATAAATAAAGTATTCAATAATTCCTTTTACTTTTGAATATCCAACGGGTTTTGTTTTTGCCTTTTGATTTAACATAAATCTATCAATATATTTAATACCGTTTTTATCTAAATTTCTAAATTTTAAAATACTTAAAAAATTAGTTTGCCAAAAGTCATCATTTCGAAGTGATTTTGTAACCTCGTAAACATCCCTTAAATCATATTTATCAATTCTTTGTATTTTATCTAAACAATCCAACCATTTATTTTTTTGTGTTTCGCCTTTTGGTTTATATTGATTAGGAAATAATTTTATAAAATGCGGAAATGCCTTAATTATCATTTCATTGTATAATGGCGTTTTTGATTTTATAGTTGTTTGTACTTTAGTATTTCTTTTATTAGTTATTACATTAGTGTTTATAGTATTACTTTGTTGCGGATTAACCGGGTCCGGTTTTACCGCCGCGGTTTTTCCGGTTACGGTTTTTCCGGTTGCGGTGATTTTCTTAGGCTTATCGTTTAAATAATAATTATAACCGGCAAATTTTCCACCCGTTCTTAACTCCTTACGAACTAAAAAACCTTCTTTTATTAATTCTTTTATTCGTTTATTAATGGCGTCTTTTCCGTCTTTAAAATGGCCACATATAAATTGAACCGTCATTTCCGTTTTTGCATCATGTGAAAAAAGCCAACAATATAAACCGGTTGCACTTGCTGATATTTCTTTGTGCCTAAAAATATTATTAGGTACAATTGTAAATCTTGAAAATTTCTTTGGTTTGTAAATTTTGTTTATTTCCATATTTTAATAAAAGTAAAACCCTATCAATTCAGCGGTCGCGGGCGCTTCATCAATAGGATTCCATTAATTTTTTTTACGATATCCACGACAATATCACAACAAATATAAAGATATTTCTTTATAAAGTGTAATTATTCTTTACAGAATCACAAAAAGTTCGTAATTCTTTAAATATTTTTTTTAACTCGTTTATATCAATAAAAGTATCTTCATACTTATACCAAAGTAACTCAATAAACAAGTCAAATTCAACCCTTGTTGTGGAACCTACATACTCGTAAGTTACTGCAATACCTTCCGGCGCGGATTGAGTCCATCTAATTTTTTGATTGGTATTATCAAAATAAACATCATTATATTTCATTTTATTTAATTTTAAATTTCATTGTTAAAATAATCGTCAATTGTTTTTATACAATCATCGAAATTATTATGCCAATTAACCGCCCAATTACTATTTTCAAGCCATTTAAGCCAATCTTTTTGATTTGGTGTCGGTTTATTATACTTATATTTTAATTCAAGCGCTAATCCGTTTTTATTTTTATTTGGTGTAAAAATTAACAAGTCAGGAATTCCGGGTTTTGCTCCTAAATATTTCATTTTATATTGTTCAAAAGGAGTTCGTTTACCTTCATTCATTGGATGCGTAAAAATAACTTTAGGATATTGCATTTTAATATAATTCATAACGGCACGTTGCAATAAATCTTCGCCTTTTAAATATTTTTCAAACGGATTTATTTTTGCCATTATAAAACGTTTTTTAAAGTTTGTATAATTAATTTTATTTCTTTTATCATTTCTTATTTTTTAATTGTTTTTTTAAACTTAAAACCTCATCCGTTAATATTTCATTTGCAATTTTAAGAAATTTATATTTTAATAACAATTTTTCTTCTGTTAGTTTTTCAACGCTAATCTCGTTAAAAAGCAAAACTTCTAATTTTTCAAACTCATTTTTAAAATGCAAATCGGAATTAACCCAATTATCAAAATTTTGCATTGAATAAACAACCGAAGAATGGTCCCTATTAACAATTGAACCAATTCGTTGTAGTGTGTGTCCGGTTTTTTCTCGTGCAAACCAATAAAATACTGCGCGGGACATTACATCCCGGCGTTTTCTTGAATTTAGTGAAATATCAACGTTAAAATGTTGATTTACTTTTTTTATTAAAAATTCTAACTCCATATTTATAAAACTAAACTTCCGTCATCATTAAAATCATTCCAATTGTAACCCGAAATTATACCCGTTTCTACGTATATTTTCCAATCGTTAAAGGCCCTTTTCCAACCCTTACGCCCTTGTTCAATCATTTCATTACTCAAACCATAAACCTCAACCGAAAACGGATAATTTGTTTCAACGGCAATAAAACGAAAGTTTTCCGCCGGAACTCCTAACATATCCGAATAAAACGCCGCTTGTAGGTGATAGCCATATTTATAAACATCCCTTTTAAATGCCATCGGTGCGTTATCTTGGCACGTTTTAACATCTGAAATAAAGTTTTCTATTCTATTCAAAGCGTCGGGCCTTATTCGTACATCAATATTTTCATGTTTTTTATAGTGTGACAATTCAATTTCGCCTTGACAATATTTTTGCGCCAAATCGTGATTTCTAAAGTTCTTTAATATTTTCGTGATTTTATCGTGTTCTTCTAAAGCTAATAATAATTTACCATCCGATTTTTTTGTTTCAATTTCAAACGCTTCTTTTCCGGCTTTTGTACGCCTATCTATTTTTGGCATTACATGATAATCTTTGTAATACAATTCAGGCTCTAACATAGCGCAATGAACCGCAGAACCTAAAGCCATCGCCGAAGATTCAAAACGTTTTTGATTTAAGAAATGATAAACCGATTTTTTAAATATTGTTTTTAAACCTGAAGCGCTAATTCCGGGTGACGAATGATAAATTTCGTTACTGTCAAATAATGTTTTCATGATTCTTTTTTTTGTTCGCCCAAAATATAATTATTTTGTTCGGTTACGGTTTGTTCTAATTCATTTATTCTTTTTTCTAAGGCTTGAACCCTATATTCTAAAAATTCAACTAATTTTTCCATGATATTTGTTTTTGTTTTTATTTATACTTAACGGGATATCGAACCCCGGTTTTATTTAGTTTTCTAATTCTTCTAATTCAGTAGATATTTTACTCATTTCTATTTGTATATTTTCTAATTTCTCTGACAAATCCATTTGTTCAAAATCAGTATAAACTACTGTGTTTTTTTCAGTTCTTAAATATTTTTTATTTAAAGAATTAAACTTCTTATTTAAAGTTTCGATTGTTTTTAAAGTTTTCATAATATATTTGTTTAACACTTCAAAAGTAAAAGAATTTTTTCAATTTACCAAACTTTATTTAAAAATAATACAAAAAAAATGCGATTCAATTAAGAACCGCACTAATTTTAAAAGAATTTAATCCTTAAAAAGGTAAATCCGATTTAACTTCTTGAACACCTTCTGAACCTTGTGTTTTAGGTTTCCAAGTATTTAATTCGGCGTAACATTTACCGGATTGTCCACGTTTTAAATCGATATTAACCCAACCGTTACTATTGTTCGCCTTAATAAATCCAATCGCTTCGTCAACTTTTAACGATACTGACGCCAAAACGAAATCGGGCGCGGAATCATTTCTTTTAACAATAAAACCATCTGCAAAAACTTTGTCTGTTTGTGTACTCATAATATTAACTATTTATTTAAATTAAACTTACTTACTATTTTGTCTTTATATTCTTTTTTCATCTTAAAAGTATTTAAAACTTTTTGCGCTTGTACTTCAGTCGATTTTAATGTTGCATTCAACTGCGCTTCCGTTAACCATTTTCGATTATCCGTTTGCACTTCTTTTAAAGGCGCTTTATCATGGGTGTTTGTACTGTCGGAATCTTTTGTGTCATCGATTAAAAATAAACCGTTTAAAGCGTATTTTCTTGAATAAGAACTGCTACTTCCAAAACTTTGCGCAATATCCATTCCTTTCCGATTTGGGTCTATTCCGGCTTGCGCTTTTGTGTGAACTTGGTTTTCGTTATCGGATATAACCGCCATAGATTCAACGTAAGTAATACCGTTAACACTATGTATTTCATCTGAAATTGTTAATGTACATTTATACTTATTTAAAAGCGGTTTTACGGCCTCTAAAATATCTTCGCAACTCCTATAATTATATTTACCAAAGTTATTACGTTGGTTTTTAGGCGCCTTTAATTCAGATTGAATTTTAATTAATTTTTCCATTGTTATAAAGTTTTAGTTTTTGTTTTAAATGTTTAGAGTTTCCGAAATTCCTGAAATAATAAAATCGTTATTTTGCAATAAAATAATTTCTGAAATTGTAAAGGTCATCGGATTTTTAAGACGTGATTTTAAGGTTGGCATCGTGCAACTCAATAACTTACAAACTTCATAACGCCTTAAATTTAGTCGTTTCATTTCTTCTTTAAATTTTTGTTCAAACATAATTTTTTGTTTTTATTTAATGCAAAACTAAAAATAAATTTTCAATAAAAAAAATATATAAGCATAAAAAAACCGCCAAAATGTTAAAAAAACAAATCGACGGCTGACAAACAAAACAAAAAAAGTTATTTTAATCTGTTATTCTTACGGAAATAGATAAATCATTATCATTGTTAGGAAGGTGAGAAACAACATTAAACTCCCCGGTTTTCACATTGTAAACCATTCCGTCTATAATTGTCGGTTCGGGGTCCGTTAAAACATTTTTCCAATTAAACCAAATCTTATTGTTTAAAGTTAAAGGAGTCGGCGTTTTACCTCTAAAGGACCCACTATATCTTGTACAAAATTCACGAAAATCATTCATAATATTTTGATTTGAGATATTTGTTGCGGTTTTATAATCATTTAAACCCCCGGTTCCATTTGCAAAATCTCGGCTTCTAATCCACGACGTATTAAATGCAACTCCGGGCGCTAAAACTGAACTAAAACTTTTGGAAGCGCTATAAGAACTTACATCGGTTCTTAATCCGGTTATATTTGTTTTTGATTGAACTTCCGAAGCAAATTCAGAAGTAACGGTATAAAACTGCGAGTTATTTTGCGAAAACCCTACATTATCAAAAAACGTATTTAAATATCCGGCTCCGGTTTGACCTAAAGCGGTATTAAAAATAATTATTTTCAAATATCTTTGTTGATTTGCCGTCCCTTGTCCGTTCCCAAACGGGTTTGTTAATTTTCCTGATAAATTCACAAATTGATTATTTGTAAAATTTTCAAAAGAATTTATTACGGATTGAGATTGCCAACTTCCGGAATTTGTATTAAAATAAATATCCGGAGCCGTTCCGATACCTTCGGAATAAATTTGAAAACGTATTTCCATCCCTAAAGTTGGAATTGTTGATTCAATAAAAAAAGACATTTCATACTTAATTTCGGGAAATATTGAATTAAAAAGGCTATTCACGTTTTTTGATGCAATACATTCTAAATTCCCACTTGTAGACGCATTTAATTTAATAGCTTTTGCGCCTTGTTTATCGATTCCGTTTTCTTCAATTACGGCCCTTCCTGATTGGACCACCCAACCCCCTAAGCCATACTCAAACCCCGGGTTTACATTGTAAAATGATTTTGCAAATTGCGTCGTTTGTAATTCTCTTGTAACACTTTGTAGCGGTTGTAAAAACTCTCTATTTAAATTATTATTAATTGGTACCAAATGTTTTGGCGCAATTTGAACCGGTGCATTATTTTCGGTTTGTTGAAACACGCCCAAATAATTATATCGAGGCGAAAGGATAAATTCATTCTCTAAAGAATTTAAACGTCGCGTAATATTTTCACGAATATTTGTAATTGGTGATTGCGTTGTGTTTCCGTTTCTAATATTTAATTTAATAGTTGAATCAAAATTATTTGAATTTTCAACAATGTACCATTTACCAAAAGATTGGTAAATTCTCATATTATACATTGTTAATATAAGTTCTAATTGTTTTTTTGCAGTATATAAATTTAAACCATCAACTAATTCGAATTTTTGCGTTTCTAAAGTTACCTGATTCGGATATGTTCCGGTTCCGCCACTTGTTACAAAGTTTAAATCATTGATAAAAACAATATCTAAATCTAAATCTAAATTTTGTAATATTTGCGAAATTCTTTGTAAGTCTGTTAATCCTAAATTTGTAACCCCTTCAACATAAGGCGTAATAGGTGAATTGTAATTTCCTAAAGTCCCAATACCATCAAACGCATTAAATGAGATACTAAAGGGCGTTGTAGTCATTCGTTCTCTAAATCTATCGACAACTAACCAACCAACCCAATAGTCGGCCCATACATTAACACGCTCGTCATTTATTGCATTTGAAACACAACTTAAGGATTCAACAAAACCCTCGTCATTGTTTATTCTGTTATTGTATTCGGTTGAAATTTTATAAAAATAATCACCAAAAAATGCATCAACACATTCTAACGATTCATAAATTCCGGCGTTTGCAATAACTCTATTCGCATATGTTTCGGAAATACTTTTTGAATATGAAACTTTAACTTTGTATTGTCGCTCATCAAATTTATAAAAATCATCATATTTAACCGTATCGGTAACCATTAAATTTAAGGTACATTGTGAACCTATTAATGGCTTATAGAACTCATCTTTTGCGCTCCATTTTATTGTGACCGGATTAGCGCCACCTATCATTGGTAAAACTACTCCGGTGTAGTTTTTGGATAATATTTCAACTTTTTTTCCGTACCCTAAAACATCGGAAAATTCTAATCTATATTTTACGCCGTAAGCCATTATTTATTTTGTTTAGTATAATCTATTTGCCGTATCGTTTGCGCGTTCTATTGCAATTAATAAATCTTGACCTTCTAAGCGTATTTGTCCGCCAACTGTTACGTTAGTAGTACCGCCGCTTTTATCAATCATTCCTTGCAATTTATTTAATGGTGCGATAACTTCCGGATTTGATTTTGCGCCCGGATATTCCCCAACTAATCCCATTGTAGGACCGGATACAATACCACCTTTAGCAAATGCAGTCGCACCGCCACCGCCTGAACCAATTTTTCCGGCTTGCGAACTTGCAAACGCTCCTAATGCTAGCAATGCAACACCGGCCGCAATTGCACCAACTCCCTTAAATACAAGTAAAGATTCTTTGATTTTTTCAATACCAATACCAATTCCAATTGATAATTTCCCCATTTGCGAAGCCATATTTCCGATTGTCTTTAAAACAACCTTTGACAAACTTTGCGCTAAATTTCCACCGCTTGACAATGCTTTACCTAAAGCCTGACCAATTCCAACCGCTAAGTCATTTAATCCGCCGGTTATAATTGAATTCATGCCTTCGTTAAAAGCTAAGGCCTTTTCCATTGCTGACGCTCTTTGTTCGTCGTTTACTAATGCTACGGCTTCACCTTGTGCCTTTAATAATTCAACCGTTGATAACCCGTTTTCTGTCGCTAATCTAATTAAATCCTGATAATGTAACTTTATTCTTTGAATTTCTAATTTTTTACGTTCCGCATCACTTGAATGTGTAGAATCGGCAATTCTTTGTTTTATTTCTAAAAGTCTATTTTCTTCGTCCGATTCGATTTTTGCTAATGACGCCGTTTTTGCTTTTAATAAAGCCTTTTGTTTTTCCGCGTCTCCTTTAGCTGCTTTTATTAAATCGTTATAATACTTTGTTTTTTCTTGTTTTAGCGCCTTATGTGCTAATTTTTCGTTTGTTATAAGCGCTTTATTTATCTCATCGCTAATAGCCTTTATTTTTTCCGCGGCTTCAGGGTCTATAACGGGAGTTATTTTAAATTTAGAGCCTTTTGGTCCACCATTACTATTACTACTGTCACCGGTTCCGACAACGGTTCCGCCACTATCTGAAGTTTCGGCCTTTGGTACAACTTCGGCCTCAACTTTTATTCTTTCAATTGTTTTTTTCTTAATAGAATCGTTAAAATTATCGACAACCGTATTCGCTAAGACTTTAGCATTTGATTTTACGCCATCTAATGCGTCTGAAACACCACCACTTAACGCATCGCCTATTCCTGAAAAACCCTTTTTTATTCTTTTAGTGTCTAGCGTAAAAATACCTATTAAGATATCGCCCACACTTCCCAAAACTTTTAATGCTGCTTTTCCGTACGCTTTAATTATAGCAATTAAACTTTTAAAAACAAATTTAGCAACTGCAAACAAAGTCTTAAATCTAAAAATAAGGTTACTAATTGCAAACTGCAAAGGCAAAACATTGTTATATAAATCAATGAAATAATTAGCAATGCCAATAATTATTTTTTTTATTGGTTTCCAAAATGTAATAATCACCGCAGCTACCGCCGTTAATCCTATTATAATTAAACCTACCGGCCCCATCATCAAAGTAATTGCCGCACCTATTGCCGGCGCCATCGTTAATAAAGTCCCAAGTACAAGAAGTACGGGACCAATTGCCGCAACAATTCCAACAAATGCAAGTATCATTTTCTTAGACCTTGCTGAAAGACTGTTAAAAGAATCGCTTAAACGCGTAAAAAATGCGCCTATTTTTTCAATTGCCGGTGCTACCGAAACTAATATAACTTGACCAATTCCTAACAATGATGATTTCATTGCGTTTAATCCTTTTGTCATCTTAAAAGACGCGGCTTTCGAAGTCGCTTCAAACGCTTTATCTGTGGCACCCATTGAGTTAGATAATGCGCCAAACAATCGACGATTATCTTCTAATCCCGCACCCGTTAAATCTAAAACCCCTTTTAATGCTCTAATATTTGGAAAAATTGCCGTTGTATCTTGGCCGGTTTGTTTTAACCCGCTTTGTAACATTTCTAACGTTTGCAAAAGTCCGTCATCTCTCAATGATTTTTGGACGCTTTCCGTTGTCATGCCCATTTGTGCCAACGCTGCAACCGCTCCCGTAGTTGGTTTCTTTATAGACGCTAAAATTGCGTTTAACTGTGTTGCACCTTCTGACGCATTGGTTCCGGTTTTACTCATTGCAGCCATTGCCGCACCTATTTGGTCAAAACTAACACCCATATTTGAGGCGATAGGAATAACACCACCCATCGCGCCCGCTAATTGAGACGCTTCTAATTTACCTTCTCGAACCGCAGCCGTTAATATATCGGTTGCACCGGATGCGCTTAAATTTTCCGCTCCGTACGCATTTAATGCCGACGTTGATAAATCCGCGATTGTTTTCGTATCACCTAATCCAACCGCTGCAGCCTTTAAAGACATGTTTAAGACGTCCATTGCATCAGAACCACGTAAACCCGCCGAAGTTATAAAGAAAAGCGCTTCGGCGGCATCATTTGCACTTTGTCCCGTATCAACCGCCATTTTTTTAGCAGTTTCACCCATTTTGGAAACCTCACCTTCAGCAACTCCAACTAACGCCGTTATTGACGTCATTGATTTATCAAAATCAAACGCCATTTTTGTAGCCGCAGCACCTACCGCAACTAACGGCAACGTTAATGACATTGTCATTTTTTTACCGGTTGCCTTCATTTTAGTACCAAAGGCCGAAAGTTTGGCGCTTGCGCCTTTAATTGCAGTATTTAACCCCGAGGCGTCTCCGGTTATTTTTACTCTTAAATTTTCGCTCATAATATGTATATGTAGTAAGGCAAAAATACAAAAAAAAAGACGCCCTATCCGAACGTCTTTTTTACTGTCATTTTATTATATTTTTCGGAAAACGCTTCCATTTGTTTAATAGTTGATTTTGGTGCGTCCCTTTTCTTTTTTCTTAAATTATCAATAGGCAACTCAAATAAATCGTGAGGCTTTAACATTTGCGATTTTTTTTCACATTGGACATTATAAATCATCGATGCCAAATATCGAGTTTGCTCCCAATTTAAATTTGTTTTACTATGGTACGCTTCAGCCATTAAAGCATTTTCGCGCCACGTTTGCCGCCAAAAATTATCAGGCAAAACCCCAATTTGCCCAATATAATAATCGGTTAAAGTTTCAAAATTTATTGTTTCTTTGACGGCTTCGGCTTTCCCGGAATTTTTGATTCGGCCGGCGCTAATGCGTTACCTAAAATTTTTGATTCCGACATTGTTTCGACAATACCATTAATTGTATCGGCGTCGATTTCGTCCATCCATTGACCGACTGAATAAACATTGTAATCAACTTCATTACTATTTTCTAAGTCGTAAGCCAAAGCCGCGGAATAGATTAAAGACCTTAAAGCATTAATTGAAATTCCTGATTCGAAAACTGAGCCAATTTCTTGTAATGAAATATTCATTTGTTCGGTAAATTCCGACCAAAAATTCATTGAAAAATGTAGTGTTTTCTTTTTTCCGTTTACGGTTATATCAATATAACCTCTTTTTTTGTTTGTCATTTTTTAAAAGATTTGATTAATAAAAATAAAAAGGCATCGCAAAAAAATACGGTGCCTTTTATTATGTAAAAACTAAAAATAAATTTAGTTTTGTGATTTTACTACTGCACCCGTTAAAGTGATTGAACCGCTATAAGTTACCGCTGATTCCATTTCTGCGCTCATTTCTACGCTTGAAAGAAAACCTTCTGCCGTATATATTGCGTCTCCCGTTTCTGCCGTTCCAAAAACACAAGTTAATGAAGTTCTTGCTAATAAAAAATCCGCCATTTGAACCGCGTTCGATGCATCATCGTAAGCAATTAAGCCTTCAAATGATACCTCACCCCCTTTAACACCGCCGATAAACTCAGAAAATCCGTTAGAATCTTTTGTAGTCGCTTCGGGTGTGTCCATTGATAATGATAGTGAGCAAGACGTTGTGTGTCCTACGGTTACGGTTTCAACTTTTAAAAGTAAGTTCGTTCCGTTAAATACTCCGGTTGTAGCCATTTTATTTAAATTTTAATGTTATTTAATTTTTTGTAAATATACTAATTATTTATTTATTTAATTTTTACAAATTACTTAGATATTTATATTCTTTTTGAACGTCAAAAGACGGACACGCTTTATTAGAATATTCGTTATGACCTTGAATTTTAGAATTAGGATATTTAATTAATAAATCTTTTAACAAGCAATCTAAAGAAATTATTTGCTCCGGTGTCCTCGTATCTTCTGCGGGAAATTTTTTCCTTTTGTTCTTTATATTAGAAACCCCGCCAACGTATGAAATACCGATTGAATTTTTATTCTGTCCTTTTGTATGCGCTCCAATTCTTTTCTCGGGCCTACCTTCTATAATAGAACCGTCTAAATAAATTAACCAATGATAACCGATATCGGACCAACCTCGACCATCTACGTGCCATCTACGAATTTCGTCAACATCATAATGTTTACCTTTAGATGTTGCGGTACAATGAATAATTATTTTATTTATTTTTCTCACTTCTTTTTGCCATTAAGTACCATTTATGAATCGTGTATAAAAGTACTGTAAGCGTTAAAATAATTTTTAAACCGATTTCAATTGCTGAAAAGTTTAAAGCCATGGCGATACCATTTAAACCATATATTTTCAAATCAAGTAACTTCATTAGAATTTATATTCTTGGTAGTCTAATCCCATAAATTGGTGTACTCCTTCGCCCGTTGGTATATCTACCGATAGAGTCCCCCATCCCGTCGGGTCTGTATCTAAGCCGTACCAAACCGCATCAACACAATATTTTTTAGATAAAACTGCGGGATGTTCTTTGCCCTCATCATCAATATAAGCCTCTTCTAAAATGATATGCCCTAATTCTACGATAGCAAATTTGAACTTAGGGATTTTTCGCCCTTCGTTATCTTCTGTAAAAAGAGCGTTGTACTTAGTATCAAACGTTTTTTTGCTTGTAAACTCGTATTTTGCAATGTTAAATTTCATAATTTTATATATTATATTGTTGTTAATGCTATTAATTCTGAATTTGTTAAAAGGGTATTAAAAAGTTTAAATTCTCTCATAATACCTTTACCACCATAGGCATTATATGCTGAGGCCGTATCCATTAATCTAACCCCATCAGCTAATCCAATAGGTAAAGTAAATGTTGCGGTATTTGTGTTTTCTAAAACTCCATTTACATAAATTTTTAAATCACCACTTTTATAGCTTAAAGCTATTTTTACTCTAACACCTAAAGCAAAATTTTGAGTAGATACACTATAAAAAGTACCACTTGCAAAAACACCGGCAACGTATGCGTTAGATAGTTGTTTAATTATAACGAGAGTTGATACAGTTGAATTATGACTGATAATATTTGTTGTTGTTTCTATTAAACCATTTATTCCATTGCCCAAAGGCGTATAATCAACAAAAAGAACTCCTTCCGTTAAACTTACTTGTTTTGATAAATTTTGTGAATTAGTTTCGCCTAACCTTGTAACTCCCGCCGATTCGCCATAATTAGGGATGTAACTTGTACTATAAGGTTTTTGTTCTAATTGTGCGCCGAATATGTAAACTCCCGAAGTTCCGTTTCCCGTGTATGAGTCAGAACCATTCGCATCAGCTAAGTAAACCCTTGAAAGGTATGATGTTCCGTTTGTAGTACCCGTAATAGAGCATCTATACCATCCGTCAGAAATTAACTCTATTTTTGCAGTACCCGAACCTATCGTCCCAACTACTCCATTTTTAACATCAAACCAAACATTTGCTTGTCCACTTCCTACTCCCGCATTTTCTAAACGCATTTTAATAAAATCTCTACCATCTGCTTTCGCTAAAAGACTAAAAGTGTGAGCTACTCCGCTTACAGTAGTTTCTTGAGATCTTATTGTATGAACTGAATTAGAACTGTTTTCAACCAACTTAAAAGCACCTAAAGGAGTATTTGCACTTGGCGAGGCGAAACCTTGTACTTCTTTTACTGAAACGTTGTCGATTTCGTAATCACTACCGTTATTATTTGCAGAAATAATACCTATTGACAAATAGGTGCTTTCAGCATAAATATTACCTATATATGTTGTTGTTGATGAAGTAGGTGTTAAATTAAAACTTTCTGAACTTGAAGAATTTGAAGTAAATCCACCAATTTGAACAGGTGTTGCTGTGCCTGTATTTAACCTTACTGTTAGTGAAATTAAATACGTTTTCCCTATCGTTAATTTATTAGGTAATTTAACTTGTTGATTTCCTGTTGTAAAATTAATAAACATTTTATTCGAAACTGTCGAGTTAATATTAAAAGTTGGTGTACCAATTCCTTGAATCCAATTATTAGCACCACTCATATCACTATCAGTACCTGTAATCAATTCACTTCCCGCAGTACTCGGGTCTCCTTCAATACTCGCACCGCTTTTTGTCCAATAACTTTGACCAAACGCTTCTGAATATTGTATTAAGTTTGTAGACTGAGGCTCTGTTAACAAAGCACCTTTAGTATTCCCTAAATAATCCACTCTTGCAATTCCGTTTTCTACCTTTTCAATTAATCCCGCTTTATTTATTCTTGTAGCGGTTGATGCTCTTGAAGTCGTAAAAGGTAAAGGTTTAAAGTTTGCATTCTCATCATTATAAGCAAGAATAGAATCCTTTTTTGCCGCCCAATTTCCTGAACCAAATTTTACTGTGTTTGCCATATTAGTATATTGTATAATTAAAGTTTAACGCCATAGCGTTGAATGTGGTAAAACTACTTAACGTCTCTAATTCTAAATCTGTTAAAGCGGTGTTGTAAACTCTTAAATCTTTTATTTTTCCTAAAAATGGAAACTCACCACCACCATAACTTGCGTTTATTTGATTAAGTCCCGAAAGAGATATTGCATTCGTATTTACTGCAACTTTCAAACCATTTACCCATAAAGCAATATCATTTGATTTATATTTTATAATTAATTTATTAAAGTTTGCTTGCTCTAAAAAAGACATTCCATAATTTAAAATTTTTACTCCCGACGAACTAAATATATCAACTACAATGCCCGAGTTTGCATAATACATACTTACCGCGTTACTGTTTGAGCCATTACTTAAACTCCATATACTCGACCCCGTTTGCCCTTGGTTTAATCTTGAAATTTCAAGATAAAAAACACCCTCTGAATTGTTTATATAAGCGTCAACCCCCGTTTTAAAGGCTGTTTCTGCATTTCGTGTTACACTTGTTCCCGTAGTTTTTATGTAAGATGTTGGATACGAGCCTTGTTCTACTTGCCATCCCCATACTAAAACTTCATCCCCTACAACTGCGGGGTCGGGTATTTCTAATCCCGTATTTAAAGAACCACTTGTCATTATTGCAGTATGTTCAAACCTTGTCCATTCAGATGTAATACTAAATCTATCTGATGAATTTCCCCCTAATACAACTCTTAATTTTTTACCTATCGAACTACCAATACCTTTTACATAAATTGAGGCAGTATAACTACCCGCAGAAAATGATACAGCTTGATAAAAAAACGGGTCAGAAGTTGTTGCGGTTAATTTAGTTGCGTTTTGAGTGCCATCAGGACTAATTGAAAAATTATCTAAAAATGTTCCATTCTTTGTCGGTGATAGGGATATTGCTTGAGAGTTTAATATAAAATTAGATCTCTGAGGCTCTAAAAGTAAACTCGGACAAGTACTATCTAAATAATCTAAACGTGGAAAATTCGATTGTACGTTAGAAATTAAACCGCTTTTATCGACTCTCGTTGCAACGCTTCCACGTGAAAACTGTAAATCTGCGTCCCCGTTTGTAGGTAAAACAGAATATATTTTTTCCAATCCGTAACCCGAAGGTATCATTGCAATTGTTGGTTGTGTAGGCATATTATTTTTTTATTTTATATTTTAATTCTAAAACGAAAGTCGTGTTTGTAAACATTCTATTGATTCAACAATTCCGCCGGCCGCTTTAACTCTAATAACATAATTTCTTACGATTAAAGACAAAAAAAAGGTTCCTAATTGATTAATATGTATTCTTAAACCTAATCCAATCATAATTTTTTATCTTAAATAAGCAACTATTTTTCCCGCCGCAATACTTACGTCATCAAAACTTCCGTAAATAACACCGCCCGCAACTAAAGTTAATGAAGTAATTGAAGTATCACCCCCAACCGTATCAATATCACAACTAATTGTTGAATTTTCAATCGCTTGAATTGCGCAAAAATTTTCTCCGGTAACTGAAGTTGAACCGGCACTTATAATTCTTAAACCCTTGTCGCCAAATGATAGTTTTTGAAATTCGCTTGTACTATATAAATTTGAACTCATAATAATTTTTTATTTATCACAAAAATACAAAAATATAAGTAATTAAAAATTTAACCTAAAACTTTTAGAATAGTTTTATTTTTTCCAACTTTTTACAATCTTTTCAGCCGAACGAGCGCCAAAATAACCGCCATAAACTAAAAGTAATAACGAACTTAGTAAATCAATCCATTTATCGCTGATTTTAAAGCCATTTAAAGAACTATCTAATACAATATAGATAAATAGGGTTAGGGTTAAAAATGCTAACGTTAGGGGCCTGATATTTTGCGTTAAAAAACTGTCTGTTTTATTATCTGACTCCCAACGTTTAGTTACTTCATTCATTTCAATCAAATCGAATTCTAATTCTTTTAACAAAAGTTCTTTATCTTTTGGCTCAATATTATCATCGTTTTTTATTTTATTCGCTAATAATTTTAAGGAATCAATACCGGTAACATTTCCGGCAATTGTAAGAATTTCCGGCGCAATGTTTTTCCCTTGTTTAAATAACCACCTCAAAGCATCACCAACGCGAGTTGTGCCGTTTCTATCTTTGTATGATTTTTTATTTGACATATTTTTTTTTATGTAACTATTTGCTCAATTTTATTTGATATTTCTATAATGGCCCTAAAATATGTATAATCACTTAAATCATCTTCAATATATTTAACTCCTTTATTTACAGAAGTATATACTTTGAAACCGTTTGCGCTTAAATTAACATAACCACTTGAACGGGTTCTTATTAAATTTAAACATTGCGAAACCATTAAATTAACATCTAACTCGCCACCGTCATCTGAATAAAACCGGGTTACACATTCAATTCGTGTAATTGTTTCCGTCATGAAAGAAGTTTGATTTTGTATATCTTCATCTGTCGAAACACTATAAACCCTAATTAACGGATACGTTGCACTTGTTGGAATTCTACCATAAATCGGAACTATGGACCCGTTTAAAGTAATTGCATTATTTAATTTTGCAATAATTCCGCGCCTCAAAAAATGTATCGCTTCTAACATATTTATTTTCCTTTATTTAATTTTGTTTTTAACCGTATCATTAAATCCCTTAAACCCTCACGCGCTGAACTAAAGAAAAAAGGCCTTGGCGGTAAATTAACTTCTTTTATCCCTTGACCCCTAAATTGTTCGGCATAACTTGACGGAATGCCAAGTTCTAACATATCATCTAACTTGACTAATCCACCGGTCCCAAATTCAACATAAGGAGCATATTTTGCGCCCGCGATTACTTCAACCGTTTTTCCTTTTACTTCGGCCCTTATGGATTGCTTTAACGTTCCTTTATCAACCGGCGCCGCTTGTTTTGCTTTTCTTGAAATATCTAAACCGGTTCTACCTAATTCTACCGAAAGAGTTTTTGAATCAAAACGACGTAAATAATTTAACTTTTTATTTAAGCTATTTAAATCGGATTGATTTATTTTAACACCCATTTAATTAGATTTTGTGGCCGTTAATTTTGTTAAATAATCCAAATCAAATTGATACTTTTCGTTTATTCTATATTTTTGAGTTCCGTTTTGTACAATAAAAATATCACCTATTAAAATCAAATCCGCCGTCTTCTTACGCATTAATACTTCAACTTGAATCTCATGTTCACGTTTACCAAACTTTTCGTTAATTTCGCCGCTAATTTGCTTTAAATCACACCAAACCGTTGCAACATCTGACAAAGTAGAAGTAAACCCCCCAAAATTGTCGGCCGTTTTTACCAAACGTTTAATAATAATCTTTGAATTTAGTTTTCCGCTTTGCATTATAAAAACATTGCTTTATAAGAAGTTAAAATCTTTTTTGTTGACGTTGGTATTTCTTCAACCGAACCCGAATCACTTGTATCATAGTCGGCGCGATTGTCGTAATACGTTGATATTAATTGCAATATCGCTTGTTTGATTAATGAATCATTTAATCCGCTTGTTATATAATTAATTTTAACCCGGTCCGCTGAACCGCCGTCTAATTCAATTGTTTCATTATCTAATCCTAAAATCTCAAAATCAGTAGTGGCAATTAAATTAACTGTTATAGCAACTATACTTGACACCGGCCCAAAAGGTAAATCAAAAAGTCCGTTTGTAGAATCTAAATAATACGTTCTATCTTTTGAAACAATATCGCGCGAAATATAGTTTTCACACCAAATTCGTGCTTGCGTAATCATTAACGCAATTAAATTATCATCCGAACTTGTATCTATTCGAACGTAATCTTTAACCTCTTGAACCGTTATTATTTCGCTTCCTATTGTTGAATTAATTTTTATTTGGCGCATTATCTTTTGTTTCTATGTATTCAACTTTTAATTCTTTGGTTTCAAACTTTGCTTTGTTATTCTTTTTAGTGACTTTAGATGCAAGGCCCTTTTTTATCCAAACGATTGCGATATTTTCAGGCAAATCTATACTATCACCCTCATTGTATCGCTTTCCATTTCTTAAAATTGACTGCTTAATTTTTAAATTCATAATATAAATTTTTGTAAAGATAAAAAAAAAGCACCACTAATAAATTAGCGGCACTTTTTAAACAAAAACAAATATGAAAACATTATAACATCGCAAAGTTATTAAAATTTTTTGAATAAATCCCGCCTTTATTAATAACCATCGTTTTATTTAAATTTTCATTTTTAAAAATATAAAATCCATTATGATATTGAACCCAAACCGCGAAAAAATCGACATCTTCTTTTTTATAAGCATTTCTATTTGAATCTAATAAATAACATCGGGCCTTGTCTTTACCCGTTGAAATTGCTTTAATTTGTATTTTTTTTAGAACTTTTTTTGTTTCAATAATACAATCATAAGGAGACGAATGTATTAAAGGAAACGAAACATTAATTCCGTATTCCATTGCCATAACTGCAAACTTATACTCCGCTAAACAACCGAATAAATTAACATTCATATTGTAAAACTACAAAAAAAACCGTCTTCAACAAAGAAAACGGCTTTTAAACAAAATCAAATATTAATAAAAAGACCTATAAAACATCTTCTTTTTTATTTAATGCAATAGAAATTCCTATTACTGAAAGGAACGTTCCGGCCCAAATATCATTGAAAATAAAAAATTGTCTAAGTCCAAATAACATAAATAAAATAAACAAAATAACTTTAATAGCTTTCATAATAGTTTTTTTTAAAGGTTATTAATTTGCCAACATTTCTCAGAACAAACCCCGGGTTCATCAATGGCTTTATCACAAATATTGCAAGCGAATTCCTTTTCGTCTTCAGGATAGAAATTGTCAAAATAACTCATATTTATTTTTTATATTTAATTTCAGTCTCTAAATAATAAAGTTCACGTTCTAAATAATCAATTGCCTTTTCCAAATCTTGAATTTCATTTTCCTTTTTACCGGCGCGGCAAACGTACTTTATCACATTGCCTAAATTAAAGTTTAGATTATAATGCTTTATAACATCAATTAAATCGTAATCCTCGCCACTTTCATAATGTTCGGGTGTATTGCTCATAATTTAAAATTTAGTATTCTTAAAACGCTTCTTTTTAATTTATTAAAAAACGTTTGGTTTTGTATTTCTTTTAATTGCGCTAAACTATGAATAAAAATTCTTTTCTTTTTATGAACGATAAATAATTTATTCGAATCGTTTTTCATTAGGCGCCTTTTATAATATTTCTTTTATATTGATTTCAATATTTTTCAACCATTCTTCAAATCTGTTTTGTCTTGTCAAAACTATTTCAAATCTTCTTGAATCATTCATAATTTCAATATTTATTTTATCCGAAACCTTTTCTTTAAATCCCTGAACTAAATAATCTAATTGTTTTAAATCTCTTTTATATTTTGTTCCGAAAATGTATTGATTCTTAAAAACTTTATTCAATTGCTCTCGTGGTACTCTAAATTTTTGTGTTATTGTTTTACCATTAAGCAAAAATATTCCGGTCCTATTTAATTTAACAGACAACTCGAACTCAAAATGCGTTGATTCATTCATTTTAAATGACTTTTACGTTACCATTAGCATAATGCTCGCAGATTATACCGGTTTTTAAAATAACCGTCTTAAATGGCTTAATATTAAGATTTACTAATTGAGCGATAATTTTTCTTTTAATTCCTTTCATCTTGTTTTTTTTTAAAAGGGGTTTTTACACCCCGTTGTTTTTTTAGTTATTTATTAACCATTTATCTTTTAATCTAAAAGTTTTTCTTATTATTTCAATATTTATAATATTGTTTTTAGGATTTAACATTTTGATAATGCTATT
>Ga0209482_1000571_pt1 | contig 30723 bp, 28 predicted proteins | sample CoawatmetaG10DNA_FD_187512 | JGI IMG/M metagenome (GOLD analysis project Ga0209482, IMG submission 187512) | Marine microbial communities from the West Antarctic Peninsula - Coastal water metaG104-DNA (SPAdes) (version 2) | ecosystem: Environmental > Aquatic > Marine > Coastal ...
GTAACGTTTTTGTGATAGGATCGTAGCGCTTTTGCTTCCAACCAGAAACTAAGTCATAATGATCTTCTAAGATCATTCTCCTTAATTCCGGTAACTCCTCCGGGCTGTCCTGCAAGTCAGCATCCATTGTTACGACCACTTCGCCCGTACATGCCTTGAAACCTTGATTTAAACCAGCACTTTTACCCTGATTCTTTCGAAAAGAAATAGCCTTGACATTGGGATTTCGTTGACGCAAGCCTTCAATAACAGACCAACTGCCGTCCGTAGAACCATCATTAACAAAAATGATCTCGTAGCTAAACGACTCACGCTCCATTACTCGTGCAATCCAATCCGTTAATTCCGGTAGACTCTCCTCCTCATTAAAAAGGGGGATGACTATACTTAGGTCGAGTTTAAACATCACCATTTAATTCTTAAACAAATTCATCAGGGTTGTTCTTCTTCATTGCCGCAGCAACGATTAAACCTACCACAGCATTAAACATGATACTAAAAGCAGCACTTTTCAGCTGGCCCAAAATACCAAAAGGCTCACTGCCCTGTACTTTGTCTATAATTTCGGTTATCTGGTCAACAGACATTCCGCTACCTTCTAGTTTATCAAGTGTTGTGTCAATAATCAACTCCATAATCTCTGAAGCAAATTCGGGATCAATTACACCGAATAAAAGTATAGTAAAACCACTTCCGATCGCAGTCGCAACTACGCCGCTTATGATGTAAGTGCTAAAAACATCTTTAAAGGTAGCGTATCCACCCTGACTCTCCTTGACTTTAGCGATAGCAAAAACGTAAATACCTATACCGACAAAGAATATTAATATCCCCGGACCTGCCATGGTAAAAATCGTCTTATCAATGATATAGGCATAAAGAATGTACAATACGTTTAAGGCACCAAAGATGCTTCCGTATTTAATGGCGATACTTTTAATAGTAGGGTTCATAATTGTCAATTTAGGTTTACCACAAATATAATTGAACATAATGATTAAATTTCACGAAATATGTTGCTATCTCACAATCGCAGGCCTTAACTTCGCAGTGGGCAAGTCTTACACAACCAGCTCCTGATGAATCCCCCAGGGTGGGAACGCAGCAAGGGTAATTAGTCGTAGCGGTGTGATGTGAGTAGCTTGCCCATTTTTTGTGCCCTAATGTTTCGAAATAATGTACTTTTACTTCCGATAACAATCTCAACAACAGCAACATGAAGTTTTTTATTGACACGGCAAATCTTGCCCAAATTAAAGAAGCTCAAGACCTTGGAGTTCTTGATGGCGTAACCACCAACCCATCGCTGATGGCGAAAGAAGGCATCACAGGGGAGGCTAACGTTTTAGATCATTACAGAGCAATCTGCGATATCGTTGATGGCGATGTTAGTGCAGAAGTTATTTCTACAGATTTTGAAGGAATGGTAAGAGAAGGAGAAATACTCGCTGCCTTAGATGAAAAAATCGTAGTTAAAATTCCCATGATTAAAGACGGTGTAAAAGCCTTAAAGTACTTTTCTAACAAGGGTGTAAAAACGAATTGTACATTAATTTTCTCTGCAGGTCAAGCATTAATGGCAGCGAAAGCAGGTGCAAGTTATGTAAGCCCATTCATAGGTCGATTAGATGACATCAGTACGGACGGTCTTGGATTGATCGAAAGTATACGTTTGATATTTGATAACTATGCCTTTGATACTGAAATACTTGCTGCCTCAGTGCGTCATCCAATGCACATTATTGAATGTGCACAAATTGGTGCAGATGTGATTACAGGCCCTTTAAGCGCCATGGAAGCGTTAATGAAGCATCCCTTAACGGATATCGGATTGGCTACGTTCTTAGCTGATCACGCTAAAGCTAACGCTTAATCAATCTCTGATAAAGTTCTAAAGAGCTCCGCCTATTGCGGGGCTTTTTTTTTATCTTAAACTCGAGATAAATTCAATACTCATGGTCTATACCATTTATCCGGAAAGCATTAATGACAAAGTTATCTCAGACTGTGTCGAACGATTGTTAAAGGGAGAAACAGCCATTATACCAACAGACAGTGTGTATGCGGTTGTTGGGGATTTTCAACATCCAAAAGCACTGAAAAAATTAGCCGAAATAAAAAAGGAAGCTGTTAAAGAGTCGGAATTTTCATTCCTATTCACCAACCTCAGTCAGGTTTCTGAATACACGCAAAGTGTAAATGGTGCAGTTTTTAAGTTTATGAAACGTTGCCTACCGGGTCCTTATACCCTTGTTCTAGAGGCAAATATCCATCTAGCTAAAAAGCTAGGGCAAAAGCGAAAAACCATAGGTATTAGAATTCCAGATAATACGATTGTTCAGGCGTTGGCAGAGAAATTAGGACGTCCATTGGCCTCCGCATCCTTACACCATGATGATGATATACTGCAATATCCAACTGATCCAGACGAAATCATCGCTGCCTATTCAGGTAAAGCGAACTTTATAATTAATGGTGGCTGGGGAGATAACGTACCTTCCACAGTAATTGACCTTAGTGAAGGAGTACCCATCCTTATCAGAGCTGGAAAAGGAGATCCTGATGTGATAGGATAAATTCTTTAATGCCTATTCTATCCGGCTTTCCAGCAAAATTTAAAGGCAAATTATCAAGTATCACAGCTTTTTTAGGACGTACTATTTTAGGCAAAAACGACAATGCCTCTTGAGTTGGTGTGGCTTGATCCGTTGAAGTTAATACTAGAACCGTTTGCTCACCGAACTTAGGATCGGCATTACTACTGATGAGCGCTTCTATTCCATGTTCAGATACTATCCGCTCCCATTCCTCAGGATGAATTTTTATACCTCCAGAATTGATTACGAAATCTGCTCTACCTACAAACTGAAAAGAACGTGGTCCCATTAATTGAACGATATCATTCGTCTCCAAATCTATAATACTCAAATGTGGTGCTGAAATCGCAAGGCAACCTTGATCTGTAATGCGAAAAGAAGTTTCACCGACAGATTCATAAACTTTATCACCTAAACGTCTCACTGCCACATGAGAAGCAGTCTCCGTCATTCCGTATCCAATAAACACCTCTTGTTCAGTAGGCACATCATAAACTGCAGAGATGGGACTTCCTCCCAACAATACAATACCCTTGAAACCCTCAAGTGTTCCTTTTTCTATTGATGTAATGTATTGCGCAGGGGTTAAGGGCAGGAAATCAATATGATTTAGACCTGATGGAGCAAGATTAGGTTCCTCTAAGACCAGTTGAATTCCACCTAAACATGCCCTAATAATCATCATAGCTCCGCCAGTAAACTTTGCGGGTAAACATAATAACGCAGTGTTTCCTGGATTTAAATCAAAATAGTCAATGGTGGCTTGCGCAGAGGCAAATAATGTAGATCTGCTGTGCTCTAGAACTTTCGATTTACCAGTGGATCCGCTGGTCGAAAAGGCAAAATGTTTTTCATTATATAAACAAAAACGCACGACCTTTTGGACATCACTAATCCAAAGTGGAACCCCTTCTAAATCAATTAATTCAGACGCACTATGCCACTGATTCAAACAAAAGAACTTTGTTTTTCGATGAACAGTCATTTTGGGTATAGTTTTTGTTTCTTGCTGAGCAATTATGATAACAATTAGAACGCTGTTAATATACGCCATCATCTGCTTCTCTAGTAGTGCGCTGTACGGAAGTATTGATGAAGAATTCGTGTGGGTTATCGTAAAGAACGCAAATACAGAGAAACCGGTAGAAGGAGTTACTGTTACCATAGACAACGTATTTGTCGGGGAGACAGGTCCTCTGGGAAAGTTGCGTATTCCTCTGGGGGAAACAGATGATATTCTCGCGTTTTATCACACCAGTTATGCTGCAAGGACATTTCAACGAGGTCAGTTGATACAGATGAACTATCAGGTTAGCCTTAGAGAAAGTGTATTGAACATTCAAGAAGTGGTCATTAAGGCGAATCGCGTTGAACAAGATAACAGAAAATCCGCCCAGGAGATTAGAACTATTGATGCGAAGAGAATGTCCTCTCAATTTCAAGGTAATACAGCAGATGCACTGGCGTTAGACCCAAACGTCTTTATTCAAAAAAGTCAAAGCGGCGGTGGTTCACCCATGATTAGAGGCATGAGTACTTCACGCATTCTACTTCTAGTAGATGGGATACGCATGAACAATGCTATTTTCAGATCGGGCAATGTTCACAATGTAATCAGCCTAGATGGTACCACCATTTCAAACATGGAAATCACCCTGGGCCCGGGAAGTGTACTTCATGGATCCGATGCCATGGGTGGTGTTATGCATATCAACACTTATGATGCACATTACGGGGATTCAACTGAAATTCTACAAAGTTTAGTTTTTGACCTGAGTACTCATAGTTCTCAACTCACCAGGCGACCTAACTTTAGGTTAAATTATGGAGGTTCAAACTGGGCCGGAATGACCAGTATGACTTACTCTCAATTTCGAGATTTAAGGATGGGATCTAATATACTTTCATGGACTCCAAAGCACCACTTGTCGAATACAAGAATTCCTGCGATCCCCGTCAGTTTTGGTGGTTTAGACACTACCGTTAGAATAACGGCTAACAGAGGTCAAGACACACTAATTCAGCCAAATACAAGCTATGAGCAAAGAAATTTAACACATAAATTAAAATTCAGAATAAACGACAGAACAGAGTTGAAATCCGGGTTTTACGCAAGTTTGATGAGCCCTATTAATAGATATGACCGTTTTATTCAAACCGATTCGAATGGACACCCTAAGTATGCTGTTTGGAACTATGGTCCTCAGCTTTGGGCAATGTCTTTTTTAGCTGTAGAAAACCGATCAAAAACAAAGTATACTGACTGGTTTAAAATAACCGCCTCAGCGCAATCGTTTGAAGAAAGTCGAATGGTACGAAAATACAAAAACATGGTAGGGCGTATTCAAACTGAAAACATGAATATTGGCCAACTAAATATGGATGCTTCTAAGAAGATATCGGAGAAATTTGAGATCATATACGGTTCAGAAATCATCGGTAACTCGCTCCGCAGTAATGGAGAACATTATCATAATTTAAATCCTGACTCTACCTGGAAATCTCAAAACAGATATGCAGATGGCTCCACATGGAACAGTGCCTCAGTATTTTTGAGCACGAATTACGACATCTCACCTTCCATGGCTCTGTCCTCTGGAGTCCGCGTGAATAAAATAGCGATGTTCACCCCTATCGAATTCAATAATTTTCCAGAAGTTAACGAGGATGTTTATCTGAATTTTCTCGCTCCTAGTGGTTCCTTAGGGCTCACTTACTATAAACCTAATTTTAAATACTTTATTAACTTCAGTACGGGCTTCAGGGCTCCAAATATAGATGATGCAAGTAAGGTGTTCGACTCTCAACCAGGGTGTTTGATTGTACCCAATACTGATTTGAGAGAAGAACGTCTTTATAGTTCTGAGGTCGGGATGAAACAAAAACTAAACCATTGGATAGCTTTAGATGCGAGCTTCTATTACAGCTATTTAGACAATGCAATGCTCCGGGCGCCGTTTGAATTCCAGGGAAGCGACAGTATTTTTTATGATGGTGAGCTTTCTCAAGTATTGGCAATTCAAAACCTAGATTACGCATGGATTTGGGGCTACCAATTTGGCTTACGTAGTGAGCTTAGTAAACGACTGTTTTGGACCGTTCATTGGTCTCATCCTTTTGGACGTGATAGCCAAGGAGAAACCCTAAGGCACATCAACCCATTCAATGCTACATCTCAAATAGTCTATCGAAGAAAGAAATGGTCTTGTAATATGACCTTGCGATATAACGGTGAGGTAGCTCCTGAAGACATGCCACTTAGTGAGCGATCTAAGATTCAAATGTATGCCATTAATGACTTGGGACAAACGTATAGCCCGGCTTGGTATACTATTAATATTCAGAGTACTTACGAGGTAAGTAAAAATATAGTTCTTCGTATTGGGATGGAAAACTTAATGAATATTAAGTACAGGCCATATTCAAGCGGGATCACAGCACCGGGAAGGTCTGTGTTTATTGCTTTAAGATGTTCGGTCTAAGCGCGGATAAATCCCAACCTTGATTTGCGTCATTACGTATCTTTATCTCTCCGTTCAACACTTGCAGTGGTCCAGGTATATTGTTTGTGTAAAGACTTCCAGTACCTAAACCTTGAGGGATCTTGTTTTTCTTTGTGAAAACCCATTGTGCAATCGCGTTTAACCCCACGTTACTCTCTAGAGCGGAGGTCGCCCACCATTGTATTCCTCTCTCTTCAGCTAAGGTTACCCAATCATTACTTCCACCCCATCCGCCTATAAAACTTGGTTTCAAAATGATAAATGGCGGATTAATATCGTCCAGTAATTGGCGCTTTTTCTCTAATGAGAATAATCCAATTAAACTTTCATCCAACGCTATAGGAATCTGCATTAAACGAACGGCCTTAGCTAAAGCGGCATTATTACCTGCAGGTATTGGCTGTTCTATACTGTGCACTTGAATATCTGATAAATAGCCACTAACCTTCACAGCGTTATCTAATTCAAAAGATCCATTAGCATCCACACGTATCTCTAACTCAGTAGCGGAAAAACGCTCCCTTATACCTTTTAATAATATTTTTTCAGCATTCCATGATATTGCGCCTATCTTCATCTTCAAGGTCTTAAAACCCTCTGCTAGGCGTTGCTCTATCTGGTCCATCATAAAACTTTGATCGCCCATCCATATTAAACCATTTATAGCCTGACTAGCCCTGCCTGAAGTGAAATCGGAAGGAAAATGACAGAATCCATTCTTTAAATGACTAAAGGCTTGTTCTAGAGCAAACTGTATACTTGGAAACCTTTGATTCGCTACGAATAATTCCTCTAGTCCTAAATGAATGTTCTTAGCAGTCCACGAGAGTTGAGTCTCTAAAGCTGGGGTATCATCTGCGGAGAGACCTCTCAAAATACCAACTTCGCCCCAACCTTCCTGGCCGTCTTCAATGATCTGAAGGAAAAAGCTTTCCTTTTGTCTCAAGACACCTCTTGAGGTACCGCTCGGCTCTTTGAAATCCAATCTGTAGGAAAAAAACGTAGCATGTATCATAGCACCATACTTAATGCAGTGAAAACGCAATACAGCAGCGTGACGAGAGCTGTTGGTTTCAAAAGGGCATCTAATTTCTTTGACGAGTCTGCCGCAATAAACTTTTTATATATGAAACGAAGTAACAATTGGAAGAGAATATGCGCTACAAGAGGGTAATAATGAAGTGATTCGATGGTTGCTATAATCGCAAAGATTAAATTAAGTATCATGGACAACATCAATAATACCTTAAAATAGCCTCTACCCCATAGATACCCAAAGCGCACTACTAAAGTTATTTTACCATGCAACTTATCTCCTTCAATATCCCTCAAATTATTTAAAGTAAGTACCGCCGCACTCATAGCTCCAGCGACAGATGCCGGCAACAAGTCCAAGATATAGAACGCATTCGTATGTATGGCAACCGACCCCAAAACACCAACATACCCGAAAAAGATAAATACGAAAATATCACCTCCTCCCCAGTATGCATATGGATTCTTCCCTAGAGTATAAGATCTCGCTGACCAAACCGCAAGGATATTAAGTGATTGAAAAAGAACATTTAACCTTACGTTTTCGAAGGCCAAGTAAGACAAAAATGCCCCGGAAGAAAGTGCAAGTAGCGTAAAGAACTGTACCGCATTTCGCATTTGTTTTTCAGAAATAACACCTGAAGCAACGGCGCGCTGTTCACCCTGCTTGTCGGCATCAGTTCCCTTGATACCATCGCCTAAATCATTGGCATAGTTAGATAACACTTGGTAACAAAAACTCGTTAATACAGCCAGGAGAAAGATGGACCATTTGAATGATGATTTATCATGGTAATACGCAAGACCCGACCCCAGTGCTATCACAGCAAAAGCCAAGGGCAACGTACGCATACGAGCCGCGTGAAACCAAGTTCTAAGTCGAAATGGAGGTCCTATTTCTTGCACTGCATTTTTCATGTAATAGGGCGCCTTCAAAAGCTCTTTTAACGTCATGTGAAATGAATTCACTTTTTCAAAAAAGGGCTAGATTTTAATTATGGGAACATCGGATATTTTCCAAAGTCAGGATCTCTTTTTTCTAAAAACGCCCTCTTCCCTTCCTGAGCTTCGTCAGTAAGGTAATAGAGTAAGGTCGCGTCTCCTGCGAATTCCATCAGACCTCTTTGACCATCTAGCTCAGCGTTTAGGCCTCGTTTAATCATGCGCAGAGCTAATGGAGATCTCAAAATGATGGTCTTACACCACTCTACTACCTCATCCTCAAGTTTTTCTAAGGGCACTACCTTATTTACCATCCCCATATTAAAGGCTTCTTCCGCGCTGTACTGGTTACAAGTAAACCAAATTTCACGTGCACGTTTTTGACCCACATGTCTGGCAAGGTAAGACGAGCCGAATCCGGCATCAAATGAACCCACTTTAGGGCCTGTTTGACCAAATATCGCATTATCAGAGGCTATGGTAAGATCACAAACAACATGCAGGACATGTCCCCCACCTATGGCATAACCATTTACCATCGCAATTACCGGCTTTGGCAGTGAACGAATTTTGTGATGAAGATCAAGTACATTAAGCCTTGGTACGCCATCGCCTCCTATATAGCCACCGGTACCTTTGACATTTTGATCTCCACCAGAGCAAAACGCTTTTTCACCCTCGCCAGTGAATACTACAACGCGAACGTCTTGACGCTCTCTGGCAATTTCCATAGCGTCTAGCATATCCATATTGGTTTCAGGACGGAATGCATTATAAACATGAGGTCGAGTGATCGTGATTTTGGCAATACCGTTGTATAATTCAAATCGGATGTCACCGTATTCTTTTATTGTGGTCCAATTTCTTTGTGCCATTTTTAAGTTCTTTTAAGTAATTCGTAGGCTGCAGTATTGTCTGCATCCATAGTGCGGGCTTCTATAACAAGCGTACCAGATACTTGTTCTGCCATAGCGTTAGTCAATTCTTGCTGGTCGGTCACACAAATATAAGACACTCCAAAACCGGAGCAAAGTGATTCAAAATTGACTTTTTGCTCGTTTGCAAACAACCGTTGTGTTTCACTCGACAAAGCACGATTTCCTGGTAACCAATCGAATATGGCACCAATGCTGTTATTTAAAATAATGATGGTTAGGTTTGAAGGTAGAGAAGATAGATTTAATGCATTAGAATCATAGATAAAGCTTTGATCTCCAATGATACAAAAGTGTCTTTCTTTTTGGCGCGCCAGCGATGCACCAATAGCTGTGCTTAGACTTCCATCTATGCCCGAGATGCCACGATTGGCATAGAGGTTAACTGGTCTATTAAAAAACGAGAAATATCGTACAGCTGTGCTGTTAGCAAGGTGTAAATGACTCCAGTCAGAAATATGATGTAGTGCGTTTTTAAACACCAAAGCATCTGACCACGGAAGTTCTACACCATTGTAATCCTTTTCTGCAGAGGAGGTCTTGATCAATTGTTCACTAAGTCTAAGTTCAAATTCTTCAGGGAATTGATCCAAAGCAATGTGAATAAACTCTGACGCGTCCGTTACATCCCAGGACTGATAAAAATCAAGATGAACGTGTACTTTTAGATGCAATGCTCTCAGGTGAAATTTCGGAGCCTTATCTATCCACTGTCCACCTATACTAATAATTCCTTGCGGAGCAAAAGACAGAAGCTCTGAGATAGGTCTGGTATCCGGTAAATCTAGTAAGCCTGACAACGGGTCCACAAAACATGTAAAGGAATACTTACCTGAACTGATGTCTTCACGCATTTTGAGAGACTGCTCGTGTGACAGTTGACCAAAAATTACGGCGATTGAATCACACTGGGACAATCCATACAATGCACCAGTTAAATCTATCTCATGTAGTGCATGCTCGACCCTAAAGTTCATGGTCGTTTTTTTAGGCATCAAATCATACAGAGGCTCTTGAAAGCCAACATTAATATGTACTGGTGCTCTTTTATCGAGGACTTGCTGAGAAAGGAAAGCGAGAGATTCCTCTAAAGCCAATTTGCGTATGTCTTCTTGAACAGAAATGGATGCTCCTATATGCGGATTAAAAAAATCCATTTGACGACATGATTGACCTTCCCCCTTATCTATTCTTGATGCTGGCCTATCCGCAGAAATGACAATGAGCGGCAGTTTGCTATAAAACGCTTCCAATACCGCTGGATGGTAATTTGCGATCGCACTTCCTGATGTACAGCAAACTGCTACCGGTCTACCTAATGCCTCAATTTCGCCAAGCGCTTGAAAAGCGGCGGAGCGTTCGTCTAAAACAACCCTCAACTTAAAATCGATCCTTGCGGATGCTGCTATAATAAATGGTGCATTACGAGATCCAGGGGAAAATATAATGGAATCAACCCCCATTATTTTTAGGCCATCTAATATCCAATCTGCGATAGGCTTACTTGAGGTCATTTGGGAATTATCGAGTCTTTTAGAGCCGAGATTTTGTGTTCGGTTTCCTTCCATTCATTCAAAGGTACGCTGTCTTTAGTTATTCCACCACCAGCGAAGAATCGAATCCCGTTTGAGTGCCATTTCATGGATCTCAAAAGAACTATGGCATGCAACTGCGTGCTCATTAGCGCGAGATATCCGGTGTACATCTCTCGATCATATTGCTCCAACTCTTCAATCATTTGTTTCGCTTTTTTCGTTGGAGTGCCGCAGATGGCTGGTGTGGGGTGCAACGATTCTAAAGCTTCAATCTCATTAAGGGATGTATTATCTGAAGATACCCATGTCAGTAAATGTTCTACAGGACCTGCCTTTTGAGTGTGCTGCGAACTCGTTGTTATATTTCCTCCAAATTCTTTTAGCTTATTTATAATTTCTTTCGTGACAAAATTTTGCTCTTCCTGTTCTTTACTTCCCCAAGAGATATTTTGCGCTGACTTTAACCTTGTTCCTGCCAAAGACATACTTTGATATCCATGATCAGTTTTTTGAAGAAGAACCTCTGGACTTGCACCCATCCAGTCACCTAAAACCGGATGTTTAAACGCGAAAACAGTGCCGTCACTAAATCTCTCTGAGAGTTCCTTAAAGGTTTGCGCAGCACTGGCCTGGGCACCTTCCCAAAAATGATCTCTACTCAGTACGACTTTATTTAAACTATGACGCTGAATGGCTTCAACAGCCTTGCTTACCTTCTCTTGATACGACGCTGCGTTTGTTTTTACAATAGATTGAAATTTCTCAAGGCCAAAGCCAGTCCAAAAGGTAGATTGTGGAATGCTTGTAGATTGATTGAACGCAAATATTTGTCCTTTAAATCCCCTGAGTAGCACGGTGGATTCCTCTAATTCACACGCGATCAATCGTGTTGCGGAAATCTCTTCTCCCGGCAATCGGATAATAAGATCTAGCATTATTTACGTTGCTTAATAAAATTGAGCAATTTCACCATGGATATTAATTCCTGCTGTTCGTTTTCTACACGAATATGAAATAAATGCGAACTTTTCCCTTGATGAACACAAGTAGCGGTAGCTGTTAGCTGACCAGTTCTTGCACTTTTAACATGGTTGGCAGATATCTCCGCACCTACAGCAAGTTCCGTATCCGGGTCGATCAACATTAAAGAAGCAGCGGAACCTACACTCTCTGCTAATGCCACAGTTGCTCCACCATGAAGGATTTGCATAGGCTGGTATACCCTGCTGTTAACAGGCATTGTAGCTACCAGAGTTCCATGGACAGGATCCGCATCTACATAGACTATTCCAAGCGTTTCCATGAGGGTATTCGAGCACGCTTTATTAAAGCGAGCTAGTATTTCTTCCTTTGTTAAGACTGTTTTCATTGGGAGCAAAAGTAATATCTAAAGCTAGTGTTATAAAATCATCACGAAAAAAAGCTAAAATGCTCGTATAGCTATTAAATTTGCGCTTCTGATATAACCGAAAAACTGGTAAAATGATCACGGTAACGTTTCCCGACGGCAATCAAAAAAGTTATGACAAAGGCATAACTGCTATGAATGTTGCAAAAAGCATCTCTAATGGCTTAGCTAGAAATATACTTTCTGGTAGTTATGATGGTCAAACTATTGAATTAAATGACCCGTTAACCTCAGATGGCCTCTTGAAATTTTTCACCTGGTCAGATACTCAGGGAAAGGAAGCCTTTTGGCATAGTTCAGCTCACCTATTGGCTCAAGCAATCGTTCACTTTTACCCCAATGCGCAACTAACCATAGGTCCTGCTATTGAAAAGGGATTCTATTATGATGTGGATTTTGACGGTGATATGATTTTTGAAAAGGATTTCGAACGCATTGAAAAACAAATGCTCGAATTCGCAAGGTTAAAATCTGAATTCAAGCTCCGCGCAGTAACGAAAGAAGAAGCGTTGAACGCCTACAAAGACAATCCGTATAAAACAGAATTGATTTCGAATCTGGAAGATGGGACCATTACTTTTTGCGACCATGCAGATTTTACTGATCTCTGTCGAGGCGGTCACATACCTAATACGGGATATATAAAGGCGGTAAAAATCATGAACGTTGCTGGTGCATACTGGCGCGGTGACGAAAACAATCCGCAACTGACTCGTATTTATGGGGTATCCTTTCAAAAACAAGGAGAACTTAAAGACTATTTAGAACTTCTAGAAGAAGCTAAAAAGCGTGACCATAGAAAACTAGGAAAAGAGCTGGAATTATTTACTTTCAGTAAAAGAGTTGGCCAGGGACTGCCGATGTGGCTACCAAAAGGTGCTGCATTACGCGAACGCCTCGAGGATTTCTTGAAAAAAGCACAAAAAAAAGCTGGTTATAGTTCTGTCATTACGCCACACATAGGCAATAAGGAACTTTATGTTTGTTCTGGTCACTATGCCAAATATGGTAAGGATAGCTTTCAGCCTATAGGCACTCCAGAAGATGGAGAAGAGTACCTTTTAAAACCTATGAATTGCCCTCACCATTGTGAGTTATACAAAGCAATTCCAAAATCTTATAAAGACCTCCCCGTTCGATTCGCTGAATTTGGGACGGTATATCGTTATGAGCAAAGTGGAGAGCTTCATGGACTTACACGGGTTAGGGGATTTACACAAGATGACGCACACATATTTTGTACTCCGGATCAATTAAAATCAGAGTTCAAGAGTGTCATTGATTTAGTGCTTTACATCTTTAAGACCCTAGATTTCACGGATTACGTGGCACAAGTCAGCTTGAGAGATCCAAATAAACCTGAGAAATATATTGGTTCTGATGAAAATTGGGCCAAAGCAGAGAGTGCTATAATAGAGGCAGCAGCTGAGAAAGAACTGAATACCATAGTAGAATATGGCGAAGCCGCTTTCTATGGACCGAAACTAGACTTTATGGTCAAAGACGCCCTAGGAAGAAACTGGCAATTAGGTACAATACAGGTAGATTATAATTTGCCTGAACGTTTTGAATTGGAGTACAAAGGCAGTGATAACGAGACACACCGACCCGTAATGATTCACCGAGCACCTTTCGGATCAATGGAAAGATTTGTCGCCGTATTGTTGGAACATTGTGGTGGTAATTTCCCTTTATGGCTGACCCCTGAACAAGTGAAAATTCTACCTGTTAGCGATAAATTCAACGAGTACGCTCAAGAGATAGCAAAATTCCTAGAAATTTCCGATATTCGCGCCCTCGTAGATGATCGAAACGAAAAGATAGGAAGAAAGATACGTGATGCGGAAGTCACCAAAATACCCTTCATGCTTATCGTTGGTGAGAAAGAAGCTACAAGCGGAGAATTGAGTGTTAGACGTCATGGAAAAGGCGATCTAGGTACCATGACACGACAAGAATTTGTACAAAATATAGAGAACGAAATTTCTCAATTGATTAATTAACAGACGTTTAACTAAACACTACGAACCCTGAGAAGAGGTAAAAGAAAGCAGCCAAAAGAGAAGTTGGCAGCAAACCACAGAATAAACGATCGCATCCGTGTCGCATCAGTCCGATTAGTCGGAGACAATGTTGAACCTGCCGTTTATGAAACCCGCGATGCCAAAAAAATGGCAGAAGATTTAGACTTGGATTTGGTTGAAATTTCACCAAATGCAGATCCGCCGGTGTGTAAAATCATTGATTATAGCAAATTCATGTATGACCAGCGTAAAAAGCAGAAGGAGCTCGCTTCGAAAGCTGTAAAAGTGGTTATTAAGGAAGTGCGCTTTGGTCCTAATACGTCAGACCATGATTATGATTTCAAGAAGAAGCATGCTATTGAGTTCCTGCAAGCAGGGAATAAGGTAAAAGCATTTGTTTTCTTTAGAGGTCGCGCCATTGTATTTAAAGAAAAGGGAGAAATCCTACTACTTCGCCTCGCCCAAGATTTAGAGGGTTTCGGTAAAGTAGAACACATGCCGTCCATGGATGGTAAAAAAATGAGCATTACACTTGCTCCCAAAAAATAGAAGTCACTCCATTAATAATAAAGTTGAATCATGCCAAAGATGAAAACAAAATCCAGTGCTAAGAAGCGTTTCAAGCTGACTGGCTCTGGTAAGATTAAAAGAAAGCACGCTTTTAAGTCGCACATCTTGACTAAAAAAGCAACAGATCAGAAACGTCGTTTGACAAAATCTGGTTTGGTCAGCGATGCTGATGCTCCAAACATCAAAAAGCAATTGGGACTGAAATAAATTCCCCTGAGTTAATTAATAACCCTGTGCTCGGTAACCAAACCATCTTGAGATAGTAGATGTACCGCTCGCAAAAAATTAAAAATTATGCCACGTTCAGTAAATGCTGTTGCTTCTAGAGAGCGCAGAAAAAAATTAATGAAGCATGCCAAAGGATACTTTGGCCGCAGAAAGAATGTTTGGTCAGTTGCTAAGAATGCTGTTGAGAAAGGTCTTCAGTATGCTTACCGCGATCGTAAGAACAAAAAACGTACGTTTCGTGCACTATGGATTCAGCGTATCAATGCTGGAGCTCGTTTACACGGTATGTCTTATTCTCAGTTTATAGGTAAGGCTAAAAATGCGAACATTGAATTGAACCGTAAGGTATTGGCAGATTTGGCCATGAACCACCCGGAAGCGTTCAAAGCGATCGTTGATAAGGTGAAGTAATAATTCTTTTGGAGTACTTAGAAAACGCCTCGTTCCCTTTGGGATCGGGGCGTTTTACTTTTGAATCAACCTGTAACCCTCAAATTTATATATCGTTATACTCCCGCTAGGCGTATCCATAACGTCTATGACCTCAGCATCTAATTCTGGTAAATCGTGAGCGAAAATCCATTTATCTGTACCTTCTATAATCCAAGGTCCTGGAATATCTAATTCTGCAGGAACAACATTCACATAATCGAACAATGCTGCTATCTCATGATTCATTGGATTCGATATGATGTCATTTGGGGCACCTTGTTGAACCAGTTTACCGTCTTGAATTACCCATAACCTATCGGCTACAAGCAACGCGTCTGCCGGATCATGTAATACCAGCAATGCTGAAAATTGATCCCGCTTTACCATGGCCTTTAGGTCTAAGAGAATGGATGACTTAGTCCTTAAATCCAACTGGGCCAGACTCTCATCCATCAATAATACCGGAGGATTACCTGCCATGGCCTTAGCAATACTTACCCTTTGTCGTTGACCTCCGCTTAGGGTTCTTACTTTCTGTTTAGAAAATGCCGATAAATGCATGGCTTCTTTTAACGATTCAATGCGAAGGGCTTTTTTACGGTCATCAAGTCTTAAAATATTATAAGCTATGTTTTCTTCTAAGGTCAACATAGACTGAAGATCATCGAGTTGAGGTACCCAGCCTGCCCTAGTTTCATCTAGAACCAATCTTCTTTTTTTCGTCTCAACCAACGCTCCAGAAATATACACCTCTCCTTTTGACGGCTCTATCTCGCCTCTTAAAAGACTCATGAGTGTACTTTTCCCAGCTCCAGAAGGTCCCACCAATACCACAATTTCTCCTGGCTGAATTTGGGCATTTCCAAAGTCAAACAACAGATCTTGATAGGCAAAGCCTAAATCTTTAAATTTTACAAGCGGCTGGTTCATATGCATTGACAAAAAAAAACCGCCCCAATTTTGGGGCGGTTTAATAATCTTAAAAAATTTACAAATGTATTACCTCACCATATGCCGCTGCAGTTGCCTCCATAAAGGCTTCGCTTAACGTTGGATGAGGGTGCACTGTTTTTAATATTTCATATCCTGTGGTTTCCAATTTACGAGCAATAACAGCTTCCGCTATCATTTCAGTAACATTAGAACCTATCATATGTGTACCAAGTAACTCTCCGTACTTCGCATCAAAAATAACTTTAACAAATCCGTCTTTGTGACCTGAGGCTGAAGCCTTACCAGATGCTGAGAAGGGAAACTTACCGATTTTAAGCTCATATCCAGCGTCCTTAGCAGCTTTCTCAGTCATTCCTACGGATGCTATCTCCGGGAAAGAATACGTACACCCCGGGATATTGCCATAGTCTAATGGCTCTACGTTATGACCCGCTATTTTCTCCACACATAGTATTCCTTCCGCAGAAGCAACATGAGCAAGAGCCGGCCCTTTAACAATATCACCGATAGCATAATATCCAGGAACATTCGTCTGATAAAAATCATTTACCAACAGTCGCCCCTTATCTGTAGCTATACCTACGTCTTCTAGACCTATACCTTCAATGTTAGGTGTAATACCCACGGCAGATAGTACAACATCAGCTTCAAGAACTTCTTCGCCTTTTTTAGTCTTTACGTGTACTTTACAACCATTGCCCGAAGTATCTACAGAAGTAACCTCTGCATTGGTCATGATTTTAACTCCCGATTTTTTGAATGAACGCTCGAGTTGCTTGCTGACTTCTTCATCTTCGAGCGGAACTATGTTTGGTAGGTATTCTACTACCGTAACATCTGTTCCCATACTGTTGTAGAAATAAGCAAACTCAATTCCAATAGCTCCTGAGCCTACAACAACCAATTTCTTTGGCTGAGTCTCTAGTGTCATTGCCTTACGGTATCCAATGATTTTCTTACCATCTTGTGGAAGACTAGGTAGCTCTCTAGAACGTGCGCCGGTGGCAATGATGATATTCGTTGCACTGTAGAGCGTTTCCTTTCCATCTTCACCAGTAACAGCGACCTTTTTACCAGGCTTTACCTTTCCGAAACCACTTATAACGGTGATTTTATTTTTCTTCATCAAAAACTGAACACCGCCGCTCATACCATTAGCTACTTGACGCGATCTATTGACTACTGCGTTAAAATCTTTGTCGTATTGGCTGATTTTAATGCCAAAATCTTCAGCATGCTTTACGTATTCGAATACTTGAGCACTTTTTAACAAGGCCTTTGTTGGAATACAACCCCAATTTAAGCAAACGCCACCAAGGCTTTCTTTCTCTACGATGGCTGTCTTCAAGCCTAGCTGGGATGCTCTTATTGCGGTTACATAACCACCTGGTCCGGAACCAACTACAATTACGTCAAAATCCATTTCTGAAGTGTTTAAAAATGAGTGTGCAATTTAATACCTAAACCTAACCCTTCCGCATTGCAATGCAGGATATCTCCACATTCACGTTTTTTGGAAGAGTTTTTACTGCAACAGTCTCTCTTGCAGGGTATGGCGCCATAAGATATTGTGCGTATATCTCGTTAACTCCAGGATAATGGTCCATGCTACTCAAGAATATGGTTGTTTTAACCACACTCTTAAAATCTGAACCGGCAGCAAGTAATACTGCTTGCAAATTTCGCAAGACCCGATCCGTTTCATAGTTAATATCCTCTCCTTGATCTAATTCTCCAGTATGCGGATCGACAGCTATTTGACCAGAGGTATAAATCATGTCTCCCACACTAACACCGGCGCTATAAGGACCTATTGCTGGCGCCAAGCCCTTTCCTTCTATTGCTTTCTTTTCCATCGTTTTATTAATGTTCTAAGATCAATTTAACTCATATTTGCTATAATGAAGGTACTCCTAATAGATAATTACGACAGTTTTACATTTAACTTGGTTCATTACCTGGAAGAGCTCGACTGTGAGGTAACTGTTTTTCGCAATGACTCCAGCGCTCTGGATGAATTAGATCTTAGTATGTTTCAGGGACTAGTTCTAAGCCCTGGCCCCGGACTCCCAGAGAACAATGGTATTCTAATGGATATTGCATCTAAAGCCATAGGTACTATTCCCCTTCTAGGAGTTTGTTTAGGAATGCAAGCTCTAGGTATTTTAGCAGGCTCCTCGCTCTATAATAGGAATGGCGTGATGCACGGAAGAACAGCGAAGCTTCAAAAAGTAGCCAACGATGGCATTCTTTTAAACGGCGTAAAGTCATTGACGGTTGGGTTATATCACAGTTGGGCGGTAAAAACAGAAGGCCTGGGACCACAATGGAAGGTCTGTGCAGTCGCATTAGATGATGATGCACCTATGGTCATTGAAAATATTGCTGACCATGCATTTGGCGTCCAATTCCATCCGGAAAGCATCCTGACCAACGAAGGAAAACTCATGATGAAAAATTGGGTAGACTACGTTAAGAATATCAAAGCGTACTGAAAAATAATAATATTAGTAATCTACAGCCGTTCTCCTTCTTTGCGCCTTGACTTGGCTAAATTTTTGATTCTTCATATTGATCCCTATCATATAAGATCTTGTCGATCCAAAGGGTACCCATGAAAATTTCATTTCCCAACAGTGTAAATCGCGAACGGCGTTGATGGTGGTAAATCCAACAGATTTTTGAGCAATATCTATACCTGTTCTATAGTTTAAACTCCAATTATCCGTTGGTCTGTAGGATCCTGAAATACTTAGAGAGTGAGAAGAAAATTCATTAATAAACATAGGTGATGCTTCGCCCTCTAATCCTGGCTCAACATCTGTTAGAAAACGCAGATCATAATTGAACCTAATGTCCCAGTCATTTCTGAGAGGGACCAAGTCTTGATAATTGTAAAAGTCTATATCACCGTTAGTGAACGCCCCTCCACGCTGATCATAGGCAACCGCATTTCTTGAATTTTTCTTATTACTACTGAGCTTTGTACTTGCTGAAAATTGAGAAGTGCGATGAACCAGTAGATTTTGACCCAAATTAAGGGCTAAAACGGGCGTTCGATCTCCCTCAGGGGTATAGCCATAAGGATCAAACTGACCCTGGTAGGTCAACCTAAGCTTCTTGTTAAACAGTGAACTTGCTGCAGTTAACCTCACTATGTTCCAGTGATAACCATCCTCCGCAGCCAGACGATAATTGGTATTAAAGTTAAAACGCTCCAGAAGTTTTACTTTTCGAACTTGTCCGGTGGTATCACCTCTAACGGCCATTTTAGCTTCGACGGTGTTGTCTAGTGCAAACGTTATTGATCCATTACTTCCTCTACCTGGCGAGCCATACAAAAAGCCTGAATACCTATTGTAGTACAATGAATTGTCTAGGGTATCTGTGAAGTTTTGATAATAATCCCAGTAGGCAGTTCCAAAATCAGGTCGATAATTGAACGACACCCTAGGTGTCATCATATGCCTCACAGCTTTAATAGGACCTTTAGAAAGTAAAAATGTTCCATAAACCTTAGTATTCATGGAGGCATTTAAACCAAAATCTCGTACCGCAGAAAAACCAGTTAAAGTGTCTACAACAGTGGCTTTATTTAAAGTTGAATCAAAAGCGTAGTCGTATTGCTGGAAGTACCAACGTTCCGTAAAATTAGCACTTGGATTAAATGTAAAATACTTCAACAACTTTGCATTTGTAGATACACTCCCAGAATGTTTTATTCCATATTGTCCATACTCCTTGAGTACATCAGAGAAATCGTAGCCTGGAACACTGTCTAAAAGGGTTCCTATCGTGTTTAAATTTCCTTTCAATCTTCCCTCCGCCACTGAGCTATAATTCACCCCTACCTTCTCATACCACTGTCCTCTTCCATCATTCGATTTAAACGGGAAAAATCTTGGCACATTAAAAGATGCTTTAGGGAGATTCGTAGTGAAACTTTGGGTGCCGTTATTCTGTGTGTGGTTACCACTAACTGTTAAATTCGCTCTTCCTAGTTTTTGATTATATGTGATGCTCGAGTTCATGGTATTGTTGGTCGTGGACATTGTACCATTTAACAAGTCTTCAGGATTCGCACTGTTTTTGAAAAAATTGGGATTTTGTAAATTTACGTTCGCGTTGAACTTTCGAGTGGGATGCGCTTTTTGATCCTGACTGTGTGACCACCTAATACTGAAATTCTTTGTTAAGCTATAGCCACCAAAAGGCTCGTACAATTTCAATCCACGTTTCTGGTATCTGTAATTGTACGCAAAGCTCCCGTTATATTTATAACGCTTTCTGTATTTAGTTGTGGCTTGAACAGCCCATGATCCTCTTAAGTATAAATCTCCACGCAGTTCTAGATTCATGAATTCATTAATGGGGAAATACCAACCTCCATTTACTATTCCTAAACCTTGAGAAGGTGAATTTTGAAAACTAGGCATCAATAATCCGGTGATATCGGGTTTCTCCAAGTTGGTGGGAAAATATCCGTAAGGGATTACTAAGGGCGTGGGAATGCCGAAAAACTCAAAATGAGCCGGCCCGGTAATGATGCGTTCTCCAAGCACCACCTTACTCTTACCTGTTTTAATTTGAAAATGTGGTTCTGCATGTGAACAGGTCGTGAATCCTGTTCCTGCCATGTAGAGCGTATTAGAATCAACTTTTTTAACAGCATCACCATTGACAAAGTTTTCCCCTTCCTGCGTGAGAACACCTTGAATTTTAGCTTTTTCAGTTGACCAATTATATTTTATTTCTGTCAGGTAAAATATCTTACCACCATCCTCAAAAACAGGTGTTTGAACCATTTTACCTGCTGCGTTTTCGAGGCCTTTAGCCATCACTATTTGCTCTTCCCAAAAGATTTTCGCATATCCTGCTTGGAGACGAGTTTCTCCAAAATTTATCACCACATTGTTGAAGAGTTCTACGGTTCCATCAGCTACATTTGAACAGATAGAATCTGTCGCAGAATAGTCAATAGGTTGCTCTTGCGCGCGCGATGAAAACGGTGCACAAAATGTGAGCAAAAAAAGAAAGACTTTGAGCCTCCAAGCCACCCGGGTACGTATTTTGCAAGTAAGTTTCAAAGGTATAACGAATGAACGTCCTACTTGGTATGAATAGCCGAAGTTATAAAGGTTTTAAAATTGGGATCATGGCAGCGCTTTTTAGCGTGCTGGCTGCATTCAATCCAAAGCCGTTTGAAACAGAAAACGAAGAGGTTAATATTATTGTTATTGACGCTGGTCATGGTGGACATGATCCAGGGAATCTTGGCACCGGGCGGTATCGTAAAAAAGAAAAAGATGTCAGTTATGATGTCAGTCTCCTACTCAAAAAATACATTGAGGAAAATCTTCCAGGCACCAAAGCGGTTCTTACTAGAAATGACGACAGATTTATTGAACTCTACCAAAGGACGGTGATTGCCAACAGAGCTAATGCGGATCTCTTCCTATCTATCCATTGCAACGCTAACGAAAACAAGACTGCCTATGGAACAGAGAGTTTCGTTCTTGGCATGGGCGAAAGAGACCAAAGTTTAAACAAAACAGCCCAACTAGAAAATGCATCTAGACTATTAGAAGATAACTGGGAAAGTAATTACGAAAGCTTTGATGCCTCCAACCCTGCTGCTGTGATTGCACTGCGTGCGTATCAAGATGCGTTCCTTCAGCAAAGCATCAGTATTGCTGATGAAATACAACATCAATTCGAAGGTCGTGTTAAACGAAGAAATCGAGGGGTTAAGCAACAGCCTCTCGCAGTACTTAGAGGTTCTACGATGCCCGCTGTATTAGTGGAACTAGGGTTTTTAACCAATCCCGGAGAAGAAGATTTTTTACAAAGTGAGCGAGGTAAAGAGTTACTTGCGAGTGCTATTTTCAGGGCAATTAAGGCCTACAAGCTTAAACGTGAAATACGTGATGCTAGCCTTAATAGTGAGTCCATAATTAATGACATGCTTGACCCTATTGAAATAGCCACTGATCAGGCTCAAACAGTCATAGTGTCTCCTACGCTTGAGGAAAAATCGACGATTAAGCTAGAGATCGTACCCCAAAGTGGACTGTACTTTAGTGTTCAGATAGCTGTTTCAAGGAACGACCTCCCCTGTCAGCCGCAAAATTTCATGGGCCTAACGTCCGTATATAAAACCGAGCAATATGGATTGTTTAAATATTACTTCGGTACAGTGACTACCTTTACGCAGGCGGAAGCATTAAAGGATAGTGCCACACAATATTATCCGGATGCATACATTGTAGCATTCGACGATGACCATAAAATTGATCTAAAGGAGGCAATAAAGCGCGCACCTTAGTGTAAATTAGCTATTAAACCACGACATGTTGAAAACAGAATTTAAAATAGGTCTCTCCTTAGTTCTTGGAATATTTCTATTGTATTGGGGTATTAGTTATCTCAAGGGCGCAGATGTTTTCTCTGCCCAAAGAAAATACTATGTTATTTATGAGAACACTGAAGGTCTCACCACTACTAGACCAGTTACGATTAATGGATTTCAAATTGGTCAGGTAAGTTCTATAGATTTCATTCCTGATGGAAGTGGGAGTTTGATCGTAGGTCTTCAAATCTCTCATGATTTCCCGATAACCAAAGGAACTGTTGCTAAAATATATTCCTCCAGTATTATGGGTGAAAAAAGTATATCACTGCATACAAAACCAGGAGAATCTCTGTCATTATCAGGAGATACACTAAGTGGATCCACGGAAAGAGACTTAACTGAAGAGGTGAATATGCAATTGGCTCCAATCAAAGCAAGAACGGAACAGTTACTTGGAACTTTGGATACGGTGATTGGTTTAGCATCAGGATTCTTGGACGAACGTACCTCCGAAAACTTTAAATCAACTTTTGAGAGTATCAATAACACATTCAAAAGTGTCGAAGAAAGTGCTGCAGAAATGAGTGCTTACCTCTCTGCAAATAAAGAAAACTTCGATGCAATTAGCGACAACTTCAGATCGATCAGTGATGATTTAGCTGCTAATGGAGATGATATCAGTGCTACCATCTCGAACATTCAAGCCATTTCAGATTCGCTTGCTGGTGCGAAGCTATCGGAGACTATTAACAACTTAGAAAGTATTACCTCAAGGTTCGACGGATTATTAGCGGAGTTGCAAACAGGTGACGGCTCAGCAGCCAAGTTGATTTCAGACAAAGAGGTTTATAATAATTTAATTCAAGCCACAGAGAACCTCAATAGGTTACTGCTTGATGTTAAATATAATCCTAACAAATATCTCCATGTTAGTGTATTTGGAAGTAGGACTCGATATACAGAAGCGGAAATTCAGGCGATCGAAAGAGAGATGGATGAAATAAAAAACGAATAACTAAATGAATTACATCTCGAATTTTCTATTCGCGATAGCCTTGGCAATCGCCGTTTGGTTTTTTACCAAAAATGTTGGGCAGATTCGTAAGAATATTAATCTAGGCCGTGACTTAAATCGTACTGATCGCAAAAAAGATAGACTACGGAACATGCTAAGAGTCGCTTTTGGCCAAAGTAAAATGCAAGCTCGTCCTGTTGCAGGAATTCTTCATTTTATCGTTTATGTCAGTTTCTTAATCATCAATATAGAAGTGCTTGAGATTGTTATTGATGGTTTGTTTGGAACCCACCGGTTTTTCGCTCAATTCATGGGTAATGCGTATGGTGGAGTTATCTCTTTTTTCGAGATTTTGGCGGTCCTCACCATTATCACAGTGGTTATTTTTTGGTGGAGACGTAATGTTAAAAAAATTGATAGGTTTCATAAACCTGAAATGCAAGGATGGCCATTCAAGGATGCCAATACCATTCTTTACATAGAAGTCATTTTAATGACTGCGCTTCTAAATATGAATGCAGTAGAGTCAAACATGGACGGTGCTCAGCATAGTTTTTTAATTAGTTCTCTGATATCACCATTGTGGAGTAATATGAGTGAATCTGGCCTGCACATTGCAGAACGGATTCTCTGGTGGGTCCATATTTTAGGAATACTTTCTTTTCTAAACTACCTACCCTTCTCTAAACACTTTCATATTATTCTAGCATTCCCTAATACGTACTTCACCAACCTTGAGGCCAAGGGTAAGTTTACCAACAATGCAGCTGTTACGAAGGAAGTTGCCATGATGATGGACCCCAACGCTGATCCGTTTGCAGCAACGACAGTTGAAGATCAAGTTCCTGTGGAGCGCTTTGGAGCAAAGGATGCAAATGACCTAAGCTGGGTTAACTTATTAAATGCCTATACCTGCACTGAATGTGGTCGATGTACCAGTGAATGTCCTGCGAACATGACGGGTAAACTGCTTAGTCCCCGGAAAATCATGATGGATACCAGAGATCGTATCGACGAGATCGGGAAAAACATCTTGGCTAACGGTGAATTTAAAGACGATGGTAAAAGCCTGCTTGGAGATTTTATTTCTAAAGAAGAATTGTGGGCTTGTACCAGTTGTAATGCCTGTGTTCAAGCCTGCCCTATTGATATAGATCCATTGAATATCATCATGCAGCTCAGGAATTTCGCAACGATGGAGGAAAGTAGTGCTCCAGCAGAGCTCAACGCCATGATGACTAATGTTGAAAACAATGGTGCACCCTGGCCATTTTCTCAAATGGACCGCGCGAACTGGATCAACGAATAACAAAATAAATATTTCTCGAATACCTAAAAATGATTAGATGGAAATGAGCGCGAATGCACACATCGACAACCTATTACGAGAAGCAACAGAAGACGGACAAAGCATAAGCCCGGTTTTACCAGCCGACATTAAAAATTACTTGATCGATATAGACGGGACCATTTGTGACGATATCCCTAACGAAGAACCTGAGAGAATGGCTACCGCAACACTATATCCTGATGCCCTAGACACCCTTAACAAATGGTTCAGCGAAGGGCATGTGATCACTTTTTTCACCTCTCGTTTAGAGGAACACAGAGTGGTAACAGAAATATGGTTGGCAGAGAATGGATTCAAATGGCATGGATTATTAATGGGGAAACCGCGTGGCGGAAACTACCACTGGGTAGATAATCATATCGTTCGAGCTACCCGCTACACGGGCAAATTTACCGATTTAGTGGATAAGGAAACTACCATTCAAGTCTTTCAATAACTAGTCTACAAGAACAGAAAAAACACCTATAGCATGACCAATTTTACCGTACCTACACTGGCTCAAATGACTGCAGATGGAAAGATCCCAGAAGTGTTATTTTGGGTAGGATGTGCTGGAAGTTTCGACGACCGTGCAAAAAAGATAACCAAAGCCATGGCAAAAATACTGAACCATACAGGAGTCAGTTTTGCGGTGTTGGGAACGGAAGAAAGTTGTACGGGTGACCCCGCTAAACGCGCAGGAAATGAGTTTTTATTCCAAATGCAAGCGATGATGAACATTCAAGTGCTGAACGCATATGAAGTTAAACACATTGTAACTACCTGCCCACACTGTTTCAATACCCTTAAGAATGAATATCCCGAATTGGGTGGTAACTATACTGTGGAGCACCACAGCCAATTCCTAAATGGTCTCATGAAAGATGGGCGATTAAAAATTGAAGGTGGACAGTTCAGAGGTAAAAAAATCACTTTTCACGATCCTTGTTATCTAGGGCGTGCAAATGGCGAATATGAAGCACCAAGAGAGTTACTAGCTAAGCTAGATGTCGAACTCAAAGAGATGCGAAGATGTAAGCAAAATGGGCTTTGCTGTGGTGCAGGTGGTGCTCAAATGTTTAAAGATGCAGAACCAGGTACGGCGGAAATAAATCATGTACGTGCGGATGAAGCACTTGAAACAGGTACAGATATTGTGGTCTCTGGATGTCCATTTTGTAATACTATGCTTACTGATGGTGTCAAGAACAGGGAAAAAGAAGATACCGTGCAAGTCCTAGATTTAGCCGAGATGATTGCCTTAGCTGAAGACTTATAACATGGGAATGGAAAACATGAATCCAGAATCACGTATGTGGTTTTATGGCTTAAAGCAGCCTTTGAACCCAGCTCAAAAATCAGAATTGTCCGCTGTTATGGATGAATTCGTCAGTAGTTGGAAAGCGCATGGGTCTCAACTCGCAGCAGCCTTTAGAATAGTTTTTGATCAGTTCCTTATTATAGCGGTAGACGAAACCCAGCAGCAAGCTACTGGATGTAGCATTGACAAAAGTATCCACCTACTTAAAGATTTTGGGAATAAGTACGGAATAGACTTTTTTAATCGGATGCTCATTTTTGTTCAATTTCCTGAAGGATTTAAATCGTTCAGTCCAAACGAATTGAAATCAGAAATCGCAAACGGAACCCTCCATGGATCCTCTATTGTACTCAACACACAAGCAAGCACACTTCGTTCTAGTGGTGACGGCACCATCAAGTTAGAGGACAGTTGGGCTGCTAAATATTTATAGGCTATCCTATAAAACGCGGGCTGAAACGTTTAAAATATCGCGCTAGCAATTTCCTGAATGTTGGTACTCTTGCCCATGCTATAATAGTGTAAGACAGGAACTCCAGCGCGCTGCAGCTCTTTACTCTGTTCTATACACCATGCTATTCCTAATTTTCGAACGGCATCGTTGTCCTTACATTTGAGCGCCTCAATAGCCAATGTATCCGGTATATCTACGTGAAAAATTTGAGGTAACAAACTCAGCTGACGTTTAGTGACTAGAGGTTTTAAACCTGGAATAATTGGCACCGTAATACCAGCGTCTCGGCACTTAGCAACAAATTCAAAATACTTTTGGTTGTCGAAAAAAAGTTGTGTCACTATATAATCGGCACCCGCATCCACCTTCGACTTTAAATGATTAATGTCAATGTTCAGTGAAGGAGCCTCAAAATGCTTTTCAGGATAGCCTGCAACACCAATACAAAAGTCAGTAGCGGTACTATTTTGCAAATCTTCATCCAAATAGCGTCCTTCATTCAAATCATTAATTTGTCGAACCAAGTCAATTGAAAATGTATTTCCTTCCGGCTTAGGTGTGAAATAGCTTTCACCTCTCGCTTGATCACCTCGAAGGGCTACCACATTCTCTATGCCCAAAAAATTCAAATCTATCAGTACATTCTCCGTATCCTCTCGAGTGAAACCACCGCACAATACGTGAGGAACTGCCTCTGTATCATAGCGGTGCATTATCGCAGCACAAATACCAACAGTTCCCGGTCTTTTACGGACCACCTTCTCTTGAAGTAAACCGCTGGGCAAGCGCTTGTATACCGTTTCCTCGCGGTGATAGGTGACATCTATAAATGAAGGTTTAAATTCCATTAAAGGGTCAATATGGTCAAAAATGTCTTGTGCCTTTTGTCCTTTTAACGGGGGTAGAATTTCAAATGTGAATTGACATTCTTTCGACTTCGCTAGTATCTCTGTAATTTTCATTGCTAATAGTTAAGATGGGGTGACAGCCATTTTTCGGCTTTTTCCTTAGTTACTTTCCTTAATGATGCGTAAGCTTCTACTTGATCTTTTGCTAATTTCCCAATCGCAAAATATTTAGACTCAGGATGGGCAAAGTAGTAGCCGCTAACACTCGATGCAGGATACATAGCTAGACTTTCTGTGAGTGTGATACCAATTTTTTCAACATCAAGTAATTCAAAAATCGTGGCCTTATCTAAATGATCTGGACATGCCGGATAACCCGGAGCAGGACGAATTCCATTGTACTTTTCAGCGATCAATTCATCATTTGTTAACTGTTCCTCAGGTGCATATCCCCAATACTCTCTTCGAATACGCAAATGCATATACTCTGCGAGCGCCTCGGCTAATCTGTCTGCTAAAGCTTTTAGCATAAGTGCATTATAATCATCTAGATTCTTCTCAAAATTCTTCAATGGTCCCTCTATGTCAAGACCTGCTGTGACAGCAAAACAACCGACATAATCTTGTAAAGTTCCAACCGGTGCAATAAAATCTGATAGCGATTGAAATTTGGATTTCTCACCCGTCTGTCGCAACGTGTAAAAACTGCCCAACGAACCATTATCTCCCAACTTAATCTCTTCACCGGAGCTGTTTGCGGGGAAAACACCATAGGCAGCCTTAAGTGTTAGCCACTTACCTTTTTGAATATCTCGCAACATCTGTAAAGCATCCTTGTGTAATATTTTTGCTTGTTCACCTACAAGTCCATCTTCAAGAATTCTAGGGTACTTACCAAAAAGTTGCCAAGTCTGAAAAAAAGGAGTCCAATCAATGAATGGAACCACATCCGTGATGGATATTTCATGGACATGACGCACTCCTAAAAATTTTGGAGTAGGAACAGACTTTGCATTAAACTCAAGCCTAGGTTTGTTAGCCTGAGCATAGTCGAATGTTACTAACGCCTTTCTCTCACGATGTTTAGCATAACCTTCACGAACTAATGCCAATGATTCTTTTTCTTGTAGCATAAATTCGCTTCTATGATCTCCAAGTAATTTTGAGCTTACACCAACCGCCCTACTAGCGTCGTTGACATGCATTACCGCACCGGAGTATTCTGGGTCAATTTTAACGGCTGTATGCGCTCTTGACGTGGTTGCCCCACCTATAAGTAGCGGTATTTTTAGATGCATCCGCTCCATTTCCTTTGCAATGTGGATCATTTCATCTAAGGAAGGTGTGATCAATCCTGAAAGGCCTATTAGGTCCACGTTGTGATCAAGAGCTGCTTGAATTATTTTTTCAGGTGGCACCATGACACCTAAGTCTATGATTTCAAAATTATTACATGCCAAGACAACACCTACAATATTCTTTCCTATATCATGAACATCTCCCTTTACAGTAGCCATCAGGATCTTACCTGCACTGGAACTCACCCCATCTGCTTTCTCAGCTTCTAAATAGGGCATCAAAAAGGCTACTGCTTTTTTCATGACTCGCGCACTTTTCACGACCTGTGGCAGGAACATTTTACCTGCTCCAAACAAATCCCCGACCACATTCATGCCATCCATTAACGGACCTTCAATAACGTGCAATGTTTTATCGAAGAGCTGGCGCGCCTCTTCCACATCTTCATCAATAAACTCTGTTATACCCTTGATTAGTGCATATTCAAGACGATCAGCCACCTTTGTGTTGCGCCACTCTAATACCTTCGTCTGGTCCTTAACAGTGCCTTCCACCGTTTGCGCAAACTCTAGTAAGCGCTCTGTGGCGTCATCTCTTCTATCCAACAGGACATCTTCAATACGAACCATCAAGTCTTTGTCGACATGCTCATATACCTCTAACATGCTAGGATTCACAATACCCATGTCCATGCCATGCTGAATGGCATGGTATAGAAAAGAAGCATGCATGGCCTCGCGAACAGCATTGTTCCCCCTGAAGCTAAAACTAACATTAGAAACGCCACCACTCACCTTCGCATAAGGAAGGTTGTTTTTTATCCACTGGGTGGCTTTAAAGAAGTCCAACGCATTTTTACGATGCTCCTCCATCCCTGTGGCTACTGGGAATATATTCGGGTCAAAAATAATATCCTCTGCAGGAAATCCAACCACCTCTGTCAATACTCGATATGAGCGCGCGCATATTTCAACTCGCCTCTGGTAATTATCAGCTTGGCCATTCTCGTCAAATGCCATAACAACGACAGCTGCACCAAAACGTTTAATAGTTTTGGCCTGACTAACGAACTCCTCTTCTCCAGCCTTGAGTGAAATAGAGTTGACTACGCTCTTACCCTGCACACACTTCAGTCCGGCTACAATGATTTCCCATTTAGAGGAATCAATCATAATTGGAATTCGAGATATATCTGGTTCGGCTGCAACGAGATTCAGAAATGTCGTCATGGCTTCGACACCATCAATCATTCCTTCATCCATGTTTATGTCTAGAATCTGGGCACCGCCTTCAACCTGGTCTCGGGCAACACTAAGCGCCTCATCAAAGAGTCTCTGCTGTATAAGGCGCAGGAACTTACGAGATCCTGTCACATTAGTCCGCTCACCAATATTTACAAAATTAGTTTCAGGAGTGATTACAAGTGGCTCCAAACCTGACAGCCTCATGGGCTTAGGAGGAAGGCTATGCGACATAATTTCTGGGGGTATACTGTTTTGCTAATTCCGCTATGGCCTTAATATGTGCTGGAGATGTACCGCAACATCCACCAATAATATTAATAAGATTTAACTCTAAGTAATCTCTAATTTGCGCAGCCATTTGCTCCGGTGTCTCATCATACTCACCAAAAGCATTTGGCAATCCTGCATTTGGATGCGCACTTATCGCGAAGGGCGATTTAGCATCTAGCGTTTGCAGATAAGGCATCAGTTGTTTCGCCCCTAACGCACAGTTCAAACCAATACTTAACAGAGGCGCATGGCTGACTGAAATTAAAAAAGCCTCTGTAGTTTGACCGCTTAAGGTTCTGCCTGATGCATCAGTAATGGTTCCACTCAACATGATAGCAACATTTTTACCAGAAGCTTCAATAGCATCCTGAGCGGCAAATAAAGCTGCTTTGGCATTGAGTGTATCAAACACTGTCTCAATCAATAG
>Ga0209482_1000572_pt1 | contig 30650 bp, 27 predicted proteins | sample CoawatmetaG10DNA_FD_187512 | JGI IMG/M metagenome (GOLD analysis project Ga0209482, IMG submission 187512) | Marine microbial communities from the West Antarctic Peninsula - Coastal water metaG104-DNA (SPAdes) (version 2) | ecosystem: Environmental > Aquatic > Marine > Coastal ...
AATATTGGTGTGCCTGATATAGAAAATATTGTAGCTAAGTTAGCCCGTATTCCCTCTCGTCAAGTTACTAGCGATGATAAGTCTTTACTTAAAAGTCTAGAGAGTGATCTTAAGTTAGGCGTATTTGGACAAGATAGTGCTGTTGAGTCCTTGTCAACTGCTATAAAACTTTCTCGCTCTGGACTCTCTCCAGAGGAGCAGCCAATGGGTTCTTTTTTATTTGCTGGCCCAACTGGTGTTGGTAAAACTGAAATTTGTAAGCAACTCTCAAGAATCATGGGTGTCAAATTATTAAGATTTGATATGTCTGAATATATGGAAAGGCATGCTATTTCTAAACTTATAGGGTCCCCTCCAGGATATGTGGGTTATGACGAGGGAGGTTTATTAACTGAGGCAGTAAATAGTAACCCTTATGCGGTTCTTTTGTTGGATGAGATTGAGAAAGCCCACCCAGATATCTTCAATATCTTATTACAAGTTATGGATCATGGAAAGCTTACTGATGCTAATGGCCGCGAAGTTGACTTTAGTAATGTGATACTTGTTATGACTTCTAATGTTGGAGCTCAAAACGTTCAAAGGGCCTCCATAGGTTTTAATGAACAAGATCATTCCCTTGATTATGAAGGTGAACTTAAAAAAATATTTACACCAGAATTCAGAAACCGCCTCTCAGAAATTATTTACTTTAATAAACTTAATGAAGAAGTTGTTGTCTTTGTAGTTAATAAGTTTCTTTTTGAACTTGAAGATGTTCTTGAGAAAAAGAATGTTTCATTAATTGTTTCTGATGCAGCCCGAAAATGGTTTGCAGAAAATGGCTATGACTCTATGATGGGTGCGCGTCCAATGATGAGATTAATTGAAAGAGAGGTACGCAAACCTCTTGCTGATGAACTTCTTTTTGGTAAGCTAAGTTCTGGAGGAACAGTTAAAGTAGGTGTTAGTAAGCATAAGATTGCCTTAACCATTACTTAATGAGAATCCTTATAAGTAATGATGATGGCTATAAAGCCAAAGGCATTAAACAACTTACAAAATCACTAAGTGAAATTGCAGAAGTAATTGTTGTTGCTCCAATTGAGAATAAGTCTGCAGCAAGTAGCTCATTAACTCTTGGAAGAGCATTAAAGCCAATTCAAATTGAGAAAAATATTTATGCAATAGATGCAACACCTACTGATTGTGTTCATTTGGCATTGTGTGGCTTCATAAAGGAATCAATTGACCTCGTGGTGACAGGTATTAATTTCGGGGCAAACTTGGGAGACGATACGATCTATTCTGGAACCGTTGCAGGGGCTATAGAAGGCCGATTTTTAGGACTTCCTTCAATAGCAATGTCTTTGGCTAGTTGGGAGTGCAATCACTTCGTGACAGCGGGTGAAATTGCTAAGATATTAGTTACCCAAATTGATAATTCACAGATAGCTTACAACACTATTCTTAATGTTAATGTGCCAGATATTCCTCTTAGCGAAATTAAAGGTATTAAGAGTACTCGTCAAGGGAGTAGGCATAAATCTGAACCAAGTATAAAGGATAAAGAGGACTCATCTCTTTATTGGATTGGTGAAAATGGTAAGGAAGCTGACAATTCAGTTGGCACAGATTTCCATGCAATTTCCAATAACTTTGTTTCAGTTACACCTCTTCAAATTGATACAACTAGTTACTCTGAAGTAAAGCAAGTTAGTGATTGGCTTCAAAAAATAGATTATTGACTCCAGGTATCTCTGAGCCCAACTGTTTTATTAAATACTAGTTCTTCAGACTCACTATCTCTACAAAAGTAACCTTCTCGTTCAAACTGATATGCTCGTTCTGCTGCTGCTTTTGATAAAGTTGGCTCTACAAATCCATTTTTTATCTCAAGAGAGTTTGGGTTTATTGAAGATGATAAGTCATCAAAGTTAGCTGAATTTGATTCTAAAAAAAGGCGATCGTATATTCTAAATTCAGCTCCAAGAGCTTTGCTTGACTCAACAAAATGAATAACACCTTTAACTTTCCGGCCATCCGATGGATTTTTACCCAGAGTATCTGAGTCATAATTGCAGTAGACAGTTGTTACATTACCATCTTTATCGCTATCAAAATGAGTCGCTTTGATAACATAAGAATTTCTAAGGCGAACCTCTTTATTTATTGCTAGACGCTTATATTTATTATTTGGAGCTAATTCTAAAAAGTCATCGTTATCGATGTATATTTCTCGACCAAAGAAAATTTCTCTAGTTCCCATTTCTTCTTGTTGAGGATGTATTGGCGCTTGAAGGGATTCAATTTTGCCTTCAGGATAATTTTCAATTACTAATTTAAGGGGATTAATTACTGCCATTGAGCGGGGAGCAGAGTTGTTCAAATCATCTCTAATTGATGATTCTAAAATTGAAATATCAGTTAAGCTATTTACTTTTGATACTCCAATACGCTCGCAAAAATTTCTTATCGACGTTGCTGTGTAGCCTCTTCTACGAAGTCCAGAAATAGTAGGCATCCTAGGATCACTCCAACTGTTAACATGATTATTATCTACTAAGAGTTTTAATTTTCTTTTAGATGTTGTTGCATACTCCAAATTTAAGCGAGAAAACTCATATTGATGAGGTCGATTAGAGTTATTAAAATCATCTAAATTTTCTAAAGTCCAGTCATAAATCCTTCTATTGTCTTGAAATTCTAGGGTGCATATAGAATGAGTAATACCTTCAATAGCATCTCCAATACAGTGAGCAAAGTCATACATAGGATAAATGCACCACTCATTATTTGTTTGATGGTGTGTTTCAAATCGAATCCGATAAAGAGTCGGATCACGCATACACATAAAGCTTGATGACATGTCAATTTTAGCTCTTAAAACGCACTCACCTTCTCTAAAACCACCAGCCTTCATTTTTCTAAAAAGAATTAAATTTTCTTTTATACTTGATTCACGATACGGACTGTTCTCTCCTGGCTCTTTAAGGGTTCCACGGAATACACGGGTTTCTTCAGCACTTAAAAAACAAACATAAGCCAGCCCCTTGGAAATTAACTCTTCAGCATATTGATAAAATATATTAAAGTAACTTGAGCTAAACTTAACTTCGCCATCCCAACTAAATCCTAACCATTCGACATCTTTTTTAATAGAATTGACATATTCAATATCTTCTTTAGTTGGATTAGTATCATCAAATCTTAAGTTGCAATATCCATCATAATCTTCTGCTGTTCCAAAGTTTAGGCAAATAGATTTTGCATGACCAATATGAAGATAACCATTAGGTTCTGGTGGAAAACGTGTTTTAATGCCCACATGTTTTCCTGATGAAAGATCTTTGTTGATAACATTTTTTATGAAGTTAGTAGGCTTTCTTTCTTTATTTTGAGAATCCATTTATATCAATTCTAAGAGTAATTAAAACTTTTTGGATTATATCATTAAAAGCTTGATTTAATATGTTCTGCTTTAGTTGTAATTGCCATAGTAAAATAGTTTATATGAAAATAGCAATAGTTAGGTTATCTGCATTAGGTGATATTGTTCAATCTATGATTATGCTTCAGTTTATTAAAAAAAGTTATCCATCTTCAAAAGTTGATTGGATTGTAGAGGAAAGATTTAAAGGCATCTTAGAGGATAATCCTCATATAAGTAAAATTCATACTATTAATCTTAATAAAGCTAAAAAACAAAAATCAGTAAATATATTATTTAGTGAATTAAACAAGGTCAGGGGTTTTGGAGTTTATGATTTAGTTATAGATGCTCAAGGTCTTCTTAAATCTGCAATAGTGGCGAAATTATTAAGGAGTAGAAAAATTGTTGGATTTGATAAGGACTCAATTCGAGAGCGATTAGCCTCTTATCTATATAATCAAAAGACTTCAATTGAGTATGCAGAAAATACAATTCTTAGAAGTATTGCATTGATAAGTGAATCATTGAATATCAATGTTACTAATAATGATATTATAAATAAAAAATCATTTTTACTCTCTAAGAGTCAATTTATTACTCCCATGGAGCCGTTCATTATTTTTATAATTGGTTCGACTTGGGAAAGTAGAAATTATCCAAAAGAAAAATTTGTGGAAGTAGCTAAAGCTCTAAAAATAAATTGTTTAGTATTGTGGGGTAATGAACAAGAAAAAGAAAAGGCCGAATGGATGAGAGGCGAGTCAGAAAACATTCAAGTCTTACCAAGATTGTCACTTGATGATTTAAAACTTGTGATAAGTAAAGCAAGCTTGCTAATTGGAAATGATACTGGCCCTACTCATATGGCTTGGGGTTTGAACACTCCATCAATAACTCTTTTTGGCCCAACTCCAATATCTAGGCTATATATTACTCCAAATCATAGGGCTCTTAAATCAAGCTCAAAGGTGAATCATTCAAATTTAAATAAGGGTGATTTTTCTATTTCAGAAATCACTATTAAGGATATTATTAAAATATCAGAAGAGCTACTAAAAACTTCTTCTTGAGTGTCTCTACAAGGTGATAATTTTTTTTGCTTGATTTATTGATTCAAGTATAAATTGAGCATTTGAATGAGACTCATTTATCTTATGACCGCTTTTGACAAGGATAGTGTTAACAATACCAGCAGTATTTGCAGCTTCAATGTCGATTTCTTTATCTCCTATCATCCAAGAATAATCCATAATAATCCTATGCTTTATTTTTGCTTCAAGAAGCATTCCAGGTCTAGGTTTTCTACATTTACATGATGAATGTGGACCGTGAGGACAATGAAAAATATCTAGAATTTCAATATTATTTTTCTTAAACTCTTCTAACATCCAAATTGTCAAAATTTGATAGTCTTCATCTTTATATATATTCCTCGCAATACCAGACTGATTTGTAACAATGACTATATGGTAACCAAGACTTTTAAAATGATGGCATGCTTCAAAAATACCATCAATAAATTCAAAATCTTGTATTTTATGAAGATAGTTTACTTCTTTATTTATTACGCCATCTCGATCAAGAAAAATAGTTTTTATAGACATAAATTAAGGTGAGTATAATCAACTTTATATTTTAATAGGTTTTTTAAGGGATTGTAGTGTTAAGGACTTTTAATCTAGAAAAAACATATCAATATTTGTTAATTTCCTTAGCTTTTTTGATGCCTTTAACTGTTTTTGGCGGTAATTTAGTTATTTTATTGATAGTTACATTGTGGTTGATTTCAGGCAGCTATAGGAATAAATTTAATTTAATAATACAAAGTAAGCTTTTACTTGCTTCAATTATTTTTTTTGGATTACATGTTATTGGCTTATTCTGGACTAATGACATGGAGTGGGGTATTCACATAGTCCGTAAAATGTGGTATTTTTTATTGCTTTTTCCAGTTCTTTACACGATTGTTATTAAAGAGAACATCCATAAATATATAGCTTCATTTTTACTGGCAATTACCATCACTGAGATATTGTCATACTCAATTTGGTTTGAAATTATTGAGCCTTTTAAAAATGCCTCAGTTTATAACCCAACTCCTTTTATGAGCCATATATCCTATAACCCTATACTTGCTTTTGCTATCTATATTGTTTTACATAGATTAATGATACAAAGAGATATCGGAAAAATACAAATGTTTTTGTATGGTTTTTTTGGTTTTTCAATGTCTATCAATATGTTTATAACTGGTGGGAGGGCAGGCCAAGTTGGTTTTTTTGTAATTTTGGCAGTTTTAATTTTCCAATTTTTTAATTTAAGTAAGATTAAATCATTAATTATTATCTTTTTTATGACACCATTTATTTTCTTTAGTGCTTATCAATTAAGCACAATTTTTTCTGATAGGGTGGATGCTGGATACCAAAATTTCATAAATTATTCACATGATATGGATACAAAAAAAATTACATCAGTAGGGTCTAGATTGACGTTTAATATTAACTCCATAGAAATGATAAAGAAAAACCCATTTTTAGGAGTTGGAACTGGTGATTTTCCAGATGAATATAAAAAAATTAATATGACTAATACTCCACATATGAATAATGTGACTAATCCTCATAATATGTATACCTTGGTTACTGCTCAATTGGGTTTAATAGGTTTGATTAGTTTTCTTTCAGTTTTTTACTTTCAAATCAAGATTGCGCTTCATTCAAAAAATACTCTATTAAGAGATGTTGGGATTGCTTTACCTGTATTATTTTTGGTTATTATGTTTAGTGATTCATATTTACTAGGTCACTTTACAACTTTAATGTTTATTTTCTTTAGTTCCTTTTTATATAGGAACTTTGAAAACAATTAATTATGGGTATTTTTTATGTCAAAGATGATCTTTGATAAAACCTTTTTGCTGGAAAAGTTAACTATATTTATTGTTCCAGATAATCGAGAGCTAGAAATTTATGTAGATCAAATCAATAATACCCTAAAAGCTAATATCCCCTTATAAGAAAGGACTTAAGAGTAATTTTAAATTTTCAATTAACAGAATGTAAAAAATTTTGAAAAAAAATAGAAAAATTCTAATAATCATCCAAAGATCCAATGGAGATGTTTTTTTAAGTATTGGCCTTATAAAATCTATTTATGCATTTTATGATTCCCCGCAAATTGACCTACTGGTTAATAGCGATACATTTGAGTTAGCAAAACTTCTGCCACATATTACTCATATTCATAAATTTTCTTATAAAGAAAAATCAAATAATAGGTGGGCTCAAGAAAAAAAAATATTCTTTAAAATCTTTAGAAAATATGATTTAAGTATAAATTTGACTTCGAGTGATAGAAGTGTTTTATATGCAATACTGGCTAGCAAAAAATCTATTAGTGTAGTAGAAAAAGAGAATAAAAAATCTTGGTGGAAGAAAAAATTACTTTCTGATTTCTACTTTTATGACAATAGGGAGCATATATTAAGTCAAAACTATACTCCTTTAAGGCTGCTTGGAATCAAGCATGACAATTTTCTTTATTCTATAAAAAATAGGCTTAACAATATTCAGAATATTCGGAAAAAATTAGATAATAAAGGTATTGATGATTTTATTATTTTTCATCCATCTGCCCAATATCAATATAAGATATTACCCCAACAATTAAGAAACAAACTTTTATCAAATCTATCAAAATTAGGCGTCTCAATAATAATTACTGGCAGTAATAATCAAATTGATTTAGGCATTAAAAAAGAGCTCCTGGCTTTAAATAATGTGTTTGACTTTATTGGAGATACTACTTTGGAGCAGTATTTTGCTCTTAGTGAGCTCTCAATAGCTTACGTTGGAATGGACACCTTAAATATGCATATTGCAGCCGCTCAAAATAAACGTATTTTTGCAATTTTTGGCCCAACAAATTTAAAAATGTGGTCTCCATGGTCCAATGACGTAAGAAAATCTGCAGATCTTGATATGCCAATTCAAACATATAGTAATATTACAATTTTTCAGGCAGATATGAAGTGCGTTGCATGTGGTAAGGCTGGATGCAATGATAGTGGTGTAAGCGAATGTTTGAATTATATTAGCCCAAGTATAGTTTTCAAAGAGGTAGACAACTGGTATAAAAATGAAAGGCTTTAAAAAGACGTATAGTTTACCATTTAAGTTTGAAATTCCTAATTACACCCAAGAATTTTTAGTTAAGCGGTCCTTATTTAAATCTTTATTTAAATATATTAAGAGGTGTTTATATATTTTTTTAAAAGGACAGCAGTCGTTAGAAACTTTAAAAATCCTAGATGAGCACCATAAAATTTTATGGATAAATTTTTCAGCTCCAAGTTTAGGAGATAGCTTGATGGATTTATCAAGTCGTGTTTTGTTAAGTGATAAAAAAATTGATTTACTTACCGATAAAAAGAATGAACACCTTTATAAAGACGACAACATATTCTCTTCTATCTATTCAAAAATAGATGATGTTGTTGAAAATTACTATGATCTAGCTATAGTAGACTCATATAGCACAAGAAGTATTAACATCAAACACCAGGTTATGCCATTAACCCCTTTTTTGGGAATATATGGTCACTATAATGGCCCTGAAGTAAATCGTGTCCTGTATAGCTTTCATCGGGTAAATAGCTTGCTAGGACATATCAAAAGTGAATCTGAAATTAATAAAATGGCCAAGTGTTCAATATCAATATCAACTCAAGATCAGTCCATAATTAAAAAATTATTAATTCCAGATGAATATATTGCTATTGCTCTTGGCGGTGATTGGGAATACAGATCTTATGAGGACTGGCCTATAGTAATCGAAAAATTATTGATAGATAATAAGCAGTTAAATATTGTTCTTTTGGGCTCTAATAACGCAAATGATATTAATAAAAAAATATTAGAAAAATTTCCTTCAGCTAATATTTTGAGTTATGTCGACAAACTTACCTTTAATCAGACGGCTGAAATAATTAAAAATGCTCAATTATTACTCTGTTGTGATGGGGGGTTGATGCATGCAGCAAATGCAGTTAGTACAAAAATAATTCCATTATTTGCAAGACTTCAAGCTGAAATGCAATTGACCCAATCCTGTCAAGCTTATCCACTTTTTGATTCTGTAAATGTCAATAATATTTTAGTTGACGATATAATATTAAAGTATTTAGAGGCAGCTAGTTTCGATCATAATGATCTTCAAGGCGAATAATGTCATCTTCCCCTAAATAGCTACCTGTTTGAATTTCTATAATCTCAAGAGGGCCTTCTTGTTGATTTTCAAGTCTATGTATTTCACCTTTAGGTATGAAGGTTGATTGATTTTTTTCTAGTTTAAAAGTTTCTTTACCACAAGTAATGTGTGCAATCCCTTGGACAATTACCCAATGTTCTGACCTATGCAGATGTTTTTGAAGTGAAAGTTTGGCGCCAGGGTTAACCATTATTCTTTTCACTTGAAATCCTATTCCAACATCAATTGAGTCATAGTAGCCCCAAGGCCGATAGACTTTTCGATGGTACTCAATCTCAGATCGAAAATTTTCTTTTAATTTTTTAACAATATTTTTAATATTTTGTGATTTTTTTCTACTAGAAATTAATAGTGCATCTTGAGTGTCAACAATAATTAAATCCTCAACACCTGTTGCAGAAATTAATCGATTTGAGCTGAGTGCATATGTATTTTTAACATCATCTAATATTACATCACCTTGAATCACATTCCCATTTTTATCTTTATCTTGAGCACTCATTAGTGATTCCCATGTTCCAATGTCACGCCAATCTGCATCTAATGGAATTACTAAGCCCTTTTTTGTATGCTCCATAATGGCATAGTCAATTGAAATGTCTGGACAATTAGTAAATTTATTACTATCGATTCTAATAAAGTCCAAATCTCTATTGTCTTTAACTAATGACTTTTTACAGATAGAGAGAATTTCAGGTGCAAACTTTGCTAATTCTTCTAAATAAGTTGAGGCTTTAAACATAAACATGCCACTATTCCAAAGATAGTTTCCAGTTTGTAAGAATTTTTCAGCATCCTGTTGGCTAGGTTTTTCTATAAATGAATCGATATCAAAATATTTTGATTTATTATCATTATTAAACTTAATGTAACCATATCCAACTTCAGCTTTATTGGGTAATATTCCAAAAGTAACTAGATTTTTTTCTTCAGCAAGATTTTTTGCAAGCTTTACTGACTCATGAAAAGCATCTGTATCATCAATAATATGGTCTGCAGGTAAAACTAAAAGAATTGAATCTTCATTAGTTTTTAAAAGCTGTAATGCTGCAAGAGCGATTGCTGGCGCTGTATTTTTTCCATAAGGTTCTAAAAGAATTCCCTCTGGGTCAATATTAATTTCACGGAGTTGTTCGGCTGCTAAAAAACGATGTTTCTCATTACAAATAATTAAAGGACGCATAGCTTCGTTAGGCAATCTTAAAATTGTATTTTGAAATGGAGAATTATCACCAATTAAGTTTATAAATTGCTTGGGCCGATGTTTTCTTGAGAGTGGCCATAATCTTGTGCCACTGCCTCCAGATAAAATGACTGGGGTGATCATAGATTATTTTTTTTAATTGGTCTTACGGATGGTGGTTTCCAATTAGATTGTTTTTCAGTTAGCTTTACATACCTATAGAAGGTGCCTTCAAAATTACCAAAAGCGATTACTAGACCGGCACCCCCATCTAAAAAACCTAACTTAAATATATAATGTTTGATAAAAGACCATAATCCATGAAGAAAAGCCCTTATAAGACCACCCTTTTTATTATTATCTTCTAGTTTTGAAACTCCTAAGCTTGAGTAACGATTAGCTTTATGTAGAACTTCCTCTATATTTTTAAATGGAAATTGCCATATATAGCTTTTGATTAGGCCTATTTTTTTAGAGCTATGGTTAATATAGCCTTCATGGACAGGCTCTAAAGAGTATGTCATCTTTCCATTTCGAAACAACTGCGGTTGTCTAAAATTTGGGTACCAACCAGAATATTTAATCCATCTACCCATAAAAAAATTTTTTCTAGGAACTTTATAAATATCATACTCAGCATCATCAATAAGAGTCAAAATTTCATCTCTTACCTCAATTGTGCACCTTTCATCTGAATCTAAGCTAAAGATCCAGTCACCCGAGCAATGAGAAATAGCTTCATTTCTGAGCTTACCAAAACCATCAAATGGAATATGAATTACTTTTGCACCAAGTTCTTCAGCAATTTTAGAAGTACCATCTGTGCTATAAGAGTCTACAAGAATTATTTCATCTGCCCACAGAACGCTATTAATACAGTCATGTATCTTTTCTGCTTCATTATAGGCAATAATATAGGCTGATATCTTAATGGCTCTATGCTCAAATCTAAATTTATGTGGTTAAATGTTACCTAATTATTCTATATGCAAATCAACTAAATGAGTGTAAGTCTAATCATCTCAACTTATAATCGTCCAGATGCTTTATTTTGTGTTTTAGAAAGTATTCTAATTCAGACTAAACTTCCTAATCAAATTATTATTGCGGATGATGGAAGTAATGATAAGACTAAAAAATGTATTACTGAGTTTAATAAATCATCGACTTTACAGTTAATTCATTCTTGGCAGCAAGATAAAGATTTTAGAGTTGCTGAATCAAGAAATAAAGCAATCGCAAAATCAACTTGTGAGTATATTATCATGATTGATGGGGATATGATATTGCATCATAAATTTATTGAAGACCATTTAAATCATGCAGAGTTAGGTTTTTTTGTACAGGGTTCTAGGGTTATTTTAGATAAAAAACTAACCAATAAAACACTTGAAGCTTGCATAAGTGAGTTCTCTTTCTTTTCTAAAGGTTTAAGTAATCGAAAAAATGCAATATATTCACCATTTTTTTCAAAATTATTTTTAAAGAAAAAAAATTATATTGAAGGAATAAAGACTTGTAATATGTCCTTTTATAAGAAAGATTTTATTAAAGTTAATGGCTTTAATAATGATATTATAGGTTGGGGTAGAGAGGATACTGAGTTTGCTGTAAGGTTGTTAAACTTTGGAATTAACCGTAAAAATGTTCACTTTAATTTGATCCAATTTCATCTTTGGCATGAAAAATCTTCACGAGCTTTTTTAACTAAGAATGATGCAATCCTTCAAAATACCATCAATAGTAAACTTGACTGGTGCGAGAATGGCATTAATAAGTTTATATAAATGTTATTTTCTTTAAATTTAAAAGCTTTTTTATTAAAATTATTGACGAATAAAAAATCTATTGATTTTGAACTGACAGATGTTAAGAGTGTTTTATTTTTTCGCTATGATCGCATTGGAGATATGATAATTACAACTCCTGTTTTTAGAGAGTTTAAGAGGTCATTCCCAGATGTTAAGACTATGGTCTTAGCCAGTAAGGCAAATAAAGATATTCTTCAAAATAATCCGTATATTGATGAGATTATTGTAAATAATAAAAATAATTTCTTTGGCGATTTTATTTCTTTGCTTAAACTAAGATTCCGCAAGGTTGATGTGTGTGTTGAGCTAGACCATTCTGTTGTTCCACATGCGATTATAAGGTTAAAAATTATTAATCCAAAGAAAATAATTTCTGTAAGAAAGGACGGAAGATATGGAGTTTCTGGTGATGAACTCTCTATGTATGATTTTTATACCAAGAAAGCCTCTAATATGCACTTTAGAGATATTTGGCTATCTACGCTTCATCCCTTTGGAATAAAGCCAATTAATAATAGTTACGATTTATTTCCGACTAATAGTCAAGAGAAAATTGCTAAAAAATTCTTAAAAAATTATGGAAATAAAATTAAGATAGGGATTAATATGGAAGGCGCTGTTAAAGGAAAAAAAATCCACGAGATTGATTTAGAAAAAATTTGCAAAGGGCTTAAAAAAGCACATAAAGACATTCAAATCATTATCATTACAGCTCCTGAAAAACTAGAAAGAGTTATTCAACTGGTTAAAAAAATGGGACATAGTTATGTGACTCCAAGTTACAAAACTAGTAAAATTTTAGATGTGGCAGCATTAATTAAAAATTTGGACATTATTATTACTCCGGATACTTCAATTTCTCATATTGCCTCTGCCTTTAATAAGCCAATTGTTTCATTACATGAAAATAATCAAAATAGTTATCAATTGTTTTCTCCAACCTCATCTCTCAGTAAAACTGTTTTTGCAACTGAAAAAAATAGTTTAATGGGTTATGATGTTCAACAAGTTATTGACTATACCAATCTAATTTTAATGGAACGATCAGCATGAAAATTCTAGGAACTAAATACTGCGGACACGACAGTGCTGTTTGTTTAATAGACACAAGTAAAAAAACTATTTTTGCAATAAGTACTGAAAGAATTACAAGAATTAAGCATGACCAGATTGATATTACTCCAATACTAGAAAATTATAATTTTGATTCTATTGATTATGTTGCTCATTCATACAGTGATTTTACGAATGATGGCGAATTAAGAGAAAAAATGACATATAACAAGGATATTGAAAAGGCACTTAGACTAATAATTAAGCCCACTTATATTAAAGATATGAATATTTCTAGGCTCAATAAAAATAAATTCATTTTTAAGTCTCTCTTCAGCAACTTTTCAGCTTTCAAGGCATATTATTCGGCTAAATTTCATAGGGCCCTTGTAACAGAAACGCCAGAAGGTAATAGAAGGGCATTTACTAACTATATCCTAAAGAATTTCAATAAGTTTGGTTTAAGGCCAAAAAAGATATTATTTTTTGAGCATCATTTGTGCCATGCAACTCCTTCCTATTACCTTTCGCCTTTTAATGGAGAAAGAGCGCTTGCTCTAACAATTGATGGTCAAGGAGATGGTTTTTTTAGTAAATTATATGTTTTTAATGGACTTAAAGATTACAACTTAATTGGCCAGTCAAGTGCCGACTTTATTGGCGATGGTATATATTTTTCAATAGGCCGTGTGTACGAAGATTTTACAAGAGCAATGGATCTTCGTCCCAATAGTGATGAAGGCAAAGTTGAGGCATTAGCAGCATTTGGAAAGGCTGATAAAATTTTATTAAAAGAGCTAATGCTCGCAACTCCTATAGACAAAAATAATTTAAGTATTAATTTTGATATTGATAAGATTAAACCTTTCCATAATATTGACTGGTTAAAAGAGCAGAGAAGAAGAATAGGTAATGAAAATTTTTGTGCTACAGTTCAAAATTACCTAGAAGACACTATAATTACTTACCTAAATTATGCGTATGAAAAATATCCAATAAATAATCTATGCCTTTCAGGAGGAGTAGCTGCAAATATTATTATGAGCCTCAACATATATGAGAGAACGAACTTTAATAATATTTATGTACTTCCCCCTATGGGGGATGATGGGTTAGCAATTGGAAGTGCAATACAAACTGCAATCGATTTAGAGGAAGATGTCAGTTGGTTAAGGGATTTTCAAATGCCCTATTTTGGAGACTCTTATTCTCGTGAGCAAGTGAAACTCGCTCTTGAAGGATTCGACAATATTAGCTTTGAAGATGTTGAAAAAAATTGGCCTGAGGAGGCTGCAAAATCAGTTGCAGAGGGTAAGATTTGCTCACTTTTTCATGGGAGAATGGAGTTTGGCCCAAGAGCTTTAGGTAATCGTTCTATTGTGGCGGATCCAGGGCGTGATAATATTCGTCAAAGAATTAACTCCACAGTTAAAAGACGGCCCAACTACCAGCCATTTTGCCCATCAATATTAGAAGAGGATAGAGAGAGGCTTTTTAAGGATAGCTTTGCACATAAACATATGGCAATTGCTTTTAGAATGAAGGAAGAGTTCATTAAAGATCTTCCATGCGCTGTTCATGTTGATGGGACAGCCAGACCTCAATTTGTAGAAGAAAAAGATAATCCAAATTATTATAGATATTTAAAGGCACTTAAAAATATCACTGGATATGGAGTTAGTTTAAATACTTCATTCAATTTGCATGGAAGAACTGTTGTAAGAACACCAGAAGATGCTGTAGTTGATTTTATTGATTGCAATATAGATGAGCTTTATATTGAGGGTTATAGAGTAAAACTAAATAGGAAAATTAATTAATATGAGCAGAAAATTAAAGTATTTGATAAAATCAAAATCTTTTGAGTTTGTTAAGAATATTCAAGATAAAAGTCATCGTATAAGTTCTTTAACTTGGAATAATAAAAAAATCTACTATAGAACAAGTTCAAGTGACATGATGTTAATTTATGAAATATTATTAAAATCAAAATATAAGAGAGAATATTATTTTCCAGAAGAGCTTAAGCCTAAAGTCATTTTTGATATTGGAGGCAATATTGGAATAACTTCTGTTTATTTAGCGAGTTTATTCCCTGAAGCTCAAATATATACGTTTGAGCCATTAAAAGAAAATTTTGAAATATTGAAAAAAAATACCTCACAATTTAATAATATAGAAGTTTTTAATTTTGGACTTGGTGCTAAAAATGGAAGTTTTAAACTTTATCTAAGTGACGACGAAGAAAATTATGGTGGCGTATCTTTCTACTCTGAGGTTGAGGGCAATATGAGTGAGCCTTATACAGAATGCGAAGTAAAAAATGTTAATGATGTTATTCAGGAAATTGGTGTTACTTCAGTTGATTTGATTAAGATTGACACAGAAGGTGCTGAGTATGATATTTTAACTAATATGAAAGATGAATTTCTTAATAAAACATCTTGGATAACTGGAGAACTTCATGGAAATAGAGATTTTGAATTATTAAATCACCTTAATAATTTGGGTTTTTCAGTAAGCTTGAATAAAAATATTGACTCTAGGTTATTTATGTTTAATGCCGGTAAAAAAGAAGTCATTTCCAAGCTAAGTAGAAAAGAAATTAGAATTCTTTAGATATAAAATATTATTTAGTATATGAATATTAGTGCTTTTACATTTATTAAAAATGGACAAATATTAGGTTATCCTTTTGTACAGTCAATTCAATCAGTTCTTCCTATTGTTGATGAATTTGTTATTAATGTTGGTGATAGCGAGGATGCTACATTATCGCTAATAAACTCAATTGAAAGTTCAAAAATTCGAGTAATCCAATCAAAATGGAATGAGCAGATGCATGATCGTGGTTATGTATATGGGCAGCAAAAAATGATTGCTCAATTTAATTGTACAGGTGATTGGGCTTTTTATATAGAGGGTGATGAGGTTTATCATGAGGATGATTTAGATAAAATAAAAACTTCAATGCATCAGTATGTTGACGATCCGAAAGTAGAGGCTCTTGTATTCGATTTTTTTCACTTTTATGGAAATGGAAATAGCTTTCTTGATTCTCCAGGTTGGTATCGATCTGAGGCCAGAATAATTAAGAACTCAATTAGGACTTATGCTCCAGATGGTCTTTTTTGGGTTGTTCTAGATAAAAATAAGAAAGGTAGATATCCAAAAGCTAAACATACTGGTGTTAGTTGTTATCATTATGGATGGGTGCGAAGTGAGGCACATATGAATCTTAAAAGTCAAAAAGTTCAAAAATACTGGGGTGGTGAGCCAGCAACAATTGATTATACAAAAATTGATCAGAGTATAATTAAACTCTTCACTAAAAAGCATCCCAAAATTATTTTGGATTGGTTGCCTAATCAAGAAGGTATATTTAAGGCTGACCCCAACTATAAGTTAACTAATAAGCAAAAAAAACATAGATTAATGATAAAGTTTGAAAATTGGCTTAATATTGATCTTAGTAAAAAACATTATATAATTTAGCTTATTGAAAAAATTAGAAGGAATAAATTATGATAGAGCTTACTGATAATCAATTGCTTTTTTTCCTAAAAGCATTTTTTGCTATTATGTCTGGAGTTTTAATTAGAGTCTCTCTAACCATAGTAAAACAGAGATGGGCTTCAACCTACCATCATACTATGTCATATGTTCTTCTTCCGTTGATTACATTGACTATTACAACGGTTATTTCTGGAAATATTGCACTTTCACTCGGTATGATTGGAGCTTTGTCTATAGTAAGATTTAGGAACCCAGTAAAAAATCCATTTGAACTTGTTATATTTTTTGGTTTAGTTACAATTGGTATAGCAATGTCAGTTGATGTTAAATATGGAATTACTTTGGCCATGTTAATTGTTGTGGTGATTCTTAGCTCATATCTTATTGAGCAAATTGCTAATCATTTTAAAGTCAATATTTACTCCATGTCTTTTGATGAGGGAAGGCATAATTATATTTTGGAAGTTTCTTCGAATGAAAGCATCGAATTCTTAAAAAATAGTAAGTACATTATTCAATATGTCTTCAATATTAAGTCTGATGAAAGGCATTATAGATTGGTATCAAATAATGCTAATGATCTTATTGAGGTATTAGAGCTTTGTGAGGCTGATGGAAGAGTATTAAGTATCGAATTTAATCGACCATGATTTAGAATAATGCAAGTCAAATATGAATTAGTTTTAGGATTTATATTATTTTTTATATCAATCAATGTAAATTCAGAAGTTCAATTTTCAAATGCAAATGCTAATGCTAAATTTTGTAATACAAATGACATTGAAAAGCACCTTGAAGATAAAAAAATAAAACTTCTTGAAATTAATTTAGAAAAACATAGAAAATGGGTAAAAAATTATCTAAAAATTATTAAGAGCACAGATCAAGTAATATCTAAAGAATATAAAATAAATTATAAAGCTGATATCAAAATCATTTTTGATAATAATTTAGAGTGCAGCTTCAATTCAAAAATCCGAATTAGTGGGGATTTAAGAGATCATATTGAAAATAATATTCCTCCAATTACAAGTTTGGATATTGAATTATTAAATGGAAATATTGATTCAGTAATCAAATTTAAATTACTTCTACCAGCAACAAGAAATTATGATAATGAGATTTTTATTGCAACATTTTTAAGGCATTTAGGATTTATTTCTCCTAAAACTTTTTATGTTAATTCTTTATTTAATGGGACTAAATATAAGTTTATTTTTCAAGAAAATCCTGCGAAGGAATTGTTGGAGCGAAATCAAAAGAGAGAGTCGTTAATTTTAAAAGGAAATGAGACATATGCTTGGAATAGTGATGAATTTAAAGAAAAATTTGTGTTGGCAAAAGCAGCTAATCGCTCGTGGATAAAAAAAGGCATTTCAAATCTCCAAATTTCTAAAGAAGCAACTAGTATGCTTAATAAAGTATTTTTGAAAAATATTAATATTGCTTCTAATCAAATTGCATCATATAGAGATTTGGATTTAGAGATTTTATCTAGTAAAGATTCTCTTTCTAGAAAAAAAAATCAAGAATATATAGCATTATTGTATGCACTTCATGCTGAGCATGGCTTAGTTATAAATAATAGAAGATTTTATTATGATCCAATTTATAATTCATTTTCTCCAATATATTATGATAGTAATGCAAATATTTTGCATAAAAAATTAAAAAAATATTATAAAAATACTTACTATGATAATAAAATATTGAGGCACAATGGGGATGGTATATTTGTTGATAGACAACCTGTTACACCTAATGAAATTATTGGTTCTAAGAGTGCATTATTACTAATTGAAAAATTAGATATTCAAAATTTTCATAAGGATTTAACTAGTTTTGGTATCAAAATTTCTAATGATGAGCTTAATTCAGTACTTAATATTATTAAGTTTAATTTAGAAAGAGTTTCACTCATAGATGCAGTTGATATTAATCAAAAATATCAGCAAAACTTCATAGACTTAGAAAACAATAACATTGAATTAGTCTTTGATACAGATAAAACATTAAGTGTAATGGCGTGCAATTTTCAACTAAGTTTATGCAATACCTTTGATATTGATATTGATGATTATGCTAATCTAATTGGAGGTAAGCTTAAAAATAAATTTGGTTTAGAGTATTTATATGTTGGTGGAAGTATTGAGCAGTACATTTCTGGAAACAATTTTAATAAAGTTGGGCATAAAAAATTGATTATTGAAAATGAGTTTGAACTTGATATTTTTGGTTCGATTAATATTACAGTAGATCAAAATACTAGAATAATAAACATAAATCAAGAGTCAATATTTGGTAGAGTTTTAGTCAAGAATGGTGTAATTAATAATTGGCATATTATTTTTAATGGTTTTCATGATAACGGTTTAAATCTTGTACCAAAATTTGATGAAAATTTATTGACAGGTTGTTTAACTATTGCTGACTCTTCATTAGAGCAAGTTAGTGTTTCAATTGACGGCTCAGTATGTGAAGATGGGCTTAATCTTCTCAGAGTTAATGGAAGAATGAATAATATTAAAATCTATGACTCTTTACATGATGCCTTAGATTTAGATTATTCGCATCTACGGATAAGTAATATTGAAATAAAAAATGCAGGCAATGATTGCCTTGATTTATCAGCTGGAGAAAGTTCTTTCTCAAACTTAAATCTAAATTATTGTGAAGATAAAGCTATATCATTAGGCGAGGAGTCAAGATCTAATTTTAATAATGTTGAAATAAATAATTCTAAAATTGGTATTGAAATTAAAGATTCATCGAAATCTATTATGAGTAATGTAAAAATTAAAAATACTCCTATTTGTGTTAATGCTTTTAATAAAAAACAGGAATTCTGGGGTGGTATTGTTGAGTTTAATATGCTTGAGTGTATTCCAGAAGTTTTGAATGTTCAGAAAGGATCTTTAATTAAGGTAAATTATGAGCTTTAGAATTGAAGAAAAACTCCATATTAATAATTATAAACTCACAACATTTTTAAATTGGGTTATTGAAAATGGTGGATATAAACTCCATAATTCTAGAGTAGTTTCATCAACTTACTTTGATAATAGAAAAAATGATATGTTTCATGATTCAGAAGAAGGTTCTCTTCCAAGAAAAAAAATTAGAGTTCGGAGTTATTCAGTTGCAGAGCATGTTGTTGGCTCTAGTATGCTTGAAACTAAAATATCCTCAATTGAGGGCCGCTATAAGACAAAAATAAGTAAGTTTAATTTAGAAAAAATTATGAAGATTGGTATTATTGATTCTGATTATGGTGTCTGTAAGCCTATTGTAAGAGTTACATATGATAGAGAGTATTTTTCTCTTTTTGGAGTTAGAGTTACAATTGATAGGAACATCAAGTATAAATCAGTAGATAGACCTTTTATAGAAGTTTTTGACCCTGGAGTTGCTGTAGAAATAAAAGCAAATTACCAAACTTCTGCAGAATATTTAATTAAAAAATTTCCATTCTATCGAACTAGATTATCTAAATACAGCAATGCTATTAATTTATTAAATATCTGATGTTTACTAAGACAATTTTATTTATTTTATCTGCAATTATTATTTATTTAATACTTCAAAATGGTTATCTTATAAGCGCAATTTCTCAAATAAAAAATACCACATTCTATATTTCTTTGAGAGAATATGAAAATAATGAAAAATTTAATAATGCAATTAAATGTATGCCAACCTATAAAGACATTGACACTCTATATGATGATAAAAATAGCTACAGTTTTTATATAGCAGGCCATACATACGGAAATTCTTCAAAGCCTGATAATAAAGGTTTATATCCAAAATTTTATGAAAAGTTAAATACTTTGAATAATTCTAAGGCTATTGATTTTATTGTCTTAACTGGAGATGTTGTACAAAACTCTACAATAAAATCTTGGAATATTGTAAAAAAACAATTACAAGATTTGGGTATGAGGACATATATATCTCCTGGCAGCCATGACGTTGGTCATGGTAAGGACAATGCAAAGAGAGATATCTTTAAGAGTATGTTTGGTGATACTTATTTTTATTTCTATCATAAAAATGATTTGTTTATTATTTTGGATCCAAATCTTGATAATGGAAATATAAGTGGGAGACAGTTAAAATTTCTTAACGATCTATTAGAAACAAAAGAAAAAGTCAATAATATATTTGTTTTTTCTCATCAAGTAATATGGGCTAGTAACTTTAGAGATTTAATTTCTCCAAATAATAGCTATGAAACTGAAACTAATTTTTGGCCAATAATTGCCCCTTTATTTGATATTCAAAAGGAGCAAATTTATTTTATAGCTGGAGATGTTGGAGATAAAATTAATGGTAGTGAGCTATTCTGTATAGAAAATAACAATATCAAATATATAGCTTCTGGAATGGGGGCAGGAAAAAGAGATAACTATTTAACTGTTCAAATAACTGGAGGAAATGTATCAATCACACCAGTATTAATGCCATAGAAAATGAGTATGAAATGAAAATCTTTATTGAACTTCCATCTTGGCTTGGAGATACAGTTATGGCGACTCCTGCATTGGAAAATCTAGTAAAAAAATATGAAAATCCAGAAATTACTTTGATGGGGTCGTATATTGCCATTGAATCCTTGAAGCATCATCCAGCAGTTAATCAAACATACATTTCTGACAAGGGGTATTTATCAATTTTAAAGTTAGCAAAAAATGTAGGTAAGTTTGATATATTCTTTTCATTTAGGAGTAGTTTCCGTTCAAAAGTTTTTAAATTATTTATTAATAGCAAAAAAAAATATCAATATTCCAAGGATAATTTTCAAAATCTTCATCAAGTTGAAAAATATAATGAGTTTATAAATGAAAGTTTAAATACTAAGTTTTCAGCTGGGCATTTAAATATTCATTCTGATCTAGTATCGTTAAAAAAAACTAATTTTAATAGTAGTCAAAAATTGACTTTAGGAATTAATCCTGGTGCATCGTATGGAAAAGCTAAGTGCTGGTATCCTGAAGAATTCGCAGCTGTGGCAGCTAAACTTTCTAGTAAGTTTGATATTAATATATTGGGTGGTCCTAATGATAAAAACATTGCAATGGATATTGAAACATTATTAATTAAAAAAGGGATAACTAACTTTAAAAACCTAGCTGGAACAACAAGTATAGATGAATTAATTAAACATATTTCTAATTTAGATCTCTTCATCACTGGAGATAGTGGACCAATGCATATTGCAGCATGTTATCAAATTCCAACTATTTCTATATTTGGTCCAACTAGAGACAATGAGACTTCTCAATGGATGAATGCTAAAAGTATCGTTGTTAAAAAATCTCTTGATTGTCAGCCCTGTATGAAAAGAACTTGCCCATTAATACATCATAATTGCATGAAATTGATTAAAGCAAAAGATGTACTAAAAGAAGTAGAGTCTTTTAATTTGTAAATTCTTGATCTATTAGGTGGCATATAGTATGGCCAATAAAAATATGCATTTCTTGAATTCTTGGTGTATCTTCTGAAGGAACTACAATATTTACATCACATATAGTATTCATCTCCCCGCCATTCTTTCCACTCAGGCCGATAATTTTACATCCAAGAGAGCTGGCAAGGCTCAGGGCATTAATAACATTTTTACTAGTCCCACCTGTGCTAATTCCAATTACAACATCTTTTTCATTGGCCAGAGCTTGAATTTGACGCTCAAAGACATTTTCATAGCCATAATCATTGCTAATTGAAGTAATTATAGAGGTATCAGTAGTTAAAGCAATTGCAGCTAGACCTTTTCTTTCATTTTTGTATCTACCTACGAGTTCAGCGGCAATATGTTGAGCATCAGCAGCGCTCCCTCCATTACCTAAAATTAATATTTTTCCATCATTTTTAAGGGTATCAATACAAGTTATTGCAGCAATTTCAATATCCTTAGAGATGCTTTCCATTGCCTTTTGCCCTGTATTAATATGCTCAAGAAACTCTTGATGAATGATTGAATTCATGTTTATTTACCTTTTTTTATTTTTTCGATTGTATTTGTAGAACTTTTCCCTGTAATGAATTCTACTAAAACTAACTCTTCTGCTATATCTTCACCCACTACTTTTTTACCTCTATAGTCACTACCCTTTACTAATATATTTGGCTGAATTATTTTGATTAAATTGTAAGGTGTGTCTTCGTCAAAAATTACTACATGATCAACAACCTCTATTGCTGCCAATAAATAGGCTCTATCATTTTGTGAGTTGATTGGGCGTTCATCACCTTTTAAAACAGAAACTGATCTATCAGAATTAAGACCAATAATCAATATATCCCCTAAACTTTTAGCTTTCTCAAGATACTTAATATGCCCCAAATGAAGAATATCAAAGCAACCATTTGTAAAAACAATTTTTCTATTTTTTGCCTTGAGTTCAACACTAAGTTGTCCAATTTCATTAAAATTTTTTATATGTTTATCACTTGTAGATTTATTTAAGCTTGATTCATGCTCAATAATTTCATTTAATGTTGCAGTAGCACTTCCAATTTTACTAACTACTACTCCAGCAGCAAGATTTGAAAACTCAACAGCCTCATCAATATTTGAATTACAAGCTATTGCAAAGCCAAGTGATGAGAGAACAGTATCACCAGCTCCAGTTACATCAAATACTTCTTTTGTAATAGTTGGCTTGATTCGTAATAAATCATCATAAATTGCTATTCCTTGATCACTCATAGTAATTAAGGAAATAGTTAGGCCAAATTCTGTTTTAAGAAGAGAGATGGCATCAAGAAGGCTAGTTTTGTCCTTAATATTTATTTTTGTAGCTTCAGAAGCTTCTTTTTTGTTGGGCGTAAGAAGATAAGCCCCCTTATATTTTGAATAATCATTGCCCTTTGGGTCAACTAGCACTTTAATATTATTTTGATTTGCTAATTGAATGATACTTTTTGTAATTTTATTTGTTAGCACCCCTTTACCATAGTCTGAAAGAAGTATGATTTCATAATTGTGTATATTATTTTGAAGGATTGCTATCAGGGTATCTTCAGACTGATTGTCAATATCATCAGTACTCTCACGGTCATATCTAACTACTTGCTGCTGAGAGGCAATAATTCTAGATTTCTTAGAAACAATTCGATTTTTTTGTATAATTAAGTATTTTGTGGTAACGTCAATTTTTTTTAATAGATAGTGCAATTCTATTGAAGTCTTGCAGTCTCCAATTACACTTAACACGTCGACCTGAGCTCCAAGTTTTTTAAGGTTATGGACTACATTTCCAGCACCACCAAGAACTTCACTATCTTGAGTAACATTAATTATTGGGACTGGCGCCTCAGGTGAAACTCGATCACAAGAGCCCCAAAGATATTGATCAATCATCAAGTCACCAATAACTAATATTTTTGGCGATTTATTTGCAAAATTAATCATATTTTTTCAGATCCATAAAGGCGTTTTATTTCTGGTATGTATGAATTAATCCCTTTTTCTAGAGTTATTTTTGGATGAAAGTTTAAAGAATGCGTTGAAGAGGTTATATCAGCCTGAGTATGCATTTGATAACCATCATATGGATTTGGAAAATATATAGTTTGAAAATTAGTATCCAGTTCTTTTTGAAGAATATCAGCTATATCTTGAAAACTTCTTGGATTGCCTGTACCTATATTATATGTACCATTTTTCTTAGTTTCACATGCATTAATATTGGCCTGAATAACATCATCAATGTAAATAAAGTCTCTAAGAATCATATCTGAATTTTCAAATAATCTTGGCGCTTTACCAGCAAGAATTTGATGGCCAAGCTGAATTATCATTGAAGAAGTTTTTGCTTTATAAAACTCTCGGGGCCCATAAACATTAAAATATCTAAGCCCTACAATTGTCATCGAAGGGTTATCTTTAGAGAACTGATTCGCAATTTGATCCATCATAAGCTTACTAAAGCCATATGGGTTTTCGGGACACTCATGACCTTCAGTTTGAGGAGAAGGCATACAACCATATGTTGCTGCAGAGCTTGCATAAATCATTATTGCTTGATCTTTCTTAGCAATTTTTAAAAGGCTATAGAATGAATTAACGTTTGTCTCCATTACTATTGTTTGATCATCAACTCTTGTATCTGAAATAGCTGCTTGATGAAATATATAGTCAAACTTATAGGCAGACAGTAAATTTAAGTGAGTTGAATTATTTATATTGCCACAGATTATTCTTCCTTTAAATCCAATCAAATTTTTATAATGACCAAAGCTTTGAAGATTCCCATTAGAAAAAATAGATTCACTTCTGAAACAATCAAAAATAACAATATTAGAGTTAGGAAAGTTTTTTTGAAAGTAGAAGGCAAGATTGCTCCCAATAAATCCCGCACCACCGGTAATTAAAATTGTCTTATTATTAAAGTCTGTATTTTTATAGGTCATTTACTATATTATAGAAGCTGAAGTATTGTTATTTAATAAAGGTTTTCATTACATTCTTGTATCATTTTATAGATTAGCAACAATATAGCAAATTCATTTTAGGTTATTTTCTTTGATTCTTATTAATCAGCTCCAAGCTATTATAAAATTATCTTTTTATCTACAACATTAATTGGGCTTAATAAGCTCTTTTTAGAATAATGATTATTTTATTTTATTCAAAAGAAATTCTATGAAAATTGCTGTCTCAGGTACGGGCTATGTTGGTCTTTCAAGTGCTATGCTATTGTCACAAAACCATGAAGTAATTGCTGTGGATATTATCAAAGAAAGAGTTGATAAGTTAAATAAAGGAATATCGCCTATAGATGACATTCAGATTGAAGAATTTCTGAAAAATAAAGCCCTAAATTTCAGGGTAACATTGAATGCTCAAGAAGCTTATGAGGGTGCAGATTTTGTCATTATAGCAACACCTACTGACTACGACATAGATACCAATTATTTTAATACTGAGTCGGTTGAAGGGGTTATTAAAGAGGTTATTAAATTAAATCCAGCTGCAGTTATTATCATTAAGTCAACTGTCCCTGTTGGTTATACTAAGACTATAAGAGAAAAACTTAACTTTGATAGTATACTTTTTTCTCCAGAATTTTTAAGAGAAGGGACTGCACTTTATGATAATCTTTATCCTTCTAGAATAATCATAGGTGAAAAATCAAATCGTGCGAAAAAATTTGGAAATCTTCTTATAGAAGGCGCCCATAAAAAAGATATTAAAGTTCTTTATACTAGCTCTACTGAGGCTGAAGCAATTAAATTATTTTCAAATACTTATCTTGCGATGCGTATTTCTTTCTTCAATGAATTAGATTCATATGCAGAAACTCATATGCTTGATTCTAAGGATATTATTGAAGGCGTTGGAATGGATCCAAGAATAGGAAATCACTATAATAATCCTTCTTTTGGATATGGTGGATATTGCTTACCTAAAGATACTAAGCAGTTGCGAGCAAACTATAAAAATGTTCCTAATAGTTTGATTAGTGCTATTGTTGATGCCAATATAACTCGTAAAGATTTTATTGCTGACTCAATTATTAGTAAAAATTATAAGGTTATTGGTATTTATCGCTTAATAATGAAAACTGGATCTGATAATTTTAGATCATCCTCAGTTCAGGGGATTATGAAGAGATTGAAGGCTAAAGGTATTAAAGTAGTTATTTTTGAGCCAGTAATTAAGGAAGATAGATTTTTTAACTCAGAAATAATAAAAAACCTAGATGAATTTAAAGAGGTTTCTGAATTAATAGTAGCCAATAGAGTTACTGATGAAATTAAAGATGTAATGGCTAAAGTTTATACTCGAGATTTATTTAACTTAAATTAAAAAATTATGACAATATTAGTAACTGGTTCCGCTGGATTTATAGGTTCAGCTCTCTGTATTAAATTACTTGATTTGGGAGATAAAGTAGTAGGCATTGATAATCATAATGATTATTATGATCCTGCCCTTAAAGAAAAAAGGCTTGCTCGTCATATTGGCCATCCTAACTATACTCATATTCGAATGGATATTGAGAATGAAAATGCTGTTAAATCTTTGTTTAAAGACTATTCTTTTGACGGTGTAGTCAATTTAGCGGCACAAGCTGGTGTTCGCTATTCGATTGAAAATCCATTGGCTTATGTTAAAACAAATATTGTTGGCTTTACACACATACTTGAAGGTTGTAGACATAATAGAATAAAGCACCTCGTGTATGCTTCTAGTAGCTCGGTATATGGTGCCAATACTAAAATGCCATTCTCAATTCATGATAATGTCGACCACCCATTAAGTCTTTATGCTGCAAGCAAAAAGACTAATGAATTATTAGCTCATACATATAGCCATTTATATAATTTACCAACTACTGGGCTTCGTTTTTTTACAGTATATGGGCCATGGGGAAGACCTGATATGGCTCTTTATAAATTTACAAAAGCAATTTTAGCAAGCGAGTTAATTCAGGTCTTTAATTATGGGAAGCATCGACGAGATTTTACATATATCGATGATATTGTAGAGGGGGTAGTTAGAATTTTAAGAAAGCCTGCTAAAGGAAATTCAAATTGGGACAGTGATAACCCTGATTCAAGCTCTTCAAAAGCCCCTTGGCGAGTATACAATATTGGTAATAATAATCCTGTTGAACTTTTAGATTATATTGAGGAGATTGAGAATTCATTAAAAATAAAGGCTAAAAAAGAACTCCTTCCACTTCAGCCTGGTGATGTTCCTGACACATTTGCAGATGTAGAAGACCTAATAAAAGATTTTAACTTTAAGCCACAAACTTCAGTTCAGCAAGGGGTTAAGAATTTTGTTGATTGGTTTAAAAAATATCATAATTTATGATTAATAAAAAAAATACAAAAATAGCAGTCATAGGCCTGGGCTATGTTGGCTTACCTCTTGCAGCTGAATTTGGAAAATTCTTTAATACTATTGGTTATGATATTAATCATACTAGAATTGAAGAATTACAATCTGGGCATGATGCGACACTTGAGGTGCTTCCTGAAGAGTTAGATCAATTAATAAATATAAAATTTACTAGTATCCTGAACGATATAAAAAATTGTAATATATTTATTGTAACTGTTCCAACTCCAATTGATAGTGATAAAAAGCCTGATTTAAGCCCACTCATAAGTGCCAGTAAAAGTGTAAGTAAAGTCTTAAAAAAAGATGATATTGTTATTTATGAGTCAACTGTTTATCCTGGAGCTACAGAAGAAATTTGTGTCCCAATTCTTGAGGAGTTTTCAGGTTTAATATTTAATAAAGATTTTTTTTGTGGGTATTCTCCTGAACGGATTAATCCTGGAGATAAAGAGCACAGATTGCCATCAATAAAAAAAATTACTTCCGGATCAACTTCAGAAATTGCCACTAAAGTTGATAATTTATATAAATACATTATCTCGGCTGGGACTCACAAAACTTCTAGTATAAAGGTAGCAGAAGCTGCTAAAGTCATTGAAAATACTCAACGTGATGTTAATATCGCATTAATTAATGAGCTGGCTTTAATTTTTAATAGACTTGATATTGATACAGAAGCAGTTCTTGATGCTGCAGGAACAAAATGGAACTTTCTACCATTTAAGCCAGGACTTGTTGGAGGCCATTGTATTGGAGTTGATCCATACTACCTAACAGATAAAGCAATTAAGGTTGGTTATGAGCCTGATATGATACTTGCTGGAAGAAGGATCAATGATAATATGGGAGAATTTGTAGTTTCTCAAGTTATTAAATTAATGTTGTTAAAAAACATTTACACTAAGGATGCTAATGTATTAATTATGGGCTTAACTTTTAAAGAAAATTGCCCAGATCTTAGGAATACTAAAGTAGTTGATTTAGTTTATGGTTTTGAGAGATATGAATGTAATGTGGATGTTTTTGATCCTTGGGCTGATCCTATTCAGTCAATAAAAGAGTATGGTGTCAAAACTATAAACGAGCCTATTTTTAAAAAATATGATGCAATAATTTTGGCAGTTGCCCACGATGAATTTACTAAACTTTCTGTTAAAGAAATAAAATCATATGGAAAGAAAAAGCATGTGCTTTATGATATCAAATATATTTTAAATGAGCAAGAAGTTGATGGCAGATTGTAGATAGTATGCTTTCTAATAAGAAAATTTATGTCGCTGGACATCTTGGGATGGTTGGATCTGCAATAATTAAGCAATTAGAAAAAGAGGGTTTTAATAATATTATTTATAAATCAAAAAAAGAGCTTAATCTTATAAATCAAGCACAAGTCCATAGTTTTTTAGAGGAAGAAAAGCCTGATTACGTTATTATTGCTGCAGCTAAGGTAGGAGGCATATTTGCTAATAATAATTACCCTGCTGAATTTATATATCAAAACTTGATGATTGAAGCTAATCTAATTCATGGTTCATTCTTAGCTGGAATAAAAAATTTGCTTTTCCTAGGAAGCTCTTGTATTTATCCAAAAAAATCTCTTCAACCTATTAGAGAGGACTATTTGTTGAGTGGATTTTTAGAGCCAACCAATGAAGCATATGCAATTTCAAAAATTGCTGGCATTAAACTTTGTGAGTCCTACAACCGTCAATATGGTACAAATTATAGAAGCATAATGCCAACAAACCTATATGGACCTCATGACAATTTTAATTTAAATAATAGTCATGTAATTCCAGCTTTAATTAGAAAATTTCATGAAGCTAAGAATAAGATTACCCCCACTGTTGAAGTATGGGGTAGTGGTCAGCAATTAAGAGACTTTCTTTATGTAGAGGATATGGCTAAAGCCTCTTTATTTATTATGAATTGTGACAGTAGCCTGTTTAATGATGTTACTAGCCCAATGCTTTCTCATATTAATATAGGTAGTGGGAGAGAAAAAACTATTAAAGAAACTTCATTTTTAATTAAAGAAATTGTGGGTTATCATGGTAAGGTTGTTTTTAATGAAGAAATGCCTGATGGTATGAATAGGAAATTACTAGATATAAAAAAGATTGAGGAGTTAGGTTGGAAACCAGAAACTAGTTTAAAAGATGGGCTTGAAAAAACTTATAGCTGGTTTTTAAAAAATAATTAAGAATGAGGAGTATAAATGATAAAAAAAGCTTTCATTACTGGAATTACTGGACAGGATGGTGCTTATCTTGCTGAGTTTCTTCTTAAAAAAGGTTATGAGGTTCATGGTCTTAAGCGTCGATCCTCTCTTTTTAATACTGCTAGAATCGATCATCTCTATCAGGATCCCCATGAAGAAAATCAAAAGTTTATCCTTCATCATGGGGATTTAACTGATTCTTCAAGTTTAATTAGAGTTATCCAAGAGGTACGTCCGGATGAGATATATAATCTTGCAGCTCAATCTCATGTAGCTGTATCATTTGAGGAGCCTGAATACACAGCTAATTCAGACGCTCTGGGGGCTTTAAGAATACTTGAGGCAGTTCGCATTCTTGGTTTAGAGAAAAAAACTAAATTTTATCAAGCTTCAACTTCTGAGCTTTTTGGAAAAGTACGTGAAACTCCTCAAAATGAAAATACTGATTTTTATCCAAGAAGTCCTTATGCAGTTGCAAAGCTTTATGCTTATTGGATAACAATAAACTATAGAGAAGCTTATGGAATGTATGCTTGTAATGGTATTTTATTTAATCATGAATCACCAATTCGTGGTGAAACTTTTGTCACTAGAAAAATTACTAGGGCACTTGCTAGAATTAAGCTGGGTCTTCAAGACAAATTACATTTAGGAAATATTGATGCTTTAAGAGATTGGGGTCATGCGAAAGATTACGTAGAGGTTCAGTGGCTTATGCTCCAACAAGAAAAACCAGATGACTTTGTAATTTCTACTGGCGTTCAGTATTCAGTTCGAGATTTTGTAAATTTAGCCGCTAAAGAAATTGGGATTAATTTGAAATGGGAAGGCAAGGGCATTGAAGAGACTGGAATTGATGTTGATTCTAATAAAGTTATTATTTCTATTGACCCTCGATATTTTAGACCTGCTGAAGTTGAAACTCTACTTGGAGATTCTTCAAAAGCAAAAAAGAAGTTGGGCTGGTCTCCAAAAATTTCTTTTCAAGAGCTTGTCAAGGAAATGGCAGATTCTGATTTGGAAGATGCAAAAAAAGATTATTTACTTAATAAAGAAGGATTTTCTACATATAGTTATTTGGAATAAGAAAACTAATAATGTTTATTAACTGTTTTTAATTTATTAACTCTGCTTATCTATCTTTATGTTTATTATGGCGGAAGTTCCAGGAAATATAAAGCAACTGCTAAGAAATATAAAATTAAGTAAGGAGGATATTAATATGTATATATTTCATCAAGCGAGTAAAATCGTACTCTACACTTTAAAAGAAAAATTAAATATTCCAGAAAATAAATTTTCAATACTTCTAAAAATAT
>Ga0209482_1000577_pt1 | contig 30449 bp, 29 predicted proteins | sample CoawatmetaG10DNA_FD_187512 | JGI IMG/M metagenome (GOLD analysis project Ga0209482, IMG submission 187512) | Marine microbial communities from the West Antarctic Peninsula - Coastal water metaG104-DNA (SPAdes) (version 2) | ecosystem: Environmental > Aquatic > Marine > Coastal ...
GTAAATGGTAGAGGACCTCTAGGAAATACAGCACGGGCCTCACAAAGTGAAACAGTAACAATCCCGAATACTAAACCGGATTATCCTACAGCAAGTAATAGAATTATGTGCGTAAACACATATAGGTGTAATACGGCAGGAGCATGTGTGCGAACGTTAGATGCCACGCAGACGAAGGCGGAGTGCGAGACCGCGTGCGCGCTCTACACATGCACCGACCCGGCGGCGAAGACGTGCACTGCTGGGTCCGGCGCGCTGACGAAGACGAGCTGCGCCGCGACGTGCGTGCCGCCGACGCCGCCGCCGGCGCCGATGTACAGCTGCACCGGGACAACGGGTCTGTGCGCCGTTGACCCCGCGGGTCAGTATGATACGATGGCGGACTGCAACGCGACGTGCAAATGTATAACATCTGGGGAATTCTGCGTTTCGGCCGGCGATTGCTGTCCAGGGTTGAGCTGCACGAAGGTCGGTCGGGAGTACTACTGTATATAGGACCCACTTTGAGAGTTTATTATATGAAAAAATACACGCAGACCAAGGCGGAGTGCGAAGAGAACGGTGGGGTGGGCGGACCATGCCCTATGGTATTGGAGATTGTTGCCAGTTGCCAGGGGTGTTATTAAAATGCGATGAGTTCGGACGATGCAACTTGGCTACATATTAGCCTTGTCTTAAACTAGGGTTCACGCATAAATCTTTTGTAGGGAAAATATCGCCAGACATGCATGTATCTGCCTGATTTACCTTAATACAACTTCTAATGTTACGGTCTTTTCCAATATAACAATATCCGGATTTTCCACGCGTTCCTTGCGTTGTGCTCCCAGCTTCATCTGGTTCCGGTTCATTATGTTTTGTCAACGCTACATTTTTTTCATTAATATTCTGTCCGCCAAGTCCATGTTCTAATATACTTATACCACTTGTTATAGAACCGGCTGCAACATCAGTTAGATTTTTTGTTCCTTCTGCGCCAACATTTACTGCTTGTTTTGTTGTTGAGCTAACACCAGAGCCAATAGATGAAGCGAGTGGACCTATTTGCTCTGCAGTTACATCGGTTGCTTTTCCTAAATAAGTAAATAAATTGAGGCCTAATAATGCTAATATTAAAATAATTGCACCATATTTTAAAGCGGTCCACCAATCTATACCAGACCCGCTTACACTTGTAGAAGGAGCCGTGGAGGGTGATACAGATATAGTAGGTGATTTTTTGGTTAATTCTGCGGTTTTAGTAATAATATCATTCATTATATACTATAATAATAAAATATAGTAGTTATAATAACTATATTTTATTCGTTTTAACTCTGCAGACTAGCTAATAGAATTACATATTAGACTGTATGTAAAATAATTTATTTTTATGACAATTACCTTTTATGATATACCAATCAGCGAATAAAAAATCTTCTAAAGATGAACCTACTGCGATTGCTATTAAAGAATATAATATTTTATCATTATTCATATATCTTCCTAATAAAAGACATAATATTAATACGGATAGCCAGATATAGTGATGAATATGATAACATGTTTTGTCTACCACTAGTATAGTTTCTTGAAATGAATTTTGTGAACGTTTCATATAATTAAAATGATATGTGACATAAAATCCAATGAATAGTGATATTATGATAATATTTGTATTTTGCATATATTACATAGTTATTTTATAAATTATTAAAATATATCGTTACTATATATGTCTGCAAATATACCACCAACATGCCCTGATACACATATATTTAATCAGATGGCATGTTTATGTGAACCAAAAAAGAAAGCGCTCAAGGGGAAAAAGCACAAAAAAAAACTGATTCTTACTGCTAAACATAAAAAAAAATTACCTTTGCCAAAAACGCAAAAAACAAAAAAATTTGCAGCAGCACCGACAAAGAGATGTCCAAATGGAACACGTAGAGATAAGAAAACGGGCGAATGCGTATCTCAGGGGAAAACTTTAAAAAAAAAGGTCGAAAAAAAAACGATGAAACCAGTTACAAAAAGAGAAAAGGTAGTAACTGTCGAAGACGCAACGCCATTAGAAGACCGATACATAAGTAATGCCATTTCGAATGTGTTGAAGGCTTCCAAAACAAAAAACCTGTGTCATTTAATGAGCTACATGCAAAAATACGTGAAGATTTAGTGCAAAACAAATCTTTCTCGCCGTCGGTTAATAAGCGCCTAGTGTCCTTGCGTAATATTAAAAATACCAGTATATTCGGTTGTGGTTTAGAAGATGTGCTTCATGGAAAAGTTGCGGCTTCTGCAAAAAATCTTAAAATTAAAATTGGTGTATCCGCCACAGGAAAACCAATCTGTGTTAGTTATAAAAATGAGAAGGCAAGGAAACTTATGTTAAATAATTTAGCAGCATCTAAATCATTGGCATGTGGAAAAGTTGTTTCGCCGTTGCAGCTCCAAACAAATTGTTGGTTTAATACAATGTATATGGCATTTTTTATTAGTGATAAAGGGCGCAAGTTTTTCAGATTCTTTCGACAATTAATGATTGAGGGTCAACAGGAAAATGGAACAAAAATATCCCCTCCAAGATTAGCACAGGCATTTTTGTTATTTAATGCTTATATTGAGTCGAGTTATAACTTGGATGATTCTTCCAAAACAATTATGGCAGAAGGAATGGATACAAACATTTTAATTGATGCGATATATAAGAGTATACCCCAAAAATACAAAATGGGTGGGGGCGGTTTCCGATCACCCGGAGAATATGGTAATCCATTACATTTTTATCAATCTATTATATTATATCTTTCCAACAATTCCATTCGGTTTTTCGAACCAGATCCGCTGGAAATTCAGAATTTGTTGGTGCCACGACATAGCTATACAGGTAGCTACTACATGCCAGATGTTATAGTTGTAAAACTATATGATAATTTTCCTATGTTTAAATCTATGGTGATATCAGATACTGTAACAACTCGCCAACCCTCTTTTACACGAGTATATACTGGCGATGAACCACTAACCAAAGGGCAACCTAAAGAAGCAAAATATGTGTTAGATTCTGCTATTGTAAGAAGTACAAACCAGGAGCATTTTTGTGCTCTAATAACGTGTAATGGTAAGCAAATGGCTTTTGATGGTGGTTCATTAGTGCGTTTAGGCGTATTACAATGGAAATCCATGTTAAATAAAAATGCGGAGTGGATATTCCCCACTGTACATGGCAAATCCGATCCCCTAAAATGGAACTTTATGCGTAGTTATCAGCAATTATATTATTATCGTGTTTAAAAAACGGCAGATAATTCTAATGGATTTGTCGTGGTGTTTTCGGTTATTTTACCTTCGGTTATTTTACCTTCGGTTATTTTACCATCGGTTATTTTACCATCGGTTATTTTTTCTGGATGTTGAAATGCGGTAGATGGTGCTTCTGGAAAATCATCAATATTAATGGAAGATGATGTTATCGTCCCAGTATTATTTATGGTATCTTTGTCTAGTTCAATTCCGCCATCATCACCCACCATCATTTGAAGTTCTTTCATTAAATCCTCCTCATCGTAATTTGCGTCATTAAATAATTGCATATCACTTAAGACGCTTTGAATATCGGTAGCTGCATCGCGATGTTCAACAAGTTCCTCAATAGTATCTTCCAATTTTTCTATATTTAATGTGCTATTTATTTTTTGGAAGTGATCACTTGTATCTTTTATGGTATCCACAGTAACCATCATAATTTCTACGGAATCCATATGCAGAATATTTGATTCAATATTAAATTTCAGTTTTTCAAGTTTGCCTATTTCGCAGTCATACATTTTTTTGAGTCGAATTTGATGCATTGCGCTAGGAAATTTTTTTGATCGATATAACATCTTCGCTTGTTGTGAAAAACGAGTAGAATTCCTATTCATGCTGTCTATTTTTTTATCTAAAAAAATTAAATGATTATTTAGCTTAGCAATTGTATTTAAAACGTGCATGTGCTGCTCTTCCTGAGTTGCTGCACTACCAAAAATATTTGTTAAAGAATATAGACCTGACCCTATCCAAGATAGAATGGATAATACTGTTGTTCCTGTATATGATAGGGTTGACATAGAGGAATGGTTTAATGCGTCAGTATAATTGGTTTGTTCTGCTAACATCATTGTGCCTGATGCAGCTGGAGCATCATCGTCATCATCCGTATGGTCGCTAGTGTTATCTTTTATAGTTGTTTCGATCAATTCATCATCGCTACATGTAGGTTGATCCATATATAATAAATACAAATAATATTTATTATATATTATAATTATGTTATTTATACCCTTGGAAATTTATACCCTTGGAAATTTATACCCTTGGAAATTTATAATTATGGTATTTACATATGTTATTTACATACCCGTAAGTTCTTTCATTTTATCAAGACGCTCTATCGTTTTATCTAAATTTGATTTTTCCGCCCCGACAAATAAGTAGTCCGTATTCGGAGAGATCTCATTTTTTTTTACATCTTTATACACCGTATTAATTTTTTCAACAATATACTGAATTTTATTCTTATTTGTTATCATTTCGCGAGTCATATCACATGGCTCCGTTAACAAAGCAATCGCGAAATATATAATATATTTTCTTTTTTTAGCAACGCCACTTGTGTATTTTATACAAAACATGGATAATAAAGCATGAATTATTTTTTCAGGAAGTTGGTTATTTCTTTTTTTGCATTCCTGTATAATGACATCCCATACTAACCATATCGGATCCATTTGATATTTATCCAATACTGTAGGGAATGTTCTTCTCTCGCATGAACATTTCTCTTTTTTATTTTTGCAAATAATATTATATTCAATAAGCCATTCTAACCAATAACATGCACTAACCACATTTTTAGAAGACGCAGAAATATGAAAGGCGAGCTCGTTGATTGCAATATATAATTCTTTAGGATCATCGTGTTTGAAAATATCTGCAGCGAACTGAATCGAAGGAGCTTTTAATTTCGTTGCCATATGTGCCATGTTAAATTCATCTTTTTTTTTTATTTTTATCGTTTCAAAACTGTGTTTTTTCATTGAAAAACATAAAATACCAATAATTTCTGCAAAAATCTGTCGAATTTTTATATTATTTCGCATACGTATTTCATTATCTAAATAACCATTCGATAATATAGATTTAAAGGTATCAAATCGCATAGCAATATAAATAGGTAATTTAGGATTTCCCAAATGTATATATTTTGATATAAATAATAAAATACAATCCCATAATATACTAAAGTGCCCAGCACATATTAATTCGGCGCCCCAATAACATGCTGATTCTATTTTACTATCGGCCATACATGAAATAAATTCTTTTTTTACCTTTGAACATTGAAATTTTGAGAAAGTGATGCCTCTGAATTCTGCAGCATTTCGTTTATCGTTAATATCGCAATCGTGTAATTCATTGTGATTCATATAATAATGCTTCTACAAAAAATATTAGTATAATACATATATAAATGAAAAGCTTCTCTAAAATAATATCACAAACTACGCGAGCATGGGGGAGTGTAGGAAAAAGCATACTTCGATCGTTAAAGCGGGCACCAACAATAGAAGTTCTATTTTACATTTTAATTTTTGCACTTATTATGATATTAATATCAAAATATGATCCGGAGAATACAAATCAAGAAGGATTTCAACAGTCTAAGGAATTAGTAGTCAAAACCGGTCCGGAGATTTATGACAAATTTTATGTAAACATCTATGATGATTTAGTTTATAATAAAATTAAGAATGATTTTGAATTAGGCACTTTGGTTAAATATACTAAACCTACTGAAAAAAGTGTTCTACTAGATGTTGGTTCAGGAACTGGTCACCATGTGAATGCTATGCAAAAGCGTGGTTGGAATGTAAAGGGTGTCGATATTTCTCCTGCCATGGTAGAAAAGGCCAAAGAAAATTATCCGGATGCATCATTTAAAGTTGGCGATGTTATGACGACAATGCTTTATCCGGGAAACACCTTTACACATATTACATGTTTATACTTTACCATTTATTATATGAAAAATAAACAACAATTTTTCACAAATTGCATGCACTGGCTTATTCCAGGAGGCACACTGATGATTCATCTTGTTGACAAAGACAAATTTGACCCCATTCTTCCGCCTGGAGATCCTTTTACAATTGTTTCGCCGCAGAAATATGCCGACAAAAGAATAACTAGCACTGAAATAGTATTTCATGACCATAATTATAAATCCAATTTCGATATAAAACCAGGAAATGAAGTGGTTATATTTAATGAGAAATTTAAAGATAAAAAAACAGGAAAGGTGCGCAAAAATGAATTAGATCTGCACATGCCTAATCATAAAAAAATAATCAATATGGCGAAACGGGCAGGATTTATAGTATTAGGGGAAATTCATATGGTCGTCTGCCAATATGACAATCAGTTTTTATATATTTTGCAGAAACCGAATTAAGATTCACTAGGTGATATTTCATAATATATTAACCACCATTGTATTAACAACTATTTTATATAATAAACTATTAAATACATATAAATAATATATACCAATGTGGTTATATATTATTCTATATATTATTCTATTTATTGTTATTATTTTTATGTTGGTGATGGGTTATATAAAAATACGGCATCGATTTTGGAGTAAACAACCGGTATTTCACTACTATAATTTATGGTATTGGCTGCGTCCTCCGGGTATTATTCAGCATGCTTTTCCTGAGGCGAATGAATATGTGAATATTATAAATGTAAAAATACAAGATGTCGGTCATCTTAGTGAAACGGATAATAAAAAGGTTGCGACTTTTATTGGTAATCATTATTTACGAACAAAATCAACCTCATATTTACCACAAAATAAACATATCATGACATATTTCCTTAATTCGAAACATAGCTCATATATTGCTATTTATAAACGCCCTGCATTATTATATGAAAATGAAAAATATGTGACTGAACAAAAACATATTGTTGATGACGAATATTTAGGTATGATTACTGCAAGACCACTACATGTAACGCTTAAAAATACTCCGACATTTACAATATATTATATAGACAATTTATGTGTTCATCATTCTCAACGAAAAAAAGGCATTGCTCAAAAACTTATACAAACCCTTTATTATGAGATTAGACGAAAAAATCAATTAATAAATACATATATGTTTAAACGCGAAGGAGAGATGACTGCAATAGTGCCGCTTATTACTTTTACTACAAAAGGATATGCAATTAATGATATTCCGGATACCCAATTACCACACGCAGCATATTCCTTGATAGAAATTACTGCTAAAAACCTTCATATAGTAATAGAATTTATTTATTCACAAACAAAAAATTATGATTGCGTGATTGTTCCTGATGTTGCGAATATACTAACACTTATAAAATCGGAAATAATAGATTTACGAGGAATAATGTATGGTAGTCAATTAGTAGCACTATATACATTTCGCGATGCATCAGTAAATTATTCTATTTCTTCTACACATTCTTTGCAACCGACAGATAACGCTATACCCAATACGATAGAGTGTATAGGTTCTTTAGTAGATGATTCACATAGTGATATATTGTTATCTGGTTTTATATCGGCGCTGCATGTTTGTTGTCGAAAATTCAAATGTGCATATGTGTTAATAGAAGAAACTTCGCAAAATACACATATTACTGATCTCCTTCATGCCCAACCATTTTTAGCTAGTCCCACAGCATTTTTCTTTTATAATTATGGCTGCTTGCCGCTGCAATCATCACTCACGTTTTTAATATATTAAACAATTGTATATTCGTGATTGTGTATTCGTGATTGTGTATTCGTGATTGTCTAAAATTATATAGAGTCAAAAACGGCTAAAGAATTTAATTTAACGAACATATTTTCCGACGCGGGCAAAAGAGTCTACTACAAAAATAATAAAAATGCCTAAAAAGGAATATAATATCACTTCTTCTGTAACATTCTGAGTTTTTTCATCTTGCTGTTCTTCTAGTAGATGAATTAAGTAATTTAATTTTTCGGTTAATTCTGTTTTTTGGGTTACTGGTTGTGTTGCATTATTTTGCGGTTGTTGATAATAAGCGGATATATTTTTACGATAATCGTCCAAATTAATATCACTCCCCATTGGGACATCATTAATATTAGACGGTTGTTCAGAATGTTGATTTGATCCATTCAAATATGAAGAAACCGGTTTGTTTTGAATATCATTTCTTTCTTCATCTTTTAATACTTCTCTCTCCTTCCTTCGTTCTACTCCTGCAGACTCCGGGGTTGGCATAGGTGTAAAATCTTCTAAATTATTATCATTCCCAAAGTCTGATTCTAATTCATCGTGTGTCGATTTGCTGGGATACCTTTCGTTTGATTCAATGTTCGGTTTTGAAGTTTCTAGTCGTCTTCTTGTTCGATTTTGTTTATTAATTTTTTTTAAATTATTAATTACTTCTTGAGTACCCTTTTTATTTTCATCATATTGTTCAATTGGAGCGGCAGTCATCGCTAAATAACTCATATCTATTAAAAATAGAGATAAAATTATTTAGCAAGAATACTTAATACAAGAATACTTAATACAAGAATACTTCAAATAATTTAATTTTTTTTATCAATAAGATATATATAATGAAAAACGCGATTAACATAGGTATTGTTGTGGTATTGCTACTTCTTTTATTTACTCGACCAGTTGCATTATCTGAAATAATGCATCACGGAGAATTGAAAGCAGTGTGCTTATGTCTTGTTGTTTTAGCAACTGTTCGGGACACTCGCATTGGTGTATTAGCAGCTATAGTTTTTATTGTTTTAACAGAAAATACTCATGAAGGTTTAGTTGAAGGTAAAGACGAAGGTAAAGACGAAGGTAAAGACGAAGGTAAAGACAATGAAAAAGACGAGGACAAAGACGAAGATAATGACGAAGACGAAGATAATGACGAAGATGAATCAAAAGGATTACTAGCAAAATTAGGCAATGATGTTGGTGAGCAATTAATATCTTAATAACAATTTAGCAATTTTATATTATCATTTTATATTATCATTTTATATTATCATTTTATATTATCATTTTATAACATATATATTATGATAAGCCAAAAGATGTTATTAGCTATATCTCTAGCATTACTGTGTTATATTGTATATAATATTGTATATAATATTGTATATAATAATCGTCTGGAGGAGGCATTTACAGTGCAAAGTGCATATAATCGTAGCATGAGATATATGCGTTATAATGCACATCCTCGTATTACACGTTTCGTCGCCGCAATTATGAATACTTCCCGACGTTTTATACCAGGACTATAATTAATTTCTCTTCAAAATATAATGGTAAAACTAATAGAAGGTATTCGCAAACATTTTAAAGCGGCAAACTCGCATATAAATTCAATAAATAATAGTAAATTGTTAACAGGAATAGTGATGTTATTACTTAATGTTGGTTCAAAATATATTGAGATGGGGTTTTCAAAAACACAAGAAGAGGCCCTTCGTAATGGATTAGGGAGGGAAATTTTAATTTTTGCAATTATTTTTATGGGAACCCGTGATATTATTATTTCTATATTAATGACAGCTGCATTTATCATTTTATCTGATTATCTATTAAATGAAAATAGTAAATTATGTGTCATGCCTAATCGTCTTAAAAATATATCTTATGCAATAGATAAAAATAAAGACAATATTATTTCAGAAAAAGAAGAAAAGGATGCTCTTGATATATTAAGAAAATCTCAACTTCAAAAAGAAAAACATAACCAAGGAAAATTTATGAATTATCTAGATGCGAATAAGTAATATATTTGTAAATATATTTGTGAATATATAGTCGAGATGAATAGTTCTAAAATAATTTAATTATGGAAGATAATCTTATATATTTATAATATAAGATTATGACAGTTGTGCCAAAAATATTAACCATATATTTAGATATTACTGGAGATATAGTGAAATCTAATGTATTATTTAAACCGGAGATGCTTACTAATGTGAACAAAACAACTAAAGGTTATTCTAGATTTACTCATCGATACACATCCGCTCTCTATTTTATAGGAAATATACCATATACTAAAGCGTTGTTCAATAAATATAAATTAAATGATGCAGCATTTGCTGTAAAAATATTTTCCGATAAAGCTAAATCAATCAGATTTTTTGATAGATTAGTAAAACTGAAAAAAAAAGCAGAAAAAAAGGAGGAAAAAAAGGAGGAAAAAGCAATAGAAGTATCCGGCGAAGCGGAAAGCGCGCAAGATAATCTAAATGCTAAAGCCGTCACGATGTGGAAAGCTGATATCCGACAACAGCAACTAATCAATCGGCGCAAAGACAACCCAATAACATACTCAGAACTTACCACATTGCGAAACAAGGTTAAAGAAAAACTTGAAGAAGGCGGCGAGTTGCCGTTGGTAGAGGTGCAAAAAGCATTGACATATGCGGAAAACAGTTATGATTCTGGAAAGAACTCGAATACCAACTGCCCAGACGATTGTTTAACGCAAAACATTAATTTTTTATTAGAACTACTCTTCAAGAAACGTCAACATATATTTTTTAATGGAAAAAAGTATTCTATCGTAAAATCAGTGTCTGCTATAAAACCCATCTCTACAAATTCTAATGCGGTAACAGTTAAATTAGTAGTATTAGATTCAAGTAAACCACAAAGTGCTGTTGCGTATTATGATTGTAAAGGGAAAAAAAAACAATTAAAAGTCCAGATATCTGACATGTATTCCAGTGTATTTGATTTTTTTGATATAGATAGTCCAGATGATACACCAAAACCAATTTCTGAAGTCGAAAAAGCACAACTATTAGAAGAATATGCCAATAAACGACGCGAATATACCAAAATGGAGAAGCTCAAAAGAGATTCTAAAAAGAATGTCGACATTGATAGTGAAGCTATAGATACTAATTTGGAGGGAATTGACGATGACCTTAATCGCATTGAAGACCTTTTAGTACAAAAAAAATACCTAACGCCAAGACAGCTGTATTCCAAACGAACACGCAGAAATAGAGGTAATCCTTATTTTGACGGCGACTGGGGCAGTGGTTACAACGGCCGGCGAAGTGGTTACGGCGACTGGGGCAGTGGTTACAACAGCTGGGACAGCAGATGGGGAGGAGGGAAAAAAAATACTAGAAAAAATACTAGAAAGAGGCGTATGTCACGGAAAAAACGCGCATGTAAAAAACGGCGCGTTACAAATAAAAATATATAATTTATTATTATAATTATTATTATAATTCTTATTATAATTCTTATTATAATTTATTCTAGTCTGAGACAAGTTTTTCGAAATCTCTCCACATATTCAGTAGGAATGTTATTAAAATCTATGAGAGTTTGGTTAAGTTTATATTTTTCTTCTGCACCCGGGGTTTGTTCGAGTTTCTTCTTGAATAATTCGGGGTCATCATAGTATTTTCCTGCCGTTTTAGTGCCACATCTTGGAAATACCCCTGTAATATTATCACTTTTATCACCAGCTACAATTTTACAGAACAAGTCTTTTTTAGGGTCATTCCATGAATCTTTTTTATTTGTGAGGTCTTTTCCATTTGCAGTAAATAGATGCACTCTATCATTGGACAATTGCAAATAGTCCATATCACTAGTAATAATCCAAATCTGTGCTTCCGGATAGGTCGCCGTAATGTGTCGTGCAGTAATTGCAATACAGTCATCAGCCTCTAGTGACGGATCACTCAGTATTGATTTTGAACCACCCTTCTCATACAAGTTTTCTTTATATACCATGGAAAATGCTGTGCCGATATCATTATCACTTACCCGTCCATGTTTGTATGTTGGGTGCAGTTTTGTGCGCCAAATATCTGCTCGCGGACAATCTTTTCCTACCATAATTATTGGTGGATCGTTATCCTTATCTTTCTTAGATATGCCTACCATCTTTGGAATATCTTGAATTGATTTTACAAATGTTTTTCGAAATTTATCCATGAATACCTCATTATTTGGTCCACATTCTGCTGCTCCGCCCAAACTTTTATTTGCATGTGACCACCATTTTTTTAACGCGTAATAACGATAAAACACAAAATAGCTTCCATCAATAAGAATGAACTTCATTGATATATTAATTTTGTTTATTATTATATCAATTTTTGTTTATTATTATATCTATTTTGTGGTAATGATATATTAAAACGCACATATATCAGGAGCCAACAATTTTGTGGCAGCTTCCTTTATATTATCAATATAACTATTATCCGTAGTTAATTGTCTACATACGCTATCGGCAATCGCAAGTGCCATTTCTATTTTACAAAATGCTTTTGATAAACAATAACCATGTGCATATAATATGTTATTTATACTATAAATTTCACTAGGCTGAATCATGTTATTCTTCGTAAGAGCGTTTTCTATGATGTTGCCTATTTTTTCAACAATCTGGGGTTTTTTTAATAGGCTTTCTTTTTCCAGATTATTATTATTGTTATTTGTAACTGTTTTTTCTATAAAAGAGCTTGCTAAAATTGCAAATGCTTTTTTACTGTCTTTTGAAATGAATAATGCAGAAATAAAGTCATAAAAATCCTTTTGTTGTTGTTTAGTAATAATTAGCATAACTCCATAATCAATAATGCCACTTCTACATTTTCCTGATGCATCTTTTAAAAATATAATATTTCCTGGATGAAGATCAGCGTGCACAATTCTATCAAATAATATTGATTTAAGAGAATATTGTGCTAGTTGTTTAGAATACACATTGCGATCTTTGGCATCAATCTGCATAACTGTAACCCCCTCTAAATAATCCATAACTATAATATTTTCATATGCTTCAGTATATTCTTTATATGGTCGCGGGATAACTATATCATCAATATTTTTGTGCTTCTCTCTTATGGAAATAATATTAGCCAACTCGTTCCTAAAATTTGTTTGTAGCATCATCATTTCTTTATTTTCCATTATAACATTATTTATTCCTAGTGACTGTAGCCGAAATACAAATACCAGTAAACGGGTCAATAAATCAAACTGACGTAGAGCGTTTGATAGGCGGTCGCGAATATTTTTTCTGGCAACCTTAATAATAACTTTTTGGTTACCAATAAATCCTTCATATATCAATGAAATCATTCCTGATTTTATTGGGATTGCAAATGGGGGAATAATAAGTTTATTATCGATATTATTATTTTTATTTACCCTTGCAATAGCTCCGCGAAAGTCAATATCAATGTCTTCTGGTCCGAATGGAACATTGTCTGTGTAGGATGATAAAAATTCTATTTGTTCTCTGGAAAGAAGTTGCGAGTTACTAGATATGCTTTGAAATGCTTTTACATAAAACATGTTTATGTTTCCTAATTTCCGTGATACATTCTTCACGCAATTATCTATTGGCCGACCCAAAAAATACAATAAATACTCCCATAATATAATAAAACATGTGCGGATTAAAAATATGAAATCAATTATACTATTTTGTAATACTTTTGCCATAATCTATATATAATACTATATAATGAATTATATGTACCTTGCGCATAAATGTATTGCTGTACCTCGTGCATAAATGTATTGCTGTACCTCGTGCATATATGTATTGCTGTACCTCGTGCATATATGTATTGCTGTACCTCGCTTACTTAATTTTCTCGATAAATTCTTTTAATCGAATAAATATTTTTTTCATAAGCAACCCGGAAATATTTTCCATATAAATTGGTAAATCTTCATTAATGTCCATGTGGAAATTGTATGCTATTTTTATATCGTGTGGATTTGATATATGCACTGCCAATGATGCGTTATTGCTATATATCATATCGCAATTATCTGGTATATCTTGTGTTAAGGGAATACTCTTGCTGGAGAAAATAATTGTGTTATGCTCAATGCGCTGTTCTATTAATGTATGCATATATTTTTGAGATATTCCAAGTTCAGTTCCAAATTTATTAAATATAAATAATATAGATTTTTTATTTTCCGAAAAAACATTAGTTATTTGTATTCTCTCCAACACATCAGGATTAAGCTTCGCTATGAGGGTATATATGTCAAGGTTGATGAGGTTAGGTATAATTATATTGGGGTTTGTAATATGTAAGTGGAGAGAAAAATAAGAACTATTTTTTTTATGTAAATAAATATCATATTTTTTACATATAATATTTTCTTGAAGAACAGCTTCCATTAATAAGTGATGTGGTAAATTTTTAAATACCTTAACGATTATATTACAGTTGGAATTTTACAGTTGGAAAATAGTATTTCACTATTTAATAATATAATATTATATGTGTAAATGTTTGAAATTTATATCGAATATTTTGGATAGTAATATTTTTGGAATGAATACTATAGAAAATGAGAGCAAAGAGTGTGTTATATGTTTAGAAAAAGAAAACAAATCAAACAAATTGATACATATAGATAAATATATATATAACAGAGCATGTACCTGCAATTATTATATACATGAAAATTGTTTTATTTCATGGTGTACATCACATTATTATCGGGGAATTAATAATGAAATGAATTGTTTAATATGTAACTCGATTGGAAAGCTGTATGCGCCGTAATATAAAGAAAACCGCATAGGATTTTTTGAAATGATCGGGTTATTTTATGTTATACACGCTAAATAAGAGACCAGAATAATATTATTATAATTCTAGGCTCACGGTGTTCTTTTCGCTTCTTGGTCTACGCTTTGAGCGTGCAGGCGCTTTTGCATTTGAAATTTCTTTCAACTCTTGAATACTAATCGTGCTCTTCTCCTTTTTATGGGGAGCTTCGGACATATTTATATTCTTTGTTTTTAATCCAGAAAGTAAATCACTAATATTAGATGGTCCTTTCATTTCTGGACGAGATTCACTAGTAGATCTCTCGGGTTGTGATGAGCCTATTGATCCAAACTGTTCTTCAATACTAATGCCATCCCGCTGCCTACCGCGCGCTTCGTTAATATCGGGGCGGTGTGGCGCTGTTTGTGCCCGTTGACTTCTAGCAGTTTGCGTTCGCATTGGAGCAGGTGGTGCACCTTGCTGCATACTTGGTGGTGGCATGGGAGGCATTGGTCTGTTGTCACCGCCGCCGCCACCTTGATTGCCCATTACATTATTCATAAATCCACCAAATCCTGGATTAGTATCACCCATGCTATTTACTGCTGCCTGTGTAAACTGTTGCATTAGTTCTGGGTTTTGTCTCATTATGTCATCCATTCCAGGCATTGAACTCTTAAACATTGTATTCGTCATATGCACCATGATTGCCGAGCCTCCTAATTGGAATAATAATTTAAGCTCAGGTGCCATTTTAGCCTTAGATTTATACTTTTCGTGCAATTCGGCAAAAATTTCATCATAATCATCAACATTTTCATTAATTTGCTCTGACCAACCATCTAGCTTAATATCAAATGGATCAAATCTATTATTGAGAAACTCTATACCAGTGACTGCCGCCATCAACATGCGTCCTTGAAATTTACAGCTATTCGAGCGTTCTTTCTCATCAATAATCATCTCATATTCGCCCTGCATTTCTGCTAAATCGGACTCCATTGTATATCGTTTTGATAATTTGACCCCTTTTCTCTCTAAGTCTTCGAGTTTTCGCAGGGCCTTAAATTTTTCTCTAAGCAAGTCTTCTTTCGATAATTTAGGGTTTTCTGACATTTCTTGGTCGGGGTTCACTGGAATATCATTGAATTTTTTAAAACCATCCCAAGTCTTGTTTTCATTATGCTCCTTCGATGATGACGCCGTCGCCTTTCCGACACTGCTATCTTCACGGACAGGGGTTGATGCAGATGGGGAAAATGATATTCCGGCGGCAGCGCCGCTATCATTTGTTTTATCTGCAGAACTCTTATTTGCGTCATCATCAAATCTTAATTTTATACCTCCATGTAATGCTTTATTGAATAGACCAGATTTCGATTTCGTTTGTTCATTATCAATATCATCTGTTAAACTGTTCAATTGATTTTCTAAATCATCTAAATCTTCCAATCCAATATCCTTCGTATTTGCTTTAGAGCCATCTGATTTTCTTTTTCCGTTCATCAATAATTCTAGACCTCCACCAAAATTAACAGACGATTTACTTGAAGGAATATTAGATGGTGATCGAGTAACATCATCTCCTTTTGATAGGGTAATCGTAGGCGTATCACTCACGTTTTTCAACTCTATAACTTCCGATTCAAAATTCATTTATTATGATTATATTAGAATATATAATTTTAAGTAATCCGCGACGTAATTAATATATGAACTAGCTTATTTATTGTTTATTGTTTATTGTTTATTGTTTGAACCGATATATTGTATATAATATTGTCAAATAACTCATCCTCCAAAAATTTTTGGCTATTAAGATACCATATGCCTTGTAAAAATGAATCGGCCAAATCATCTTTTTTTGTATGCGATGTGACAAATGGTATCCATCGTTTATTTAATGCATCATGCTCTAATATAGATTTTGTGTATTGAATACTTAATAGTTTGCGTTCTGCATATTTTGGCTTTTCTTTTTTATTTTTTAAAAATGGCCTTAATTTATTAGTAGCAGAAACAAAACTAATATTTTTTAATCCCCGCATAATAAAATATTGTGCGAGCATGCCTTGTATTGTTTTCATACGACTGGCCAATGGACTTAATTGATTTTCTATAATAACTTGTTTAATACCTCCTAGAGGTATTTGTTTATCTAATTCACGCTCAATTGCAATACCAATATGAACCAACCCCATTTCTGAAGCAGATTTGTTTTTTATGATTTCAAATGTTTTTTCTTTCATTGCAGGAATAATTGTAGACAAATGGTCTTTTTTTGTATATTTAATTCCGGAAATATCAATATTTTGTATTTTTGCTAAATGTTCTAATTCTGTAAGTTTTAAATTTCTTAATGTCTGAGCACGAATAGATGAATCTGGTAGAAGATATGGGGAAGTTTTTGCGTGTGTTTTACAGAAACAGGTGTTATTTTTTATAAAAGATGCCTTTTTATTACATATACGTTGTTTTACTATTGCACTACATCTCGGAACCTCGGGACACAGATTAATGACATCCCATTTTTTTACACTAAATGACTGGGAATGATTTGTTTCCAATATACAATATGCTAAATTCTTAATACCTACATCAATACTCAAAATTAACATAATATGTATTATAAAACATATTATGTTTAATTACTTAATATAAAATAGAAATACCTAATTAATTGTAATTGGGATAGTGTTGCTGTAATAACTGTGCTTGTGTGATAACTGGTGTAACCATGCGACTTTGTAATTGATATTCAGATAAATACTGAGACTTTAAATCACTATTTTCATATCCATACGGTTGACTATTGTCTGTGCACGATTTATATAAAAATGGCGGTGAATCTTCTACTTTATGCAGACGAGTTTTTCTTATCTCATCCGATGTGGAACTATGACTTGATTGAGATTCATATTTCACTGGACAACTACAGCATTCATTACATGCGGCTAATTGATTCTGTTTTATAATAGAGTCCGCATTTTCGGTTAGATATTTACGATACTGCCAATTTGTTTTAATGCCTTCCTTTTGGCGGATTCTTTCATTTATTACAGCGCCTGGTTGCCACGTGGCATAATTTCTACCATCATCCATAATTGGTGGAAAATCGAAATGTATATTATTAGAACCTGAATTACAAGTCCCCCAACTCATTATATTAGATGAAGATAATTATTCTGAGCCTTTCGTTGTTATTAAATCAATCAGTTCCTGTTTTTTCATAGAGTTGATTTTTGATGATGATGTCAACAAGCTGTTATTTGCAATTTTTTTTAAATCAGCTACACGTAGTTTATTATAATCTACTTCTGCCAAAGTGGCTGCATCTACTTCTGCCAAAGTGGCTGCATCTACTTCTGCCAAAGTGGCTGCATCTACTTCTGCCAAAGTGGCTGCATCTACTTCTGCCAAAGTGGCTGCATCTACTTCTGCCAAAGTGGCTGCATCTACTTCTGCCAAAGTGGCTGCATCTACTTCTGCCAAAGTGGCTGCATCTACTTCTGCCAAAGTGGCTGCATCTACTTCTGCCAAAGAGGCTGCATCTACTTCTGCCAAAGATGTTATTGATGCTACTACAAGAGGATCTTGCCCTATACTTAATAATATTTCGGCTGCACTATTTATATTTTCATCCATAGTTATATTTTTTACTTGTTCTGATATATTATTTGTGGTTGCAGATATATGAATCTCTTCGATATCGCCATTATTATTAATTTCAGATTTTTCACTATCTGTTTCACTACTGTCATTATCACTGCTGGAACTTTTCTGGACATAACTATCCACAAGCGATATGGTTTTTAAATTGTTACTAATAAAATCCGTTAATGTTACAGATTTCGTGCTAAGATCTTCGCATGTAAATGGCGGATTTGTATCTAATTCTAAAAGATTCATAGTAGGAATTGCATTATTATCATTGTTGTTATCATTATCATTATCATTATCATTATCATTATCATTATCATTATCATTATTATTATCATTCTCATTCTCATTCTCATTATTGTTCTCGACGCTAGTATTACTCATATCACTATCACTATCACTATCACTATCGCTATCACTATCACTATCGCTATCACTATCGATGTCGGTTACAATTATTTTTTTTTCTTTTGCAGTTTCGGTATGATTAGTAGTCATTCCATTTTCCGTATTATTAAGAAATTGTTCCGCAGCAACATTTGCTTCGGGAGAACTTAAGCCATCGGAGGAGGACAATGCACCGCCTCCTCCGCTTTGAACAGTATTTATATGTTTATGTGTTTCAGCATTATGATGCATCGTTTGTTGAATATTTGCAATAAAACTAGATAATACCTGTTGTTGTTTTTGTAAAGATTTTTCTAAACGTGTAATTCTTGAATTACCATAAAATATTGCGGCTCCAATAAAAATTGCTAATACTCCCACTATAGTTCGTACATTATTTCCTGTCATTATTATTATTTTGAGATATATTTTAAGTGATTATTTTACGTATATATTAAATATGCAAAGTTTTCATAATCTCTTTTGTTCTATTAATAATTTCTTCCGGATATCCTAAATCAGTTAATACTTTTACTCCACCCTGTATAGTTGATATGTTTTTTTTTAATTTATACTGATAACATAAATTATCTTTATTATTTTCACGTGATATAGTCGTCTCCATATGATAATTTTTAATCGTATTTATTTTATCTAGTTTTTTGCATAAGTCTAAATAATGAGTTGTAATAAAAAATTTGACATTGGGATTTTTATTTAAATATTGTAAAAATGCTATTGCTCCACTGGTTGCCTCATAAGGATTTGTCCCAGAATATAATTCGTCAAAAACACAAAAATGTCTCTCCGCATTAGAACTATATTGGATTTTATCTAAAATATCTTTACATCGCCGAGCTTCTGCTTGAAATAAACTATCCCTGCCTGAAGTATCCGGAATATTTATATAACAATATATATTATGATATGGTGAAACGACCCCTTTTTTGTAAAACCCGCACCCACATTGCTGTGATAAAATAATATTAGTTAATGTAGTTTTTAACAACGTTGTTTTTCCTGATGCATTTGGTCCAGTGAGCAATATATGCTTATTTAAATTATATGTATTACTAATTGTATTTTCTCTTTTTGGTGGGTAATATGCGTGTTTAAATGTAGTTTTATCTTTTGAAAATGAACACAATGAAATATACTTTTTTTTTAAATTTGTTTGTAGTCCAGTCAAATTATTTACATAACCGCATAGACCAAATGAATATTGCAATGATGTGCGTAAATTTAAATCATTATATAATTGATAAAATGCTTTCATGGGGCGCCCCAAATCTATAAATTTGCGTAATGAAACAGAAAATGGCGGAATAATATTAATATATTGCAAATATTTTGCCAATACCAATTTATGTTTTTGCATATTTGTAATAAACGGGGTATATGTTTGTAGTTTCGCACAATTCATTTCCATAATATTCATATTTTCTATAGTATGTTGCAAATATAGTTTTGTATTATGCACTTGTGTATGTATGATTTTTGAATGTTTATAAAATTGTATACATGATATGAAATTTTGATAGGTTTGTAATAAATATAACCCAAAAGTCATAAGTATATATATTCGTTTATCCCAAGACACACTTCCCAATGATAATATTTGTCCTAAATGGTGTTTGCTGACAATATGATATAGTGCTTCTTTATATTTTGAAAACGATAATGTAATACCTTTTAATCGAAGTAAAAAAAATGGTATAATTAAGAAAAATATAGGCAATGCTAAAGCTAGTATTGGCGAAGTGATATTATACATGCTCATCACTTGTAAAATGGCTGGATTATTATTAACCCACTTAAATAAAGGGATATCTATATATTGATATTTTTCATGAAAACTTGTTTCTGTATTTATATTATTCCATATATCTTCGATTTGGGTATAATCATATGTACTATTTGGTAAGTCGTTTTTTAATAACTTCTGTGTATCTGTCAAAAACTGTTTGTTTGCAGTAAAATATTTTGACCAAAGTGGAATGGTTTGCTTTGAAAATTGCGAAGTTGGCAAAAATGCATTGGCATAAACCGAATCATTCGTCGCCTCCTCATTAGTCTTATCATTCTTATTATTCTTATTATTCTTATCGTTATTAGTCTTATCATTCTTATCGTTATTAGTCTTATCATTCTTATTATTCTTATCGTTATCATTCTTATCGTTATCATTCTTATCGTTATCATTCTTATCGTTATCATTCTTATCGTTATCATTCTTATCGTTATTAGTATCTTTGCTATTTCCTTGACAATATAAATTTAGATCTGTGCAAATATGTGATTCTATAGCTTTTTTATCATGTATATAATAAATTGGTAATTGAAAATATTCATCGTTGTTCTCCATTGAGTATTTATATAATGGTGGAAACTTTCTTAATTATAATAACGTATTAAAATTAAGATGAATAAGCGTATTTATATAATATTTATCGCAACTCGTTCGCAAAAGTTGCAGGTAATTCTGTAATGGAGGTGTGATAATATTGTTCAACTTCTTTCATATTACGTAAATCCCTCTTGGTTACAAAATTAATCCCCATTCCCTTTCTTCCCCAACGACCACTCCTGCCTATACGATGTAAATAAGTATGAACACATTTTGGAATATCAAAATTAATTACGGTGCTTACCTGTTGAACGTCAATGCCTCTCGCAGTTACATTTGAAGAAATTAACACGCGTGTGGTTCCAATTGAAAAGTCGCGGTAATTCTTTTCCCTCTCAAATTTATTCATTTTGCTATGTATTTGTCCAACCGGAAAATCATCTGCCGCCATCGCATCATATAAGTCTTGCACTCGATTTACACTATTGCAGTATATAATACATTGACTTAATGCAATATCGCCATATAAATCTTTTAATGCTTCATATTTTTCATTATCATTTTCTAATGCAATATAATATTGCCGGATACCTTCTAAAGTGAGTTGTTCAGTTTTTACTAAAATCTTAACTGGGTCTCTCATAAATGCCTCGGTCAAAGAATTCAATTCTATTGGTATTGTCGCACTGAAAAGTGCGACTTGAATTTCTTGTGGAAGATACTGAAAAATATCATATACCTGATCCTTAAACCCAGAACTTAACATCTCATCTGCTTCGTCCAAAATAATTAATGAAAGTGCACTTGACTGCACTTTTCTGCGTCGAAGCATATCATAAACACGACCAGGACACCCGATAATAATATGTGGTTTTTGGGTTTGTAACGATTGGGAATCTTTTTCACTTGAGGTTCCTCCCACCAATAATTTTGTTTTAATATCTTTACATTGTGAACCTATAGCATCTACCACTGCTTTGGTTTGCATAGATAATTCACGAGTTGGTGATAGAATAATAACTTGTGTAGCAGCAACAGATTCGTCTACTGCTTGCAGAGCGCCTATTGCAAAACATCCGGTTTTACCTGTGCCTGATTGTGCTTGCGCTATAATATCCTTTTTATCAAACATTGTTAATATTGCCTGTTTTTGAATAGGACTTGGCTTCTCAAATCCATATGCATAAATGCCGCGCAGGATATTTGTTTTCGCAGGAAGCTCTTCCCATGTTTCAATACATTTCGGTGTATATGTTTCGTCGTCTGTATTTTTAATATTTATGTCAGTATCAATATCTGGGGAAAGCGCTTTATCTTTATATAACTTTTTCATGTTTTCTTTATTCATTAGTTCTATTTCATGAGTATTTACTGGCGAAGACGGTGGGGGGCGTGGTGGATCAGACATGGCTTGTCGTGAAAATGTTTCAAATTGCTGTGTCGGAGAAGTTCTTGCAAACCTGTTTTTATTTAAGGTAGACATTAATATTAATCCATTACTAATGTTTAAGCATATTCAATAATAATTATATAATATAAATAGATATAAATGTCTCTATATAATTCAAGTAGGTATGTTGTGCTATCGCTTAGAAGATTTTAATACAATCAGTGCGAATTGTAAAAATAATGAGTTAGATGCATCGGTTCATAAAATGATTCAACTAATATCAGATCAAGTAAGTAACCCAGAATATAGTAAAACACCACAATTTCATAGAAAAAAACGTGAATATTACAGCAACCAAAATATGAATGATGTAAGAAATTTTAAACTTACCAAAAAAAAATCCAAGGAAGGTCTCGACCTTTCTTTAGATACAATCAGAAAATATTTGAATAAATTATCTAAAAAAACATATGCCAAATTAAGTAAAGAAATTATTCAGGAAATAAAAGATATAATAGAGTGTGAAACCATTGAGGATGCACCAATTGAGGATGCACCAATTGTGTCTAATCACAAACAAAACATTATACTAGATATGCAGAAAGTTGGAGCTGAGATTTTTAATATTGCTAGCAGTGGAACATTTTATTCGGCAATGTATGCAAAATTATATCATGAACTGATGTTGAATTTTGAAATTATGAGAACGATTTTTACGGATAATTTTGCAACATTCCGTGAAGTATTTCATAATATTGAATATTGTGATCCTAATAAAGATTATGATAAATTTTGTGAAAATAATAAAGCAAATCAAAAACGCCGGGGTCTGGCAATGTTTTATGTTAATTTAATGAAATTAGACGCGATATCACATAATAGTATTATTGAAATTATAACAGAAATTCAGGATTATATGAAAACTAAGATCCCCGAAGAAAATATGGCAAGTATTGTAGAAGAACTTTCGGAAGTTATATCCATTTTGGTACTTTCTAGCAAAGATATATTATATACCCATAATAAATGGGGTAATATAGTAGAATATATTACTGGAATATCTAAAATGACGGGTGCACAATTTCCAAGTATTACACAGAAAACGATTTTTAAACATATGGATATTTTAGATGGATTGAAATAATTATGTCTTTATTTTGGTGTGTTTCAAATATATTATAAAAACAATATAATATATTTGGTATAATACATATTAAGTTATGACCCATAATATTTTTTACGAAATCACACAAAAAAAAGACGGGGATACCGATGGAATACACGATATAGAAGCATATGTTGCTGAAATTGTTAATGATGATTATTCGGAAGAAAATAGCTCGAGGAATGAGGATCCTTCAAGAATCGCCGCGATTGAATTAGATTACATGACAAATTATACTGTTAAAATGCTTTCTCACATTTTAGATTATTATAAGCTCAGCAAACGTAAATTAAATAAAACGGAAATGGTGCAAATAATCGTTATATTTGAAGATGATCCGACGAACGAAGTTATTGTGGCAACGCGCCGTCAATTGTGGAAATATATAGAGAGATTGCGTGAGGATGAGTATTTGTCGAAATTTGTTATTTTTGATGGAGTATAATTATTTATTTATTTATATATAATTTTTTCTTTGTATATATATATATAATGCCGTCTAGGAAAGTCAGCATGCGCAGTTCTATAACGAATAAAACTAGTATTTTTGGTATAATGGGTGGATTATACCATCGTAAAATTTCTGGCAGAAGTAGTATGAACCGCGTTACCTCGCGTTTAGAAATTCCGGCTGGAGCCAAAGAAGGCTATCAATATATGAAAATACACAACCTTCTCTCTAGAAATCCTTTAGGAAGTGGCGGTGTAGGAAAAATGAATAAAGTGTCCCCTTGGAATGAAGAATTATTTAAACCTGAGCCGAATAAGTCGCCGTGTTCTCCTGATCTTTCCACCAATAGATGCTATGATAACAGTGGTCGAGCTATATGTCCTCAGTGCTGCCAAGACTACATCACGGCAGATCAATGCCAGAATTGTATTGAAGGAGTACCTCATTGTCTAGGGGTCAACCCTTCACTATGTCATCAAGATTCTAATGATTATCAGATTCATAACATTCTTGAGAATTGTACTATATATCCAGATATCACTTCAGAGGAGTGTTTAACGTGTATAAACAAGAACATCCCAAACACATGTTATACTATGAAAATGCCTCTTGAGAACAAATGGAATGTTAAAAGATTAGGGTATAAATTTGACATTTCAAATTGTTCTCAAGATTCATTTTGCTGTGAATTTGGATATAATGATATTTCTGGATGTACTGACAGTACAAAGGTATGTGATTTATCTAATAATAATATGTGTGATATTAGTTCTTGCGATAACTAATCTTTATTTTCATACTACACTATTGATAAATTTTAATATTATCTTTATATTATTAAAATTAACAATCAATATTATTCATTTATAATAAAATACTTATAATGATAATATAATATATAATTATTATAATGGTAAAATCAAAATTGAGTTCTACTGTGAATTACACAGAACATAAAAAAATGAATGCGACAGACGAAGATTTTGAAGCATCCGTATATGATACAGACATTTTAGGCGTTCCTGTTGTTATTGCAATTGGACAACCTAAAGACACTTTTTTAAAATCTGATAATATTATTTATTATCCAATCTATGTTGTTGATGATGGATCAATTGACTCACAAATTGGCGTATACGAAATAGAATCGGGTCGTGTTCCAGAAATAATGGATGAAGACGGTGATGTTGATATTAGCGAAATGGGGGAACCCTTATTATATTCTTCATTTGTCACACAAAAGTTTTTAGAACAATTTACAAACAATCCCAGTGATGACGATAAAAGTTTATCTCCTGATACCGAAGGCAGCACTCCTGATGATGTCGAAGGCAGCACTCCTGATGATGTCGAAGGCAGCACTCCTGATGATGAAGACAGTGAAGGCAGCCCAGATGACATAAGTTTCCCTGACGACAGCACTCCCGAAAAATCTCCTACCCCAAAATCTAAATTCTCTCCTTTGCCCGAACAATCTGAAAAAGATGCAATTGAAGAGAGAAATGCATTTTCACCAGAGGAAATAGAAGGCGAGAAAAAACATCCTTGGATTCAGCACTTTTTGCACAATGAAAACTATAATATAGTGGATAATGAAGGAGGCGGAGATTGTTTATTTTCGTCTATTCGCGATGGACTTGCACGCGTTGGTGTTAAAAAAACGGTTAATGAAATGCGGAAGCTTTTGGCTGCCGAAACTACGCAACCGGTGTTTCGTGGGTATGAAACGATGTTTAATGATACAAGCAAAGAAATTGCATCTTTACGAGAAGAAATTCAACGTATATCAAAAGAACACACTGCACTGCAAAAACGATTTGCAAAAACAAAAGATGGAAATATGCAGCGTGTTATTATAGCGCAAGCAGAAGAAATTGCAAAACGACATGGAGATGCACAAAAAGAAATGAAACAGGCAATTTTAAATATGCGTGAATTTAAATTTATGAAGGGTATAACAACTATAGAAGCTTTCAAGGCTAAAATTCAAACATGTGATTTCTGGGGTGATACGTGGGCGGTTTCAACACTAGAGAGAACACTAAAAATAAAATTAATTCTTCTCTCCAGCGAGTCTTATAAAGGAGGAATGGGAGATGATGTCTTGAATTGTGGACAATTAAATGATGATGTTTTGGAGAAGGCTGGTATATTTAGGCCGACACACTATATTATATTGGATTATGTTGGGGACCACTATAAGCTAATTACCTATAAGGGACGCGGCGCATTTACTTTTAAGGAGTTGCCTTTAGATATCAAAAAACTGTGTGTAGATAAATGTATGGAGAGAATGGGCGGTGCCTATGTTTTAATCCCGGAATTTAAAGCCTTCATGGAAACCCTACATAAATCTGTATCGATTGATGATCATTCGCCCAGTGATTTATATGATAACAATACGGTTTTCCAATTTTATTCAAAGTCCGCGACAGTTCCTGCACCAGGTAAAGGCGCTGGCGAGAAATTAGGACCCGAAGGTAAAGCTGCGTATAAACCACTAGCAATTATTAAAGATTGGCGGCGCATGTTGAGTAATTTTTGGCCGGCAGAATTTACTCTTGATGGTAAACATTGGACCTCTGTAGAACATTATTATCAAGCCTCTAAATTTAAAAAGGAGAATCCTGATTTTTATGATGCATTCTCTCTTAATGGAGAAGCAACAGCTGCAAAAGTTATAGATGACCCACTCATTATAAAGGACCTACAAATTAATCCTGGACTGGCAAAATCTATGGGTGGTAAAACAGGTAAATTTAAAGGGAAACAACTTCGTCCAAAAACAATTACAATGGATAAAGATTTCCATTCTCGAAAAGATGAGGAAATGGAAAAAGCAATGTATGCCAAATTTTCACAGCATCCTGCATTGCGCGATATGCTGCTGTTGACAAAGAAGGCAAAACTCCAGCATTTTTCGAGAGGATCGCCACCAATTGTGTTTAATGATTTAATGCGTGTACGAAATCTTTTACACCTTTGAACATAATATTTTAAATAATTGAACTGAAAAGGTGATTGAATATATAACAAAACAACATCACGCAAATGGATTATCAACTCACGGAAGATAAAAGAGAACATTACAATACTCATGTTGATAAAGTCATAAGAATTCAATCTCTAATCAGAAGGCGATGTTGGCTCATGCCTTATATAAAGACTATAAAGAGTCATTTAGATAAATTGTACCAGAGGAAAAATAAGGTATATGTACATGAACCAACACTGCTTGGCGATAATAGTAAAGAAAATATCAAAATGCTTAAAATAGCATTTAAACAAAAACAAAAACAAATGAAGGAGGGTGAATCAGCCCAAATATTAATAGGTAATTGGTTTGGTTGGGAAGATTTGGGTGTTGGTCATTCAAGTGGTCTAGATTGTCGTAAAAAAGATAATTCTATTATAATGGATGTAAAAAATAAATGGAATACTTGTAATTCTGGTAGTCAAAAAGCGTTATTTGATAAATTATCAAAATATAAAAAGGAAAATCCATCAACACGATGTGTTTGGGGTATTGTTAATCCAAAGTCTGGATGTAAAAAACTACGTGAAAAAATAATCCATGATGGTGTTGAAATTGAAAAAATACAAGGCACAGAGTTGTTTAAATTGGTATTCACTGTTGGAAATATTGATTATTCTACGCAAATAATTAATATTGTAAAGAATTATATTAATAAATATTAGTTATACAATACATTCATTACTTCCTCAGCGATGGCTTTACCCAAATTAACAGGAACAGCATTACCAATTTGTTTATAAATTTGATTAATAGAACCTGAAAATTTGTAATCATCTGGAAATGTCTGAATTCGCGCATATTCAAGTGTTTGGAGAGGACGTGTTTCTGTTGGATGACACCTTTCTGTTTGTTTTTGAGAGGGGGTAGTCAATAAAGTAAGACTTGGTTTCTTCATATCTAATCGTTTAAGAATACCACGTCTTCCTCCACCAGATTCGTAACTTTTACCCATATATTGTTTCGCGATTTCATCGGGTATATCTACCCAACATCCTCCTTCGGGCACTAAGTTCATTATATCATATTTATCTTTTTTATAAACTGCACCGGGCGATTCAGGACAATCTACCAGAACATCTTTTAATACGGGTTTATATTTGTGTGGTTCTGGAAAATTAAATGTTTTATTTATTGAATTATTTATACCTACTATGAAAAGTCTTTTCCTATTTTGAGGAACAGAATAATCATTCGAGTTTAATACTTTGTAATTTATAATATACTTACCTATTTTGTTAATCTCATTAATAACCATTTTTAAAGTATTTCCCTTGTCATGTGTTACAAGACCTTGGACATTTTCAATTATAAATACATTTGGATTTAAAATAGTTATCATATTAATAAAATGAAGAATTAATTTCCCCCTATCATCTTTTATACCTTTTCGTTTTCCTGCTTGTGAAAATGATTGACACGGAACCCCACCCATTAAAACGTCTATTTTTTTATCTTTGTATTTTTCCAAATCTAAATCTACCATACTACCCTTTATAATATTTGTCTCTGGGTGAACCATTTTAAGAGTTTCTACACAATATTTATCTGTATCATTTAACAATAAAGCTTTGAAACCAGCGTCAATAAATCCTTTACTTAATCCACCAGCACCAGCACAAACTTCTATAAATGTTAATTGCTTATCGCAAGATTTTTGTTGATTCGTTTCTTTATTTGACATCATTGTAGTTGTAATTATATTTACAGTATTATTTGACATCAATTTTTTATTAATAATATTCTCAACCACTTCTTCTATCTTTCCTTTATTATCTTGACAAGGTATTTTTTTCTTTTGATGCTTATCGTAGTGAGATTTTTGAGAAAACTCTTTCAAACAGCGTTCGCAAGTATATTTCGTCATTCTATACTATTACTAAACATTTTATTTTTTAACTCAATTTTAACTAAAAGAGTTAAAAACTACTAAATATTATTTTTACTTAAAATCGCCGTTTTAAATTTCAAAAGGTGTAAAAAAAGAATATTTATGATCATAAATTGATGTATTCATGATCATAAATTGATGTATTTATGATCATATATATATTCGTATTATTATTATGGCTGATTCCAAAGATTTATCTAGTTCCAAAGATTTATCTAGTTCCAAAGATTTATCTGAATATGTTGTCTCTGATTATGAATCTGATTATTCGTCCGGGTATGATTCCGAAGACCCTTGTGCAGGGCGCAGCTGCGATATGGGGTGGTGTGAGGGATGTGGCGGCCATACTAGCGGTGGCGGCTGTTTAAGGGAAGGATGTAACCAAGATTGTTGTATGGAATATGAAGAATGTGAGTGTGATTGTATGCGCTGTGGTGGTGTATCAGAACCTTATCTTTGGTGTTGGTGTGGTCAAGATAAAGAGAGATGCAAAAAAGGGACGATGTTAAATCTCAGTTATTTTCAAGGATTATGGCGGGGGTATCGGTATCGTATCGGTATCGTATAAGTATCATTATAAAAAGTCTGGTTGTAAAAGAGTAATTATTTTGATATAAGTATATATTTATATTAAATATATTTCTATTATATATATATGCAATTTTCAAAAACTACTTCAGATATTGTGAAACCATTATTGCCTTTACTAAAAAAATGTGGATGTTCATCAAAACGAACCACTTCGCAGAAAACCTCACTCCATAAAGCACAAATGAAATTATATTATGACATTAGAAAGGGTGATGAATATGTTGATAAGTTAGTTGAAACCGGATGTTTCGAGCCTACCATTAGTGCGGCGAGGGAAGTTCCAAAAACATATGATTCACGATATTTTCCAAAGACTATCAAGGATTATATTCGCGTCAATAGTAAATATCAATTAACGTATCAATGCGATATCAATGGGCGAAGCGTGAAAATCGTATTTACGTTATTTGCTGAGGGAGACGTTGCTAATATAAAAAAGTATAATAATTGTGCACGCTTTATTTATACTTGGTTATATATTTGTAGTCAATATTCTCTCCGGAAGTGCTCTAAGACTCTTCATATTTATTTATACTTCACACCTTTCTCTAAACTACCGCCCTCTAGTAATACTGTTATTTTAGGCGCAGAACATGTGAATACTGCCTTTACCTACAATTGTATACCACATGGAGAGATTGTAGTATATCGAGAAGAAGAATGGAAAAAAGTATTTATTCATGAAACCTTTCACAGTTTTGGACTGGATTTTGGGGATTATGAATGCGATAATATCAAAAAACGTTTATCGAGGATATTTCCGGTGCAAAGTGAATTTGAATTAACAGAAACATATACAGAAACCTGGGCTCGTATTACGCATTCTGCTTTTGTAAGTTATTTTTCATTGAAAGATAAAAAAGACAAGGAGGGATATTTACAGAATATGAATTTAGCT
>Ga0209482_1000579_pt1 | contig 30414 bp, 23 predicted proteins | sample CoawatmetaG10DNA_FD_187512 | JGI IMG/M metagenome (GOLD analysis project Ga0209482, IMG submission 187512) | Marine microbial communities from the West Antarctic Peninsula - Coastal water metaG104-DNA (SPAdes) (version 2) | ecosystem: Environmental > Aquatic > Marine > Coastal ...
AAACATTCATGCTGTGAGTGTTATAGATCGTTTTCTTGAGCACACTCGTGCGTTTTGCTTTCACAATGACGGATCATCAGAATATTTCATTTCTTCAGCAGATTGGATGGGTAGAAATTTAAATCGTCGGGTTGAGGTAACTGTACCTATTTATGACACCTCCATTCAGCGTCAATTGCGAGACCATTTTGACATCCTATGGAAGGACAATACCAAGTCTAGGGTATTTAATTCTGACCAATCTAACGAATATCGTAAGATCAACGGACCTAAAACTCGCGCTCAACTGGAAATGCATGAGTATGTTAAGAAACAATTAATGAAGGGATAGCATGATTGTAACAAAGCTAGGTGCCATAGATATAGGATCTAATTCTATAAAATGTTTACTGGTAAACGTTATCTATAAGGATGGTTACACGCATTATAAAAAAGTGAGTATAGTACGTTTGCCTATTCGGTTAGGTGAAGATGTGTTTACCTATGGCAAGGTTCAAAAAGAATCTAAAAGACGCTTTATAGAGGGCATGCTGGCTTTCGCTCATATATTAAACGTGCATGGCGTTGAGTCTGCTCGTGCAGTGGCCACCTCTGCTATGAGAGAGGCGAAAAACGGTAATAGTATAGTTCGCAAGGTGCTGCAGAAAACAGGGATAGCTATTGAAATAATTGATGGCGAAGAAGAGGCGCGTTTAGTGTTTTCTAGCAAGATTTATGACGTAATAAAGGCAAAGGAAGATAACTTCGTTTATATAGATGTAGGCGGCGGTTCTACAGAAATTTCAATTATTGAAAACAAAAAAGTATTGGCCAGTCATAGTTTTAAAATCGGTGGAGTCCGATTGATGAACGATTTGGTAGATCAAGAAGAGTGGCAAGACATGGAGACATGGCTTAAAGTCCACGCAGCAGGAATAAAAAACAAAGTAGCTATCGGTGCGGGGGGTAATATCAATAAGCTTCATAAGCTTAGTAGAAAACCTGCTGAAGTGCCGTTGACTTTTAATTATTTGAAAAATCAACTTGAAATAATTTCTAATTTATCTCTTGACGAACGTGTAACTGAACTTGGATTAAATTTTGACAGAGCTGATGTTATCATTCATGCATTGCCCATTTATTTAAAAGCCATGAAATGGGCTGGAACTGGTAAGATGTATGTACCTAAAATAGGGGTGTCTGATGGTCTGATCAGCGATTTATACCACAAAGAATTTAAGGCAGCAGTGGAAGATGGTTTCTCAATGATGTGATAGAAAACAACAATCATAAAAGATATGATTAGTGGTTCTCTACTCTTATTTTTGAAGTTGAATTAAATAACATAACCATGGCTGTAACAATTGCTACGGATCAAGATTTTGATCAACTTTTAAAGAATAATAACCGTGTCGTTGTGAAGTACTTCGCAGATTGGTGTGGTGCATGTAAAATGTTTTCTCCCAAGTACAAGAGGGTTTCGAACGAGGATGAAATGGTCGATGTACTTTTTCTAGAGGTTAATGCTGAGCACAATGAATTGGCGCGAAAAGCGGGTGGAGTAGACAACCTACCCTTTTTAGCTTCCTTTAAGAATGGGATGTTGGTTGAAGGTTCGGCTGCGAGTAAAGAGGAGTATCTAAGAAAACTAATCGACCTTACAAATTGATATTGAGTTCTAATTGACAGATTTATTAAAATCCCTTTAGCGTCTTCGCTCAAGGGATTTTTTTTATCCAGTGCCTGGAAAACGAAAGGGGCCCGCCAAGACCCCTTTCTACCTAAACCGCCATGAAAACCTGTTTGCACAGGAATTTTCATATAGTGATAACCATTTCATATAGTGATAACCGCATTTTATTAAAGTGGTTCATTGTCCCACATCAAAAAAAATAAAATGCTCAACGCTAAATGGAGATTGGGTCAAAAAAAAAGCTGTGCGATCTTTTAGGACCGCACAGCTTTAATATGAGACGAAAGAAAATTATTTTTTACTCATGTATTCAGCTACGCCTTCGTGACTTCCCTTCATGCCCTCTTGGCCTGGAGTCCAGTTTGCAGGACAAACTTCACCTTTTTCTTCGAAATATTGTAATGCATCAACCATACGCATTGCTTCATCTACCGATCTTCCTAATGGGAAGAAGTTGACTAGTTGGTGCATTACAGTACCTTCTTTGTCAATCAAGAATAATCCACGGTAGGCAATCATCTCACCTGTGGCTTGGAGGTTGCCATCGTCATCATATGACCACTCTCCGTTTAAAACATCGTAGTTGTGCGAGATTGTTTTATTGGTATCAGCAACGATAGGATAAGTGACTCCTTGGATGCCCCCTTGGTCTTTATTCATTTGCAACCAGCCCCAGTGGCTTTGCTCTGTATCTGTAGATACTGCAATAATTTCAACACCTTTAGAATTAAACTCCTCTTTACGCGCCTGGAAAGCATGTAATTCTGTTGGACAGACGAAAGTAAAATCTTTCGGATAGAATAATAAGACTACGTATTTACCAGCGTAATCAGATAGTGTGAAGTTTTCAACGATTTCTTCGCCATTGATTACTGCTGATGCAGTAAAGTCAGGGGCTTTTTTTCCAACTAGTACAGCCATTTTGTTTTATCTTTTAATTGTTAGGTAAAAGTACAATAGACATCGTCTAGCTGGGTAATAAAGTTGTTAGGTTTTATCTATCAATTGTCCGATAAAATTGATCAGAGCACAAACGCACTAAGTGCTATGCCTAAAGCAACGAACAAAAGCTTGATGGCGTTGAATTGGTGATTTGCAGCACTTTCAAACAAGATTGTAGTACTAACATGTAATAATAGGCCCGTGGCAATGCCCAGAACCGGTATTGTAATGGTCTTCAGTGCACTGGTCTGCTCAGCAAACAAAGCGCCCAGCGGAGTACTGATAGCGAAGAGCACCAAACAGCTAATAACAGCAAGATTTGAAAGTTTTGCACTTCTTAGTGCGGAGGCTACAAGCAGTGCAATTGGCATTTTATGGAATGCGAGAGACCATAGAAAACCTTGTTGAAAGTCGGAATGATGCGCGTGGGAATGATCACTCTCTGCTCCCAGTGGCATACCTTCAATAAAGGAATGAATGAATAGACCGAGCAGTGGGAGTAAAGGCAGTCTGTGTTCATTTGAGTGAAAGTGGCCATGCTCTAAACCTTTACTCATGAAATCTAAGCAAAGCTGAATTCCAAATCCAAGTAATATCCACCAACCTGCCGTCGTTCCTGAACTGAAAACCTCAGGCATCATGTGAGTTACAATGGTTCCGAAAAGAAATGCGCCGGAAAATGCCAACAACATTTTAAAGGTGTTGCCATTCGTTTCTATTGCCCAGGAAGCGGCTCCTCCTAATGCAACGCTGCCTAAAAGTACGATCCAAGTCATCATGATTCAATTGGTTTTTGAGCGATTATGATCATTCTATCACTGCTTTTTGGATCGTAATCACTTAAATAATAGTCTCCTTTAATGCCCACAACTTTCAAGCCTGCTTTAACCATTAACTGACTTAATTCTACGGCTGAAAAAGCCTTCACACGCTCTTCAAAGTTAAATATTTCGCAATCCTTTACGATACGGATGCGTTTTACTATCGTACCTTCTTCTAGGATTCTCGTAATGGAATAATGTGCCAATTCTGTTTGGACGCTATTTTCCGGAACCAGATTCAACGCTATTTTAGCACTATTCATATAGTCTAGAACCAGTTTACCGCCTGGACGCAATGAATTTGACATATTTGCGATGGCAGATTGATGCATATCATCATTTTCGAAATAGCCAAAACTTGTAAAAAGATTGAAAATCCAGTCGCAAGAATCAACGGACAATGTCTCCAACATATTTCCTTTCTCAAAACGCAACCCCTTATGCTCAAACCTTCGAGCGTATTGTATACTTTCTTCACTCAGGTCAATTCCGACAGTGATTAATCCTTGCTCAGAAAGTACTTTTGCGTGCCTCCCTTTTCCACATGCCATGTCGAGTGCAGTCTGGCCACGTACGACCTTCAAGTTGGAACACAGTTCTTCTATAAATCCGCGTGCCTCGTATTGATCCCGATGCTTATACAAATCGTGATAAAATTCCGTATTAAACCATGTGGCATACCAAGGGTCAATCATGTTATACAAGCTGTATTAGGTAGGGTTGAAACATTTTGATGATCGCGATTAAAATTACACCAATCAAAACTTTTCGTGTGATTGCGTTTGCTTTGGGATGTTGAATGATCTTTTTGGTACCAACCCATGCTCCCATACTAGTCCCTAAAGCAAGTGAAAGTCCATAAGTCCATGCTATGGAACCACTCCAAGCGAAAATAATAAAAGCTGGAATAGTCATGATGAAGGCGGTAAACAGTTTCATGATGTTGCCATCTCTTAAGGCGTATTTCGCCATCAAAACAGCTAACGATAAAAAGAAAATTCCAAAACCCATTTGAATAAACCCTCCATAAAGACCTAAACCTAAAAAAGTCAACCAGGTTTTAATGTTTTTTCTATTCTTAGAACCGTCTGTCTGAATCAGCCATTTTTTTGGATTAAAGAGCATGGTAATCAGCAGGAAAATCATAATGATACCAATACTAATTCGCATCAGGTCTTCTGGTATATCCACGGCGAGCCATGCACCAGTGGCAGATCCTATGATGATAGGAGGGAGAATAAAGTAACTTTCTCTAAATAAGTATTTTACTCTTTTTGATTTTGGAAGGGAAGCCATAGCACTCGAGGTCTGGAATATGGCTCCGACACGATTCGTAGCATTCGCAGTATTAGGGTCTAGTCCCACCCACATGAGCAGCGGTAAAGTAATGGCGGAGCCATTTCCTGCGACAGTATTTATTATACCCGCAGCAAAGCCTCCAATGACTAATACAATTAATTGTGGCCATTCAATCATGGCGCTAAAGTTAGCGTACATTTGTACCATAAACAGCGAAAGGGTGCCAGAAAACAAAGATTACCGCCTCGTAATAAAAACGCTCTTCGGGCTTGAGGATGTCCTCAGCAAAGAGTTACTCTCCTTAGGCGGAAGAGAGATTAAAATATTAAATAGAGCAGTTTCTTGTGTGGGGGACCTTGGGTTCGTCTACAAGATCAACATAGGCTTGAGGACCGGATTGCGTGTTCTACTGCCTTTAGCAGAGTTTAAGATGGACTCTGTGGATGAATACTACGATAAATTAGTAGATATTCCTTGGGAGGAACACTTTGGTTTAGACAAGACCTTTGCCGTGGATGTGGTTGGAACGAATGAATTACTCAACCACAGTAGTTTCGCGGGTTTAAAAGCTAAAGACGCCATTGTAGATAGGTTTAGATCCCAGACAGGCGATCGTCCATCTGTAGGAAGAGTTGGACCAGATGTACCTGTCCACATTCATATTTATTATGACACCATAAGAGTATATTTAGACTCTTCAGGAGAGTCCCTGCATAAACGTGGTTACAGATTAGCTGCAGCCCATGCTCCAATAAACGAAGTTCTAGCCGCCGGAATTATTCTTCACAGTAAGTGGAATGGAGGTATGCCAGTATTGGATCCAATGTGTGGTTCAGGAACTTTTCTTGTCGAAGCAGCCTTAATAGCACACAACATGCCGGCAAATGTTTATCGCGACTCATTTGGCTTTACCAAATGGCTAGACTACGATGCAGAGCTTTATGAGACCATTAAAAATGGGATGTTAAAACGTGCAAAAGAGTACGATGGAAAGATCTTTGGCAGAGACCTCGATACGTTTGCTCTTGACGCGGCCGCAGATAATATTGAACGTTCTCTTTTTGATGATGTTATTAGATTGAAGCGGGCGGATTTCTTCACAACGGAAGCTCCGGCGAGCAAAGGATTGATGTTGGTTAACCCACCCTACAATGTTAGAATTGCAGCAGATACCCATGAGTTTTATAAGCAAATGGGCGATACGTTAAAACAACATTACGCGGGTTGGGAAGTGTTTTGGATTACGTCTGATCTTGAAGCAATTAAAAGTATTGGTTTGCGTCCATCTAATAAATGGAGTTTATATAATGGTGAGCTAGAATGCAAATTGTTAAGGTTTAGTATGTATGAAGGAACTAAAAAAGTTCATAAATTGAACCCTTAAAACCATGATTATGCGCCCATTTCTAGCTACGGTCCTCTTTCTATTCTGTTCTTCATTGTTTGCTCAAAATTACAGCAGCAACTACCGTAGGGTTAGTCGTGAAGTAGAGAAAGTAATGTCTCTTTCGTCTGATATCATGGATGGTGTCATGACTTATGAGAAGAAGAAAAAAGTCAATGCTTTAGTCGCTTTACAGTTTGATGTTTGGAGAAAAAGCAAACGATCCTTTGCGAGACTTGATGAGGATTCTGAAGCACAACTTCTTGCTGTGACAACGGAAAACATTCGGACTATAGTAGAAATTAATGACGGACAATTGCAAGCGTGGTTAGAGGACGACATACGATCTGATTACGGACATACTTATGTTGCCGTTTTAGGTCAACTCTACCGTGAGGTTCTTCATGAATTAGAAGTATATGCAACGCAAAATGAGGTAAATGTTAGGGCTTCAGATGTTGTAGCACGGTTCGAGGCTCAATTGAATCTATTGGCCTATACTACGGAGTTGAAAAAAGGAGCATCTTCCGTAGATAGCTTGATTGTAGTCTTGAAAAACGAAATTGGCCGTACGGATCTTTCGGTGATGTATAAGACCCAAAAAGAAATAGTAAAAGCCTTAAGTAAACACTTACGTGGTTATGGAGAAGAGCTGTTTTACAACGGCCAAACGGAATTACATGAGGCGTATCAGAAGTATTACTTTGGACTATTGGAATTGGCATCGGCTGATCTTTTAGCGGACCTGACCAAGATGAAATACGACTTGGTAGAGTCCAGCAGTATCGCTGCTTCCACGGAGTCAAGTACAAGAAGAACATTAAGTTTCTTCGATAATGAAAGGAAATTACTCGCTAAAAGAGAGGCTCGCTTTGTGAATAGAAACCTTCCTAAGGCGCCGAAAAAATAGATGCTTGTTGCTGAAGTCATTCTTCCATTACCATTAGATAAACTATTCCATTATGCTATTCCAGCGGAGTGTGATCAGAAAGTAGCCTCTGGAATGAGGGTTCTTGTACAGTTTGGTAAACGCAAGGAATACTCAGCACTTGTGGTAAGGGTTCTAGTCAGCACTTGTGGTAAGGGTTCTAGAGGCTCCGGCAGATACCTCCTTGAAGTTCATCATCACTGTACTTGATGAGCAGCCTGTGGTGCTGGAAGAGCAGCTTCTGCAGTGGTCGTGGATGTCAAGTTATTATATGTCTCCTGTCGGGGATGTAATGAATGCAGCGCTTCCTCCAGGTTTGAAGTTGTCCTCCCAAAGTATTTTAGTTTTAGATCCAGAGGTGTTACCTGATGAGGGACGTATGACGGATCACCTCTATAGATTATATGGCGCCCTGCAATCTAATGATAAGCTCACCTTAGAGCAGGTAGGAGATATTTGTGAAACTAAAAACCCAATGCCACTTGTTCAAAAAGCGTTAGAGCAGGGCTGGGCATTACTTGAAGAAGAGCTAAAAAAGGTTGCTAAAGCCAAGCGCAGGAAGCTCGTACGTATTCATTCGGATTACATAAATGACCTTGACGCTGCATTTGCAAAAACCCATAGATCGGAGCTACAAACAACAGCATTGCTGACTCTAGTGGCAGCTTGTGGTGGTGATAACGTGTTTCAGGATAAAAGAGCCTTACAAGTAGAACATAATCTTGGAAGTGCACACTTTTTAGCCTTGGCGAAAAAAGGGATTTCCGAGGAAATTGAAGAGATAGATGGGACTACAGCCGCTTCATCCCCTGACACAGAAATACAATTAAATGCTGCTCAAATCCAAGCTTTGGAGGAAGTGAAAGATGGTTTTGAATCCTCCAAGCCTGTAGTTTTGCATGGTGTTACCGCTTCAGGTAAGACCGAGATTTATATAGAACTCATCAAGGACGCGTTTAAAAATAATAAGCGAGTCTTATACTTATTACCGGAGATAGCCTTGACTACTCAGCTTATTTCGCGTTTAAGAATTCACTTTACCGTAGCGGTCAGTCATTCTAGGTTTACGCCAGCAGAGCGCCTTGCAGCATGGCGAGAGTCTCTTAGCAGGGACGAGCCATTGCTGGTCATAGGAGCAAGGTCGGCCTTGTTCATGCCCCTTCCTGATTTAGGTCTTGTCATCGTTGATGAGGAGCATGAAAGTAGTTTTAAGCAATATGAACCTTCGCCGAGGTATCATGCTAGGGATACTGCGGTTTGGATGGCAAATCAACATAAGTGCCCAATTTTACTAGGATCAGCAACCCCAAGTCTTGATAGTATGTATAATGCCCAACAGGGACGTTATCATTTAGTCCAGCTCTTCAAGCGTTTCTACACTGCTCCTTTACCAGAATTAGAGGTAGTTGATATGCTAGGAGCTAAACAACGTAAAGAAGTCAAGGGAAATTTCTCCATAGCGCTTATTGATGCCATGCGCGAATCGTTAAGTAAGAAAGAGATTGTCATTTTGTTTCAAAACCGACGCGGTTTTAGCACCTTCCAGCAATGCCAAACTTGCAGCCATGTGGAAGGATGTACGAGATGTGATGTGTCGTTAACCTATCACAAGGCCCCGCAACAATTAAAATGTCATTATTGTGGATACCAAATACCTCCAGTGATGAAATGTAGCTCATGTGGCGGTGAGAGTGTATTACACAAAGGATTTGGAACGGAACAAATAGCAGAAGAAGCCGTGGAGTTATTTCCTAAAGCTTCAGTGAAAAGAATGGACTTAGATACGACCAGGGGGAAGCATGCTTTTGGTGATTTAATACGTTCTGTAGAAAATGGGGAAGTTGATATTTTGGTTGGGACCCAGATGGTCACAAAAGGTTTAGATTTTGATCGGGTGGGCTTGGTTGGTATAATGAGCGCCGACAACTTGTTAAGCTATCCGGATTTCCGAGCAAATGAACGGGCGTTTCAGGTTATAGAGCAGGTAAGCGGGAGAACTGGAAGAAGATCCGCCAGGGGTAAGGTGGTCGTTCAGGCCATGAAGCCTAAGCACTCCATTATTCAAATGGCCATGAACCATGACTTTAATGGTATGATGGAAAAAGAATTGGCGGTAAGAAGAGAATTTGGATATCCGCCGTTTCTTAGATTGATTACCATTACTTTAAAACATAGGGATCAAAACTTATTACAACGTGCTTCAAAAGATTTTGCTCGTTCGTTACACAGTAAAATAGGTGATCGTTTTTTAGGCCCTGAATTCGCACCTATTGCTCGGTTAAAAAACCTGTACCAGATGCAAATTATTGTCAAAGTAGAAAAGGGTACCGTCGGTGTGAAAGTTCGAGAGCGAATCAAGAAATGTCACCAGCAAATATTGCTAAGTCCAGATTATAATAGAGTGCGGGTACAATTCGATGTGGACCCTAATTCATAGCACCTCATGATCCTAACACATTTTATATAAAGGGATCGAAGGTACTCGGAGTTTTTGCAATAATATTAACCAGCTCTTTTGTGGTTGGATGTTCAAAGGTCAAATTTCTAGAATGAAGGCATATACTTTTGTCTCTTTCTCCTCTTCTTGCTCCGTATTTCACATCTCCTTTAACAGGATGTCCTATCGCACTAAATTGTGCTCTGATTTGGTGATGTCTTCCCGTATGCAGGTCAATTTCCACCAGCGAATATCGATCACCTGTGTTTAGTACTTTGAAAGATAATAGTGCTTCTTTGGCTTCCGGCTCAGGTCTTTTAAAGACCGTAGATTTATTGGTTTTACTACTTTTTTTTAGGTAATGTTGTAGATCTCTGCCATCTTCAAGTTTGCCTTCTACCAGCGCCCAATACTGCTTTTTTGTTTCTCTATTTTTAAAGGCAGCGTTCATGCGTTCTAATCCTTTAGAGGTGCGCGCAAAAAGCACAATACCCGTAGTAGGTCGGTCAAGACGATGGATCACCCCACAGAATACGTTTCCGGGTTTGTTGTATTTATCTTTGATGTAGGCTTTGATCAGATCGGGGAGTGGCTTATCACCGGTTTTATCACCTTGAACAAGGTCTCCAGCTCGCTTATTTAGAGCAATTAGGTGATTGTCCTCGTAAAGTATGTCTAATAGTTTCCCCAATTTTAACTTGGATAGCTTTCGTTGTCATTTGGGAAATCAACTGATTTTACATCTTGCACGTATTGTCCAATGGCCCCTGTGATCTCCTCATAAAGGTTAAGGTATCGTCTTAAGAATCTAGGGTGAAACTCATGGGTCATTCCAACGAGATCATGAAAAACCAGAACTTGACCATCAACTCCAGGACCAGCACCTATTCCAATGACAGGAATGGATAACATGTCTGCTACCTCCTTCGCTAATGGTGCAGGAACTTTCTCTAGAACTATGCCGAAGCAGCCTGCGGCTTGTAAAGCTAAAGCGTCCTCTTTTAATTTATTAGCTTCTTCTTCTTCCTTCGCTCGAACACTATAGGTGCCAAACTTATATATGGATTGCGGAGTAAGTCCAAGATGACCCATTACGGGTATTCCAGCTGTAAGAATTCGCTCTATTCCTTCAATGATCTCTATACCACCTTCAAGTTTTATAGCATGTCCACCGCTCTCTTTCATTACACGAATGGCTGAAATAAGGGCCTCTTTTGAATTGCCTTGATAGGTTCCAAATGGCAAGTCGACGACGACTAGGGCACGATCAACTGCTTTAATTACGCTAGAGGCGTGGTATATCATTTGATCCAAAGTAATAGGTAGGGTCGTTTCATGACCGGCCATCACATTGGATGCACTGTCTCCAACGAGTATGCAATCCACCCCAGCGGCATCCACCATTTTAGCCATTGTAAAGTCATAGGCGGTCAACATCGAGATTTTCTCGCCTTGATCTTTCATCTGCTGAAGGCTGTGGGTCGTAACCTTTTTAAATTCTTTCATTGCAACGGACATACTGCACGGTTTTTGTTAAATAACGCTACAAAGAAAAGCAACTCAACCCATAGGTTGTATTTTTGAGCGATATGAAAAAAATATTAATTCCCTTTTTTGCTGTTTTCTTGGCAGTATCCTGTGATAATACTCTGGAAATCAACGCAGATTATGATGTTGAGAATGTAGTTTACGGTCTACTTGATAAAGATCAAGATACCCAATGGGTGCGATTACATAGAACTTATTTAGGTCAAGATGGATTACTTGCAGGTGCAACACACAGTGATAGTTTATATTTTGACACTGCGGCGATCTATTTATCTCAGTTAAATAATGCAGATGCGGTGGTGAATACGTATGAATTTTATCGAAAAGACACCACGCTGCTAGATCCAGGTACATTTACAACAGATAATTACAGATTATATTGGACCGATGCGCCCATAGATCCGGCCTATCGTTATAGAGTTCGGGGGTTTATCCCAGGTAACAATAATTTTGAGTCTACTACGCCAATTGTAGGATCGGTTGACATAATAAAGCCTAAGGGGTTCCAGAAAATAACGTTTGGTATTAGTGATGCTGAATTCAAATGGGATGCAGCGAAGAATGCTCGTTTATATCAAGGCTACATACACTTTAACTACAAAGAAGCGTACAGATCTAATCCAAGAGACAGCTTGATCAAAACCTTGACTTATACTCTGCCGGTGAGAACGGGAAGCAATTTAAACGGCAGCGGTACATTTACTTCGGAGGTTAGTTATCAGGCCTATTTTCAGTTTTTAAGAAACAATATAGGAACGAGTACTGAGCTAGTCCGAGTTTTTAAGTCTATCGATGTGGAAGTGTTTGCTGCTGCGGATGATTACGCGACCTACATCAACGTATCTCAGCCCTCTCAGGGTATTGTACAAGAGAAACCGTTATTCACTAACGTAGATGGTGGAATTGGTTTGTTTTCTTCTCGTTCAAAGGGGACTAAAGACAATGTAAAGCTCAGCGCTTCCTCCATGGATAGTTTATGGCGTGGCGTATTTACCTGTGATATGGGATGGTTGGATTTCCAGGGTATCGATACCTGTATATGTGTCGACGGAGAGAAAGTTTGTTTCTAACCCTGTATTACGCTTAAGGACAATCTGTCACATGAAGTATATCAATTACCATCATTTTGACATGAATTAAAGTGGTATTCTGCCATTTTGAACATGAATTATTCGTAATTCAGCTGTGGCACAACCCTTGATTATAAGCTGTTGTAACAAACAATTGACAAACAAAATAATTTAAGAAAATGGGTAAAATCATAGGTATAGACCTTGGAACCACCAACTCTTGTGTTTCTGTAATGGAAGGAAATGAGCCAGTGGTTATTCCGAACAGTGAAGGAAAGAGAACTACTCCGTCCATCGTTGCTTTTATAGAAGGTGGAGAGCGTAAAGTGGGGGATCCTGCAAAGCGTCAATCTATTACCAATCCAGAAAAGACGGTTTATTCTGTAAAACGTTTCATGGGAGAGAAATTCTCTAACGTTAAAAAAGAAGCTAAAAGAGTTCCTTATAAAGTAGAAGCTGGCGATAATGACACACCACGTGTGAATATTGACGGTAGACTCTATACTCCACAGGAGATCAGTGCAATCATTCTTCAAAAAATGAAGAAAACTGCAGAAGACTACTTAGGTACGGATGTAACAGAGGCTGTTATTACTGTCCCTGCTTATTTTGATGATGCACAGCGTCAGGCAACAAAAGAAGCTGGGGAAATAGCGGGATTAAAAGTACGTCGTATCATTAATGAGCCTACTGCTGCTGCGTTAGCTTATGGCCTTGATAAAAAGGGTATAGATCAAAAAATCGTAGTTTTTGACTGTGGTGGTGGTACCCATGATGTAAGTGTATTAGAGCTAGGTGATGGTGTATTTGAAGTTAAATCAACGGATGGTGATACACACTTAGGTGGTGACGATTTTGATCAGGTGATCATAGATTGGTTAGCGGAAGAGTTTATGGCTGAGGAGAGTATTGATCTTCGCGATGACAACATGGCGCTTCAACGCTTGAAAGACGCTGCTGAAAAAGCAAAGATTGAGTTGTCCTCAACGACTGCTACTGAAATCAATCTACCTTATATCACTGCAACAGCATCAGGACCTAAACATTTAGTGCGTCCGTTGTCAAGAGCTAAGTTTGAGCAATTGGCTGCAGAGCTTATCGAGAGAACTATTGCTCCAGCCCGTAATGCATTGAAAAGTGCAGGCTACAGTACTTCAGAGATTGACGAAGTCATATTAGTAGGAGGTACTACACGTATTCCTGCAATTCAAAATGCAGTACAAACTTTCTTTGGCAAAGAGCCTTCGAAAGGAGTAAACCCTGATGAGGTAGTTGCGATTGGAGCATCTATTCAAGGTGGTGTTCTTGCCGGTGATGTGAAAGATGTACTTCTCTTAGATGTTACGCCGCTTTCATTAGGAATTGAGACGATGGGTGGTGTAATGACTAAATTGATTGAGTCTAACACTACGATACCTACGAAAAAGTCTGAAACGTTCTCTACTGCTGCGGATAATCAACCTTCAGTTGAGATTCATATTCTTCAAGGTGAACGTCCAATGGCTGGAGACAACAAGACTATAGGTAGATTCCATTTAGATGGTATTCCGCCAGCACAGCGAGGTGTTCCTCAAATTGAAGTCACTTTTGATATTGATTCAAACGGTATCCTTAATGTAAGTGCTAAGGATAAGAACACCGGTAAGGAGCAGAATATCCGTATTGAGGCTTCTTCAGGTTTATCTCCAGAGGAAATCGACCGCATGAAGCAAGAGGCTGAGGCTAACGCTGATGCTGATAAAAAAGTGAAAGAGGATATTGACAAGCTTAATGCAGCGGACAGTATGATCTTCCAAGTAGAAAAGCAAATGAAGGATATTGAAGGTAAATTACCTGAAGATAAAAAAGGTCCTATTGACGCTGCTCTTTTGGAGCTTAAAGCTGCCCATGCTGCTAAAAACATCGCTGGTTGTGATGAAGCTCAAGAAAAACTAAATGCAGCCTTACAAGCAGCCTCAGCGGAAATCCAAGCAGCGATGCAGGGAGCTCAAGCAGGTGACCAACCAGAGTCAGATTCTGATGCAGAAGAAGCAGGTGCTGATGATGTAACAGACGTCGACTTCGAAGAAGTAAAGTAAGTATTCAAACTTCTTTTTAAGATAGAGCCTCCGCACTTAAAGTGCGGGGGCTTTTTTTTTATCTTCGAACTCTATCATTAAAAACTAAGCAATTTTATGGATTTAGTTCGCCTCAACGATTTTTTAGCAACTATAGATGGATACATTGGCGGCTCAAGCTGGTTTGTGTTTGCTTTATTGGGCTCTGGAGTTTTTTTTACGATTTATTTAAAATTCCCTCAGATAAGATATTTTTCACATGCAATAGCTGTCGTTAGGGGTAAATTCGATCGTAAAGGTGCGAAGGGCGATACTTCACATTTTCAATCATTAACAACTGCCTTGTCCGGTACTGTCGGTACCGGAAATATAGCAGGAGTTGCCTTCGCTATTCATCTGGGTGGACCAGCTGCTTTATTTTGGATGCTCGTTACTGCGGCTCTAGGAATGACCACGAAATTTGTTGAGGTAACACTTTCTCACAAATACAGGGAGTTCGCTGCGGACGGAACAGTTTCTGGTGGACCGATGTATTACATGAAAAATAAACTTGGGATGAAATGGATGGCAGGACTCTTCGCAGTTGCCGCCATCATCAGTTCTTTTGGAACGGGTAATATGCCGCAGGTAAATTCAATCGCGAGCTCGTTGAAAGCAACCTTTGGTATTGAAGAGATTGTTACGGGTGCCGTTTTATCTGTTCTACTCGGTTTAATTATTCTGGGAGGAATCAAGCGCATAGCTGCGGTAACGGAAAAATTAGTTCCAATGATGGCTGTGATTTATGTGTTGGGTGCTCTTTCCGTGATTATCATGAACTATGAGAATATAATCCCTTCATTTATCAGCATATTCGCAGACGTTTTTAGTGGATCTGCAGCTTCTGGCGGCTTCTTAGGAGCTACCATTGCATATGCCTTTAATAGAGGAGTTAATCGCGGATTGTTTTCTAATGAAGCTGGACAAGGTTCTGCACCCATCGCCCATGCAGCAGCAAAAGCTGAACACCCTGTGAGTGAGGGAATGGTTGCGATTTTGGAGCCATTTATTGATACTATTGTGATTTGTTCTATCACAGGATTAACCTTATTGAGTTCAGGTGTTTGGAACGAGAAGCATGTCAACGATTTTAGCTTTTCAGATATGGTATTGGTGGAAGGAGCGTTAAACGAGGAAACAGACGCAAGCGTGCTTTTTGATTATTTCAACTCCAATGGAGACATTAATGAATTTTCAGGCGATCTGGTGGTAACTGATGGAATTCCTGCAGGTATTACAGTATTGCACGCACGATCCATCGCAGAAGAGGTAACTATTTCAAATGGAGAAACACTTTTTACTGGAGTTTTAACCGTTGATAATGGTAGATTACAAAATCCTTCGGATTATTCTTTCCGCGGGAAATCTTTAGTGCATAGTGCGCCGTTAACCGCAATAGCATTTAATAAGGGACTTTTTGGGGATTACGGACAATATATCGTCGCGATTGGGTTACTGCTTTTTGCATTTTCCACAGCTATTTCATGGAGCTATTATGGGGGGAGAAGTGTGACTTATTTGTTTGGTGTTGAATATGTTAAATACTACAGAATACTCTATGTTATTGGTTTCTTTTTGGCAGCAATAATCGATACTACGATCATTTGGACTTTTGCTGGCATAGCTATTGCCCTGATGACCATTCCGAACCTATTAGGGATCTTCTTGTTAAGAAAAGACATGAAGAAAAGCATAGAGGAATACAAGGAACATCTTGATAAAAACTTTCAGACTAAGATTTAATACTCAATTGAGTGAACGCTCTTAAACCCTTGACGTGCGTGGCTATCTTATAGACTGTACTTTATTATATTCGTTACATAATTTATTTTGATGAAAAATTACATATTAACAGGATTGTTTTTATTGGCTTCATTATCATCGTTCGCTCAAAGTGATACGGCTACGTTTACTAGAGGTGCGTATGGTGTTCAAGCAGTTTTTCCTGTAAACATAAATTCCCAATCTTCGTGTGCAGATACGTTAGGAGTATCAATACCTACGGGTCATTGGATCTCTTCTATACAACTGTCTTATCAAGTTGAAACTACAGGTGGTTTCTTTGGTGGCAGTGCACCAAATGATGTTGGAACCTACGTAGAGCTTCAGAGTGAGAACTCAAAAGAGGCTGCCCTTACTTATGGTACATCTGGTACGAATGGTACTACTGAAATATTGACTCGTACCATCACTGATTTTAACGGAGCAGTAACAGATACTTTCCTGGTCTTTAAGGTTCACGCATTGCGTCAGGGCTTTAATACGGTTTGCGATACAAATTCAGCAATGTTTACGGACAGTACGTTGACAATTATTGTTAATCATTATCCAGCCCCTACATGTTTCCAGCCTACAAATCTATCTGTGGATTGGACCATGAGCAATCAAGCGGAATTATCATGGACTTCTGGCGGTGCGTCGTCTTGGGAAATTGAATATGGTGCACCTGGTTTTGTTTTAGGTAGTGGCAATAGAATCAGTGTGTTAACAAATCCATTTATACTATCAGGTTTAACGGCATCAACTTCGTATGAGTTTTTTGTTCGTGACTCTTGTGCCGTGGGATCAACGAGTATATGGTCAATCTCAGCAGAGGATTCCACGCTGTGTGCTCCGGTTACTTTTACAACGTCGTACTTGGAAGAGTTTGATAATACAACGGATTGGGTTCCAGGTACAGGCTTTGATAACGATGGATCAACCATAGCGTCTTGTTGGCAACGTAACCCGACCAGTCCTAACGGTGGACAGGGCTATGCCTTCGGGGTTGGAACAGATTCTACAGGAACACCAGGTACGGGTCCTTCCTCTGACCGCAGTGGTACAGGCCAATACATCTATGCTGAAGCCTCAGGTGCTTCTAACCAGAGTGTAGCGACGATAACCTCGCCTCTTATTGATCTGACTGCTTTGTCTGTGCCAGAACTTAATTTCTACTACCACATGCGTGGTGCTCAAATTAATGAGCTCAAAACGGAGGTTTGGTCGAAAACATTAGGTTGGGTTGTGATGGGGAGTATTAATGGTCCTCAACAATTGGCTCTCTCTGATACTTTTCTATTGAAAACATATACGCTAAGTCAGTTTGCAAACGATACTGTTTTAGTTAGATTTTCGGCCGCTAGAGGGTTTGGAAATGATAATCAAGCAGATATAGCTATTGATGACTTTGGATTTCAGGAAGCTCCAACTTGCCCAGATCCATCTCAACTTTCCGTGGTTGCTAGAACTTTAACTTCTGTAACACTAGGATGGACCGCTGTAAATGCGACAACCTGGGACATTCAGTATGGCACTCCCACTGCAGCCTTAGGTGCTACGGCGAACACTACCACTAATGTAACCTCTAATCCTGGCACGATATCAGGTTTAATCTCAGGAGTAACCTATCAGTTTTGGTTAAGGGAAGTTTGCAGCCCATCGGATAAGTCAGGATGGATAGGACCTATTTTAGGAACGACCCATTGTTCTTCGGTTACTGCACCTTGGTCAGAAGATTTTGATTCAACTATATGGACTCCAGGCTCTGGTACATATAACGCAGGGGATACACTTGCGCCTTGTTGGTCACGTTCACCTGAAGCAGATACGCTTCCATCTTCTGATTTTGCCTGGGGAATAAGAGGTTCTGCTACTTTTACTAATCAGACGGGGCCTAACTCAGATTTTAGTGGTTCTGGAAACTATGCATATACAGAAGCAACAAGGGGTGCTCCAAATCAAGAAGCGTTTTTAGAATCCCCATTACTTGATCTTAGCTTACTATTAAAGCCAAAAGTTAGTTTCTACTACCACATGCGCGGTTTCTACATTAATACATTGAAACTACAAGTTTGGGTAGATTCTACACAAACCTGGAATACATATTTTACCCAGCAAGGTAACCAAGGAAATCAATGGGTTTATACTGAGATTGATCTTGCGGGTTTTGCCGGAGATACAATTGCACTCAGATGGTCTGGGACAAAAGGAAATGGCGCGCAAGGAGATATCGCTATTGATGAAATTGTTGTTGACGACCAGCCTCTATGTCCCGATCCATCAGCATTTGCAATGACAGATGTCACTTCTTCCTCGGCTACATTCACTTGGACTACAGGTGGTTCAACTACATGGAATCTCGTGGTAGGTACAGCAGGGTTCACACCGAGTGCAACAGGTTCTACCAACCTTACGGCTACAACGGGTGTTGCCACAGGGTTACTTTCGGGAACCAGTTATGATGCTTACGTGCGTGATACGTGTGGCGCGTTAGGAGCTTCTTTATGGATTGGCCCCATCACATTTAACACACTTTGCGACCCATATACGGCACCTTATACAGAGGACTTCGATAGCACAGCATGGGTCGAGGGAGGAAACTTTAACGCTGGTCTCATAGACGACTGTTGGCAAAGGGGGGATACCACGGAGTATTTCTTTAAAGCAGGTCAAGGAGCTACCCCAAGTAATAATACGGGGCCTTCAGGAGATCATACTTCCGGGTCAGCGGGGTACATTCATTCTGAGGCCAATACTGGTTTCGGAGGAAGTACAGTGTTCGATAATAGCATTACCTCACCATTGATTGATGTTAGTCCATTAACTACTCCAGAACTTTCTTTCTGGTATCATATGTACGGATCACTCATTAATAAGCTTGTGATTCAAGGGCGCTCTACTGGCGGTATTTGGACTACATTGTCTACCATCACAGGACAGCAGCAGACGGCATCAACAGATGTATGGAAAGAAGCTGTAATTGATTTAGCTACTTATGCGGGAGATACTCTTCAAATTCGCTGGGTAGCCTACAGATATCAAGGTGGTCAAAACCGAGTAGACATAAGCATAGATGATGTGGATATTCATGAAAAACCTAACTGTCCTAAACCGACACTTTTTTCAGCATCTAATATCACCAGTACCGGGGTAGACTTGAGCTGGACAACTGGAGGTGCTTCGTCATGGCAAATTGAATATGGTACTCCTGGTCATTCTGTTGGTTCAGGAACCTTTATGGGTACGACAGTTAATCCATATACATTGACAGGTCTTCAAGCCAACACCACCTATGATGTTTATGTACGTGACTCATGTGCCGTTGGTGATGTTAGTCCATGGGTTGGGCCGATAACCTTAACCACGTTGTGTGGTATGGTGACAGCACCATGGATAGAGGATTTTGAAGGATTGGGTTTTGACGCCACATCTGGAGATATCGACCAATGTTATACCACGAGTTCAAGTACAACCTACTTTTGGCAAACTGGTCAAGGAGCTACACCAACAGCAAATACAGGTCCAAGTGTTGACCATACTTCAGGTACTGGTAAATATGGATATATCGAGTCTAATTTTGGATTTGGAGGCGATGGCGATGCTGAAATGATTTCTGCTGAAATTGATTTAGACACATTGAGTACTCCGGAACTTAGATTCTGGTGGCATGCTGCTGGAAGTAACCTAGATGAAATGGAAATTGATGTCTACAGCGGAGGTTCATGGTCGACAGAACTAACAATTAATACCACAAACTTTACCTTCCAATCCTCACCCTCAGATCCTTGGGAAGAAGCGGTAGTAGATTTAACATCCTATGTTGGTGATACTATTAAAATTCGCTTTACGGGCTACAGAACATCCACTTTTGGATTCGCTGCTGTTCGGGCTGATTGGGGTATTGACGATATTAAAGTAGACAACGCACCAACTTGTTTGAAACCAACGTTATTGTCAAGTACCGCTAACACGACGACGAGTGTAACCATAGGTTGGACTACTGGAGGTGCATCTAATTGGCAAGTGGAATATGGTCCAGCAGGATTTACAGCTGGTTCTGGAACGTTAGTTTCAACGAGTACTAATCCGTATACGATTACAGGATTAACCCCATCTACCTTTTACGACTTCTGGGTTCGAGATTCTTGTAGTGCAACAGACTTGAGTGACTGGGCAGGCCCATTATCAGCAGCAACTGCATGTGGAAACGCCGTTGCGCCTTACTTTGAAAACTTTGATTATGGCTTTGACGGCGGCATAGACATTAATGGTGCAAATGGTGGACACAATATTGGAGCAACAATCAGCCCATGTTGGACCCGAACTGATACCGACACAAATTATCGATGGGGTGGAAGAGACGGAACAACTGCGACGGGTAATACTGGACCAAACGGAGATAACACCAGCGGCACAGGAAGTTATGTATATACTGAATCTAGCTATTCTTCAGGTACACCTACTGCTACGCTTACCTCGCCTAGTATCAATTTAACTGCGTTAACTGCTCCAGAGATGCATTTCTATTATCATATCTATGCGAACACTGGATCTCAGGGAACGCTGGTGTGGAGTATAAGAGATATTGCTGCGGGTTCATGGGTCGCGTTAGACTCCATTTCAGGTAACCAAGGAAATCAGTGGATTGAGGTCGTCGAAGATTTAAGTGCTTATGTAAATAAGACGGTAGAAATCAAGTTCACAACAACGAAGTCTAGCGGGAACACACCACAACAAGGAGATATTGCTTTAGATGATTTAAGCATTATAGAGGCTCCAACTTGTATTGATCCCACGGCGGTAATTGCAGTGGCTTCATCAGCAACATCTGCGGATGTTAGTTGGACTTCTGGTGGGGCAACGGCATGGCAAATAGAATATGGTTCTACAGGTTTTACTCCTGGTTCTGGAACTATCGTCAATGCGTTGACGAATCCTTACACGGTCAGCGGATTAACTCTTGGTGCTACGTACGATTTCTATGTTCGTGATTCATGTGGTGTAGGTGATGTTAGTGCATGGGTAGGCCCATCTTCAGCAACTTTATTTAGTTGTGTAGGTGGCTGTGCTTATACACTGGAGTTAACAGATGATTATGGTGACGGATGGACCGCAAACAATCAAAACACGACGTTCCATCAATTGGCTATAACAGCTGGTACAGTGACGACCAACTTTACGATGAGCTCCACTTCTGGAGCGACTGCTTCTTCACAGACGTTTACATTTAATGTTTGTGATGGTGACACCTTGTATCTTGATTTTATCGATAATGGGAATTGGGAGAGTGAATGTGGTTTCACACTCTCAGATCCTAATGGATTGGTTGTAGCAACGGTTGCAGGAGCTGCTAATGCAGGAGATCCCGGAGCAATGGCCGCTGGTATACAGTATCAAGGTGGTGCGAATTGTAGCTCACCATGTCCAGCTCCAGTCCCAGCATTTACCTACACTGATACCTTCTTGAGTGTTGATTTCGATGCAACTACTTCTACAGGTGCTACGTTAACTTATGCATGGGATTTCGGTGATGGCAATAATGGCTCAGGTGATTTACCAACCCATATTTACAGCGCTGGTGGCACGTATATAGTAGAACTTACAGCGACTGATTCTTGTGGTCAAAGTGTGGCATTCTCAGATACCTTAACGATTTGCGATGAGTTGGTAGCTGTTGTGACTTATACCCAAAGTACTTTTAACATCACTTTTGATGCATCTGGTATTACAGGTGCAACAGGCGCAACATGGGATTTTGGTGATGGAAATACTGGGACAGGATTAAATCCTACTCACACGTATAGTGGTTCAGGTAATTTTGCAGTTGATGTGACCATTACGAATACTTGTGGAGCGACTGTAGATACTACTATTTACGTTACTATGTGTGTTCAGCCAAACGCAACATTTAGTGCAAAGATACTCAGTGCCGGTGGTGGTGGAATGATCGTTCAGTTCGATGGAACTAATTCTACAGGAGGTAATAGCTTTGCTTGGAACTTTGGTGATGGGAATACCAATTATTTCTCGAATTATCCCCTTCACACGTATTCCGTGAACACAACCAGTTATGTAGTCTCTCTAACTGTTTATAATGCTTGTGGAGATGCAGATACCTACACTAGGGTGTTAGGTGATGTCTTAGGAGCTCCGGAGTTGGTGTTTACAGACCTTAAGGTTTATCCTAATCCAGCTACATCTGTACTGGTTTTAGAGAGCACTTCTGCTGTAAAAGGTAAAGTTACATTGACGGATGCTTTAGGACGTACTGTGATAGAACTGGATGCTAATGGCGATACTCAACAACATATTGATGTTAGTGATCTTAGTGCAGGAATGTACGTCTTGCGTATTATTCATAATGGGCAATTCTTTCAAGATAGAATTCAAGTAGTGAAATAATAAGAGGCTACTTCTCGACACAAAAAAAAGCCACCTCAAACGAGGTGGCTTTTTTTTGTGTGCTAAATGAGGTTATAGTTTTTTCACAAACTCACTTTTGAGCATCATTGCCCCGAAACCATCAATTTTACAGCTGATGTTATGGTCACCGTCAACGAGTTTTATTTTTGAAACTTTAGTACCGGGTTTGATTGAACGTGGCGCACCTTTTACGGGGAGTGATTTTATGATAGAAACGGTATCCCCATTTTTCAGCACGTTGCCATTAGCATCTTTTACTAAGGAGTCTGACGAGTCGTCCTCTGGGTTCCATTCATGTGAACATTCGGGACAGACTAAGAGGGAGTCCATAGCATAGGCATAGGGACCTTTGCATTCTGGGCATGGTGGCAGTATTTCTGACATAATAGCGTAGGTTGAGTTATTCTACCAAGGTAGTTCTTCAAAGGTTAGTGGTAACCCCTCCAGAATATTCCCGCGGTAAGTAAAGTGAGTAGAGCAATACCGTAAAAGGCGATATGGGCTTGTCCAAATTGGAGCGCTACGAAACCCAGTAAAGCACCTACTACATATCCCATGTCTCGCCAAAATCTATAAGCTGACATGGCTTTTGGTCGCCAAGAAGGATGACTGTTGTTACTGATACCTACTAAAAAAGTAGGATAGACCATGGCTGTGCCAGCTCCCAGGAGGATATAAGGCAAAATCAAAACTGGATTATAGCCTATCGCGAGTAACGAGCATCCTTGTATAGCCATTCCGCTAATGATCAAAACTTTGAGATCTCCTTTATTCGATAATGGACCAGTAATTAGTTGTCCCATACCCCAAACAGATGCGTGGATTCCTGTGAGCCAACCTACTAATGTTAAGGGTGAACCTTGGGTAATCAGCAGAAAGGGAAGTATGGCCCAAAGAACACCATCATTTGCATTGTTAACTAGGCCTGCCCAAGTGATATTCCTAAGCTTAGCTTCTTTGAAACTGGTATGTAGAAATATGTTGTCACTTTTAACGGGAGGAATTACTGTATGCAATTTATGCTCTAGATCCACCCATGGTTGGGTATCAGGCACAAGGAATACAGCGAAAATTGTAGCAATCAATCCTATACCTAGTGCACCATAGAGTACAGGGGCGAGCATTCCATTCTCATGCACATAGTATGCTCCAGCGAAGGATGCTGCACCGACAGCGAGGTATCCGGCACTTTCGTTAAGGCCCATGGCAGTTCCTCTTTTTGCAAGGCCCACAATATCAATCTTCATCATCACTGTGGTAGACCAAGTAAATCCCTGACTCAATCCTAGCGCTATATTGGCTAATACGATGAGCCATCCGCTGCTAGCATGTAATAAAATAAGTGGTGCTTGAAGTGCAATGAGCCAACCCAGAATCAGCGTGCGCTTACGTCCCATGTCGCTGATGAGTTTACCCGTTAAGAGATTTGCGACTGCTTTACTAGCTCCAAAAACAGCCACCATGAGTAAGGACGCTTCTAGACTACTTAGTTCCCAATCCTTAGTTAATTCTGGTAATAGACTCCGCTCAAATCCTACCATAGTACCTACAAAGGCACTCATGAGTACTAAAAGTGAAAACAAGCCTGCATTTTCTTTCAGGCCTAATGACTTGGTTTGTCCCATGCTAGTGTGTCAAGTGTAACTCGTTATTTTGCCGTGGAAGTCTTGCGTATTTTAATACCAAACCAAGCGTATATCAGAGTCATGATGGGAGAGAGTAAGTTAAAGAAGGCAAACATGAAATAATCTCCGGTTGCAACGCCTAAAACCGAGCTTTGGTAGGCACCACAGGTGTTCCAAGGAATAAGAACTGAGGTGACAGTACCACTATCTTCTAACGTTCGACTCAAGTTTTCAGGAGCTAATCCTCGCTTAGCATAAACATCTTTAAACATTCTGCCAGGAATTACGATGGCCAAATATTGATCGGAAGCGGTTACATTTAAAATTCCACATGCCACGAGTGTACTGGTAATCAGAGAGGCACTGTTCCTAGCGAGTCCTACTATGGCTGACGTAATAACGCTTAAAAAACCAACAGCCTCCATGGCGCCGCCAAAGGCCATGGCAGATAAGACCAACCAAACAGTACCCATCATACCCGACATTCCCGAGCTGTTTAAGAGCTCCATTAGAATTGGATGTTCGGTAGGAATGTTTATGGACCCATACACGCTACGCATGGCGACTTCGTAGATAGGAAAGTCACCGGTACCTAGTGATCGGAGTAAGGGTTGTTGAAAAATAAAGGCAGCTATTAAGGCACCTATAATACCCATCGCAATGGCTACTAGTGCATCAACTTTCCTTGAAATGAGAAAGATAACGCCTAGGGGAACAGCGAATAACCAAGGGTTGATGTTGTAACTATCGCTGAGTAGGTTTTGAATTTCGTTGACTTGTGCAGGATCTAAAGCACCGTCTTTATAACCAAGTCCGAGAATCGTAAATAGTATTAATGAAATGATCATGCTCGGTACTGTGGTGTATAACATGTAACGGATATGGGTAAATAAATCCGTTCCTGCCATTGCAGGAGCAAGGTTAGTGGTGTCGCTGAGTGGACTGAGTTTATCTCCAAAATAGGCTCCGGAAATAATGGCCCCAGCTACTACAGGCGAGGGAATCCCAATAGCCTGACCGATCCCCATTAAAGCTATTCCAACAGTGGCAGTTGTTGACCAAGAGGATCCTGTACTGAGGCTCACTAATGCAGAAATGATCGTAGCTGTAGGTAGAAAAAAACTTACGTTGATTAAATCTAGACCATAATAAATCATAGCTGGTACAATACCACTGACCAGCCAAGTTCCTGCGAGTCCCCCTATGAGGATTAAGATGTATATGGCTTGTGAGGTGTCTTTGACATTAGATTTTATTTTATCGAAAATAACATCAACACTAGAGCCATTAGCCACCCCAATAACAGCTGCAATGAGGGCAGCAAACATGAGAATAACTTGGTTAGATCCATCTAAAGCTCCATCCCCAAAAACATATCCAACATTGAACCATAGCATCAGCATTAGCGCTACTAGTGGAGATAGCGCAATAAGAATTTGAGATACAGTGCTTTTATGTTCCATGGATTAGAATCTTTCCATTGCAAAGTAGTGTATTTAACTCAGCGCCGTAATGATATCTTGCTTGGTTATGATCTGATGTCCCTCACCAAATTTAACAAGGATGGCCTGGTGTCCACCTTTCACCATTTTAGCAATATCGTCTATACTCGCAGTCAAATCTACTATTGGATAAGGAGCGCCCATGATATCTCCAACTAAGGTGCTGTTCGATGGATTATCTACCAAACTTGAAAGTATGCTATGGTCATCAATAGATCCTACAAGAGTACCATTTTGCATCACAGGAATTTGAGTAATATCATGTAGTTTCATCAATAGAGCTGCATTACTAAGCGGCTCTGTGTCAGTAACGGTGAGCAACGGTAAGTGGCTGCGACCGTCAATAAGATCTTTAGCCACTTTATTTCCTCGTGAAAGAAAACCTCGGTCATGCATCCAATCGTCATTATAAACTTTACCTATATAGCGTGAGCCATGGTCATGAAATAATACTACAACAACGTCATCTTTAGTCAGTTTATCTTTGATTTGACGTAAACCTTGAAAAGCCGATCCACAGCTGTATCCTATAAATAACCCTTCTTTTATAGCGAGTTCTCTGGTCGCTAAAGCACCGTCTTTATCGGTTACTTTTTCAAAGAAATCAATCACATCGAAGTCGACATTTTTAGGTAGAATATCTTCTCCTATCCCCTCTGTGATATAGCTGTAAATCTCTTTTTCATCAAATTCCTTGGTCTCGTGATACTTTTTAAATACCGATCCGTAGGTGTCGATTCCCCAGATTTTAATCGCTGGATTTTGTTCTTTTAGATATTTACCTACTCCAGATATAGTTCCTCCAGTACCTACTCCAACTACAAAGTGAGTGACTTTCCCTTTGGTTTGCTCCCAGATTTCGGGACCCGTACTTTCGTAATGGGCTAGACGATTATTCAAGTTGTCGTATTGAAACGGATAGAATGAATTCGGTATCTCGTTATTCAACCTGGTGGCAACGCTATAATAACTCTCAGGATGGTCTGGAGCAACGTTCGTGGGACAGACATAAACTTCGGCACCCATAGCGCGAAGTATATCTATTTTTTCTTTTGATTGCTTATCGGAGAGGGTACAGATTAATTTATATCCTTTGACAATTGCAGCTAAGGCAAGTCCCATACCGGTGTTACCTGAGGTACATTCGATGATGGTTCCTCCTGGTTTCAATTCACCTCTTGCTTCCGCATCCTCCACCATTTTCAAAGCCATGCGGTCTTTGACACTGTGACCAGGATTGAAATACTCCACCTTCGCATATACAGGGCATGGAAAATCTTCCGCGATCTTATTGAGTTTGATCATTGGCGTATCGCCAATAGTTTGAAGGATGTTGTCGTAAATAGGGCGCATAAAAAGCGAGTTATAATGAGATGGCTAAGATAAGCCAAGTCTACTTGGCTAGGGTGTCTAGTCGTTAAGAGAATCGCATACTTTTAATTGGATCAATTTTAGAGATCCACTTTACAGGGACTCTCAGAATGAAAAACGCGACGATAATGAACGTAAAATTGGCCCCAATGATCCACCACCAGTCCAGTAGGATAGGTGCCGTAGAGATATAATACGTGGAAGGATCAAGTTCAATGATACCAAAGGTTTGCTGTAAAAAACTTGCGCCAATTCCAATAAGGTTCCCCCAAAAAAGTCCTTGAAATAGAATTCGGAGACTGAGCCATTGAAAAACTTGGAGTATTAATCCGTCGCTAGCACCAAGTGACTTCAGTGTACCTATCATTCTAGTGCGGTCTATAATTAGAACGAGCAGTGCAGTAATGAGGTTGCTTATCGCTACAATTAACACGATTCCCAGGACCAACAAGATATTCGTATCAAAGAGCTCTAGCCATCCAAAAATAGCCGGGTGTTTATGTTCTATGGACTGCACCTGTATGTCGTAGGGCACTATCGCGTTCCAATAGGCTGCCAATTCTGACCTTTGGTCGTCACTGTTGAGTAAGACTGAATACTGCGAAACACTGTCATTTTTCCATCCTTGGAGTCGCCGAACATCATCAATGTTCATCAGGATATGGCCCCTGTTAAATTCATCGAGTGCTGTAGAATATAAACCTTCAATTTTACTCTTTCTGAGTCTAGGTATTTCACTTTGATTTTTGATAACAACCAGCATAGCTGTATCTCCAATGGACAATGAAAGCTCGGAGGCTAGCGTCGTGGAAATCATACAGCCATATCTGCCTTTAGGTCCTTTGCTCACGATCGTGTCACCATTCGCATTCCATTTAGAAAAACTTAACCATTGGGCAGCTGAGTAACCTAATATTTGTACGCCTTCAAAAGCGTCAATTTCTGGGTTAACAAGTAGGGCGGACTTCTCTACTTGTGGGTAGACGGCAGCCACATACGGCGCATTTTGAAGAACGTTTAACAGGCTATCTTCAAGTAAAACAGGGCTCGTATCCGAGGTACGTTGCACAGAATAAGACTGCAGTGTTATGTCTCCTTCTAAACGACTAAACTGCTGCATTATAGATTTTTGAAGTCCCTTACCTGAAGTGATAGATAGGACAACCAATGCCATTCCAAGGGCTGTGGCGGCAATACTGAGTTTAATCAGTGGACCGACCACGGAGGGCCCTTGTGACTTTCGTATCTTTTGTGCTATGAAAAATGCTTCCTTCACTATACCGCAAGTTAAGTCAACAGTCTCATTGTTGTTGGCTTTTGTAGTGCTGTTTTCACCAGCATTGATGGCACAATCTAATGGATACGCTTCTGGGGTTGCCCAAACTGGGTTATACTATAACATGCTTTCGGGAAAAAGAATTGCAGTCGTAGCAAATGCAACATCACTGCTTCCAAACGGAACTCATACCGTAGATCACTTGATCTCAATAGGTGCGGAGGTTCATGAAGTATGGGCGCCTGAACACGGGTTTCGTGGTGATGCTGATGCTGGTGAATATGTCCAAGATGGTAGGGACCCTAAAACGGGTATTGTGATTAGAAGTTTATACGGTAAAACAAAACGACCAGACTTAAGCTGGGTAGAGAGTGTGGATTTTGTGGTCTATGATATTCAAGATGTCGGCATCAGGTTCTATACCTATAGTACCACACTTAGTTATGTTCTTGACGCCTGTGTTGAGGCTGGCGTTCCACTATTGGTTTTAGATCGGGGTAATCCAAATGGCCATTATGTGGATGGACCTGTTCTTCATCGGGGATTCGAAAGTATGGTGGGATTACATCCTATACCTGTGGTACACGGACTCACTATGGGAGAATATGCTCTTATGGTTTATGGTGAACGTTGGGTGCCTTTCGCAGAAAAAGAGGTATTACGTGCCAAATTTGATCGTTCTGGAGGACTTACCGTTATTCCATGTAAGAATTACTCGCACAATAAGGTTTTTAAAGAATTTCAAGTCTCTCCATCTCCAAATTTACGAAGCATTGAGGCCATATGGCATTATCCATCATTGTGCTATTTTGAGGGTACGCCAATCTCCTGCGGGAGAGGAACAGATGCCCCTTTTACTAAGTTTGGAGCTCCATGGTTAAACGGAGAACAATTCCCCGCACTATTTACACCACTTCCAGATGGAGGTGCTAAGTATCCGAAGTTTGAGTCGCAAGAATGTCACGGGCAGCAGTTGTCGCAAAAAATAGACGAGCCTGGTGATTTGATTAATTGGCAGCCACTTTTTAGTGCCTATAAGTTTTGGGAAACTCAATCCCTAAAAGCCGAGGCTTTTTTTAATCCATTTTTCGCTAAACTATCCGGTTCTGAGAATCTACAGCACGCATTAGAATCTGGTTTAACCATAGCACAATGGCAAGAATCGTATCAGGCGGAACTAGGGGCTTATATGGGTAAACGTCGTATTTACTTACTTTACAAGTAGACGTACGTAAAACAAAAGGCCCAACATGAAAATGTCGAGCCTTTTGTTTTCTTAAAAAGAAGGTGTTACCACTTCTTCATGTTTTTTTCGAAGTCAGCTCTATAGTTAAAAGGCTTTCCAATTGAATCATAGTAACTCTGACCAATGTCGATAGCCACATTTCCTTGTTTTTTAGCTTCTTTTGTTTTCCCTGCAGCCTGCAAGATCTCTGCCTTTATCCAGTTCGTATACCAGCTTTCCCCATCCAACTCTAGGGCTAAATCAATAGTTGCCATGGCTTTATTATGGTCTCCAGTCTCGCTGTAATAACGTGCGGCATTTCTATAAGCACGGTTCGCTGTTGATAAAGCTTGGGATACATTCTCAGCGCTTTGTCCTTCGCTATCTACTTCGATCGGGAGTGAAACAGCTACATTCGACCATTCTAGCACGACTTTTCCTCCATCCTTAGACAAGTTTTTAAAACCTATTGAGAATGTTTCGTCAAAATCTGATTTTTCAGGAACGATTGCTATTCTCATGATATCTTCCTTTTTATCATAGCCGTCAATTCCCCAAAGCATAGTTTGTTTACTCAGAATAAGTGTCCAGCTTTCTTTGTTGGGTATTGTAAATAAAGCATATTCTCCGGCATCTACATTTCTTCCTTCGATGATTACGGGATTAGAAAAAGAGATTTTAGTTGCGCCATTAGCACCTGTACGCCAAAGTTGGTCGTAGGGTACTAAATCACCAAAAATATCTCGTCCATTCACAGAAGGTCGTGAGTAGTTGACGGAAACATCAGTGAGTCCTATTCTTTGTTGGATGGTGCTCGTAGGAGAGGGTTGTGGTAGTTCTTGTGCAAAACACGGTGCAGTCATGCCTATAGCAAGTACACTTAATATCCATTTTTTCATGATTGATTCTACTTTTAGGTTGAACCTAAAAGTAGAACAAAAAGAGAATGCTTACTCAATAATAGCCATCATTTTCAACGCTGCGACAGCGGCTTCCGTTCCTTTGTTTCCATGGATGCCACCACTACGTGCTCT